>Ga0118677_10002896_pt2 | contig 23183 bp, 30 predicted proteins | sample AliMusrvi5mmetaG_FD_86154 | JGI IMG/M metagenome (GOLD analysis project Ga0118677, IMG submission 86154)
CTCCATGACATCGACAATGCTTCTGAAATCCTGCTCATCCGGTGGCAACTTCGGCTTCGGCGGTGCTTTTGGCGGCGGTGATTGTCTGGGTTCCGGGTTGCGAATCTTGTCGAGCAGCCGAAGTAGGCCGTAATTCTCGGTGGCCCTGGCGTGGTCCTCGACGGTCTTGACGATGATCTTCCGGCCCAAGTCGGCTTTTGAATGCCCGAAGAATTGCCTCTGGTGCCTTGTGCCCTCCCCGGCCAGGATCGACTTGAACAGGGAAACCAAGTCACAATCCGGTGTGCTTTTCTTTCTCAATAATTCCATGATGTCGGCCATGAGTTCGTCGTCGTCGGATTGCCTGTCTGGAATCTCACCAGCCCCGATTCCAGCTTGAGGGTCATCCTTCGGTCTTCCCGGCGTGATTGATACCGTGCCCTTTGGTCGATCCAGATTGCGGAGGCGACGAATCTTATGACCGCACAGGGAACGAATGTCATTCATCACGAACGTCTTAAAGCGGGCTTCCAAAGGGTTGTCGCCGGGAGCATAAGGACGGCTTTCATCAAAATCCCAGATCGTGCCTTTTCTATTTCCACGTTCGCCGACAGGACTCAACAGGCGGAATGCCATGTAATTCAGAGCTTGCTCAGGGTCGGAATGGCGATGGATGTTCTGCCGGATCAAAGCCCCCACCAGATAGTTGGCGAACGATACGCACGAACCGGAGGAGGTCTTGATGTTGCACTCCCGCATTTTCTCAAAGGTGGCTCTTAGTACCGGGTCTTTTGTCCGTTGAATCAGCCCGTCGAGCCCTTGCAGGAAAGCCCGGTCATACCCAGCGATCACACCCCGGTCGATTACCTCCCGTTCTTCTTGAAACAGCCACTCACGAAACGCTACCATGCACTATTTAGTGGGCAGCGGTTGCTTTTTTTGTCAGAGAATCTTGTTCGGCAACGGCATCCAAGATGAACTTGGCCCTTGCCGTGGTTTTTTCGATCAGGATGTCGTACAGAGGCGAGTTAAGTCGCTCTTGGCACAGGACTTAGCTGCGTGACGTATGGATGGGCCGACCTTTCTTTCAGTGCCATCACCGCCCCGACACAACTCGTTCTTGCCATAGGAGTTAGATAGGTGACGTATAGGCCCGACCATTTCCGGCCCGTTTTTTCTTTTGGGCCGGGGATAAATACGGAATGAAGAGATTTCTGGAGTGGGTGAAGAATCGAGAACCAGGGCCGATGATGCCGAAGTGCGATCAAGTCTTGCAGATAATTCAGAAGGCTGGGCGGGGTGGCATTGATCGCGGCTCAATCGGAACCCTAATCGACTTGCCGAAAGAGCTACTCGATGACCTTCTTGCGGCCCTGGTTCGGTTCAATCAGGTGGCCGTGACCGTGGAGAGAGGAAGGCATGTGTATCGGGCGTGACCCTGGCCCCTGCAAGGTGATCGCTGGCCGAAATCAACTCCTTGCAGAATTCCCCGTTGCAACCAGTTGGACAGGCCGGGTGTGACCGCCATTTGCCATTCGGCTGGACTTTGGACTTGGGCGACCGAACGCAACCGAACCCGACGTTCGTTTTATTTTAGTCGTTCTCGTCCCGCATGGCTTCCGGGTCAAGGGATTATATTTAATCGCTACGTGGGGCAACGTCGTGCGTTTAAGGGGATTCCTAGCCAGCCTTCGTTCCGTTCTCTTCCCGCTGCTGCCTGAGTTCGTTAATAACCTCGTCGATGAGTTGATAACGACTGCTGCAACTTCCGCGACGGATGAACTTCTCCCATCCCGGTTTAATAACTCCATGCTTGACCAGCAGTTCCTTGTAGCGGTCCTGGGTCTGACGGTTATTAAGTTCCGGCTTGCCCATCATGGCGTTCAGATGCCTCCAGTGGATGTGCTTTTCCGCTTTCCCTTGGGCGTAGATTTCGTTAATGAACCTTCGGGCGAACAACTTGAATCGTGATCGTACCTTGCCTTTGCGGAGAGAATGTCCAATGGATTCAATCTTCTCGTTAATAATTGCAGGCAAGGGGCTGTCATCCAAAGGTCTTTTCGAGGGATCATTGGGTTCATCAACTTGCGAAATGGAACACTTACAATAGATCAAGAAAGGAGTAGTTTGGTCAGCCACGGCCCGCATGTAGTCATACAGGTGTTCAACACGGGATGGGTAGAGCGAATCATTGAGCAGAAGAGCTTGGTAATAATCCTTGATTGCTTGGCAGGTGTTCTTCTCTAATTGATGAACTATTCGACTACATTGAAGCCCTACTTGTTGCTCTTTACCGTGCATAATTCTGGAAACTAATCCATTATGCTTGGTCATTACCCAGGTTAATAATTCATCAATTACAAGTTGCTGGCGATTAGGTTCATGGACGAAATCACGGAAGTAGAGGCATTGGGCCAGGGGTTGGAGATACCCTCGATAAAGATCATCCGCTGTAGAAACCCCCTCCAAGGCCACTCGTTTCAGATTCGTCCAGTATTGGCCGGGCTGGTCCATCGTAGGCAGGGAAATAATCACTGGCTTTGCGACTTCGGCACCGGCTGGTTTAGTGATTAACTTCTCGCAATCATGGCCGTCGAGAGCAAGCTGGAGGAGTTCTTCGTAGCGGGGCAGGACGTTTCCGCCAGAACCAAGATTCTGAATATGCTCGGTCAAGGCCACCACATCGACCCAGCCATCGACCAATTTTAATTCCCGGTCGGTGAAGATCGTCTTGCCATAGCACCCCGGCATCGAAACCTGAACCATTTGGGTAGGCTTAATTTCAATCTTGTTCAGCCCGGCCAGTTTCGCGTCCGTGAGCCGCCCATCGAGGCCAGGGTACTTGGATTCCAGCCCCAGGAGGAATTCGCGGACCTTGGCGTGCAAATAAGGCGTATCGGGTTTCCAGGTCAGCACGGCCCAAAACTGGATGCCGGAGGGTTCGATCTGCCGGTACTGGTAGAAGATGCTGCCGCCGCCGAGCAATTGGTCGATGAAGCCGGGCAATTCTTTTTGCAAAACTTCAACGAGTTCCAGATGGGCGGCGATCTGCTTGGGGCCGGGTTCGTGGCAATCAACATCGATGACGAAGAAATCCGTCCGTTCCTGGCAGCGGATCGAGAACGCCTGGGCCATGATCCGACTGCCGACCGCGATTCCCCCGTCGTGGCACTTGCGGTGGTTGAAGCCCTGCCGGATCAGTTCCTTCACGTCCCACGGGTAGTTGGTCATCTGCGGCCAATCGTCACTTCGGCGGGGTTGATAGCCGAAAATATCGGTACGAACCACGAAGCGGTCGAGCAGTTCCATGAGGGCCAAGGTTCGCGGCTTGGGGGTGGTCGTCTGGGATTCGTGGTAAAGGGCCACCGCTCTTCCATTCCACTCGATGGAAGCCTGAACCCGGCCTTGCACCCCCTTGCCGAGTTTTCGCCACTGATTTCGCGTTTTATAGCCCGCGTCGGTAGCGGCTTGCCAGGAATCGAAGACTTTCTTTGATAAAATCTGTTCGGCGGATACTATATTATTCTGGTCATTCACGAAGATGTCCTTTCTGGCCGGGGCGGTTCTTCACGCCGCCCCGGCCATCTTTTTAGGTTTTCAATCTGGCAACCGGCCCGAATTCGCTGATCGCAACGGTTCAGGCCCGGTTGCCGGTTCTCATGTTAGCTACGCCGGAGCGACGAATTCGCCTTCCTTGACCGGCGTGGAGTTCTTTTCCTTTTCTAGCTGCCGCAGGTACTCGCCTAAGTCCGGGACCTTCTTCTTCCATGCCGGATAGGTGCCGTCCAATGCCAGGACGAAATCGACATGATCGGTGAATCGCCGTAGCAGCTTGCGGTATCTAAGTTTCCAGGCCCGGCCATGCGATTCTCCTTCGGGTAACGTGGCGTGTGCGACTTCGTGGAAGTACACGATTATCTGAATAAATCGCTCGAAAGCATCCATTGGTCGCATCGGCATAAGCCCGATTTCCCGTACCCGATGGCAGCAATAACCACCGATCCGATAAGCATCCCTTACCTTTGGTACTAGCACACGCATACCATCGATCCGCTTCGGGACTCGACGGCGAATTACGGCCCGCCAACCCGCAAGGCCAAAGGATTCCAGCGGGAAATGTTTTAGAATTACATTCAGTAATTCCTTCGTGGTCATGGAGTCCCGGTTGTTCTTTTGTCGTTGCTCATGCCCACACTTTCTTTTCTCGACTCGTATTTTGTAGTCTTTCATTTTATGTTTCTTTCATTTCAGTAAAATAACAAGGGCCGCAGGTGGGGCTAATCACCTGCGGCCCAAACGACAACGCACGATCACGTTATGTATTAGTACGCTTAACGATCCTTTGTATTGCGTTGTCGTTTCAGCCCACCAGGAACGCCCCGGTGGTTTTCGTCGGCCTTAGCCCCGGCCCCTATATCTATTCGTATTTCGCGGTCGAACGTATTCCCGCCTATTCACTTTCCTCCTCATCGGCACCCAGGAATTCATCCGCATTAACCCAAAGGCTGTCGAGGTACTCTCTCGCCAGTGACCGCAATTCCGCCATCGAGTTGCGGTAGAAGGCGGCGGCATGGGCGGCGTTGAGGATCGTCGCCAGTGTCGCGGTGCCCTCATCCGAACGAACCACCATTGCCCATGATTGTCCTGGCTTCTTATTGTGCGTATCCACCCCGAAGCCAAGTTCTTCGATCTTCTTCAGGTTCAGCAGGCGGCGAAGCACACGGACTTCTTCACGCACCAACGGGTTTTCTAAAAAGCCGTCGCTGCCGAAGAAGACCCGGATGCCCAAGCCCTGGCTATCGTGATCTTTCCCATGCTGGTAGTGGCAACGGCAAAAAAAACGCCGTCAGTTTCAGCACGCTCGCCGCCATCACTAATCCTTCGTTGTTCTTCTTCAAAACCACGCAAGAAAACGCCGTTTCCTTCTTCGTTTCCTTGATAAATGCGGGCGATCACCGTGCTGATTGTGAGGGCATTTTGAAAGTCGTTATCAGGTAGTCCGGTATGGTCGCCCCGGCCACGCTGCGTTCGATCTGCGGCACCTTTCTGGCAAGGTTCGCCTGTTCAATCGCATATTTATTCCAATCAGTCATATATCTCCTTTCTGGCCGGGGCGATTTTCTGCCATCGCCCCGGCCATCTTTTCAGGTTGTCCATCCGGCAATCAACCCGAATCCGCTGATCGCAACGGCTCAGGCCCGGTTGCCGCGTCGATCAATCCGGTATTGCAGTCGATGCTTGTTCGGCCTTCTCTTTTCGAGTTCGCTCCTGCATCCCGACTACGACCCGGCAATAGAACTGCACTCCATCCGTAGCACCGTTGCTGAGTCGCTTCCAGCATTTGCCAATCGGGTTTGCGTACCCAAAATCGGGAATCTCCACGATCTTGCAGTCTCCCATTTTGGCCTGGTCATCCGTGATCCAACGTCCGCCAGTCTGACGAATTAGAACTTCGCCAACGTACTGCCCAAGGTAGGACATGCACTCCGGCGTTGGTTCGTGCTTCCGCTTCCTCATGTTTTCAAGCACATCATCAACGTACTTGAGCGATTCCAGCGAGAAATCAAGTTCGACCTCCGGGGGCATCAGCTTGGGTCGAAAAAACACAGGGTCGTGCTTTTGCTTCGGCCATACCCCATGCTCGACGGCCCGCTGACGAACCCGTTCGATTTGGTTTTCGACCTTGCGATCATCGTCGGGGTTCAGATGCCGCCCAAGGCAACTTTCCAGGTCACGGATCTCGGCATCCACAACCGCCGCTTGGTCATTCGGACTCAAGCGGAAGAACGACTTCGTAAAGATTCGGCTCATTGCGTGACCTCCTCTGCCTTGACGGGCGGAAATTCCATCTCGATCAAGTCGATCACCTGTTCCACCAATTCGCTCTCGTCCGTAGGAAAGCACCCCACGATTACACTATCAAGGTACTCCGCTACATCCTCTGGCGGCGTTCCGTTCAGATGCCAGCCGGTGTCAATGGTTAGGCCGGGCTTTTTCAGATAAGCGATGGCCTCCTTCGCAATTTGTCTTTTGCTTTTCATATTTGTCCTTTTTTGATTAAATGATTATTTGTTCCGGCCTCCTCGACCGGCCCGATCCAACAGGCGACTACCGATTGGATCGGGCGGGGCGAGAATCATTCTCGTCCTTCCGTTGCGGCCCGATTCAACAGGGCCACGATCACCGCCGCCGTGACCGCATCGACCGTCCAGGCCACGACATCACCCTCCGGCGACAGGATTTCATGGCCGGTGGTGGCGATGCGGCGGTAGGTATAAGGTTCGCTCATGGCTGCTTGGCCCCTTGGTCGTCGTCGTCGGCCAGCCAATCGAGTTCGATCAAGTCGACGGCATAGTCCACGACCTCTTGCTCCCCGCAGCTTGGGTCGATTAGTTCGTCGCCCCGCGACATCAGAAACTCTCTCACAACTTGGCTGGGCGGATTCTCCTCGTAAAAATCCCACGACAGGCAAACTCCGTACTTTTGGAGGTATTCTTTCGCCTGGGCCGCTACTTGCTTTTCGTCTACCTTCGTCATCTCCGTCACCTCCGTCTTTTCCTGAACTACTTCGATCACTTCCAGACCGTGGTTTTTCAGGTAAGGCAACACCTTTTCCTTATGCCACTTCCACAAGGGAATCCAGGGCTGCGGCCCGTCGAATTTCCGGGTCAGTCCAAGTTCGATGGCCGATGATGTCGGTTTTCCATCCGGGGTTCGCAGTCGAGCTAGTTTCAAAGTCTTGCCGACCTCTTTTCCCGATATGCCGCCGAAATAGTTGTGCCCCAATTCGGTGAGTGTCCAAAAGTCGCTGTCCATCATTCCCCCCTTTTGTCTTTGGTTCTCAGGTCCACGCCGAAGTGGGCCGCGATGGTTTGTAAGTCCTTTGCTTGGAACACCCGCTTGTTGCTGATCCGAAGCTCCGGTTCCGGCAGCAGCCCAACGGAAATTGCATACGTGATCTGATATGGCTTCACGCCCACCAAGGCGGCGACATCTTTCAATAACAGGTTTTGGTGTTTCATAATTCCTCCAAAATTAAAGTAGTATTCTCGTTTTCATTTTTGCGAAGAAAATAATAAAAAAGTGAAAAAGTGTCGCGGCCCCTGTACCTCGCCAGGGGCCGCGACTGAAGACCTACATGCGGGCAACGATCAGGGTAGGTTCGTCGCTGGAATCCAAGCCGATGACCCGGTAGCGTCCGTGTCGGCTGCGAATAGCCAACGGTTCCCAACTGCCCAAGTCATCAAGAGCCGATTGGAGACTCCCAACACTCGTCCAGTCGCCATGCCATCGGGGATTGAGTCCCAGGGCCAATGGCATCACCTGATCCCCATCCTTGACTAATACCTCATCCCACTCACAATACTCGTCCAAGAACTCTCGGACTTCCGCCACGTTGACGGTTCGCTGTTTGAAACAAGTCTTCACAGCACAGTTCCTTTCACAAAACAGGAAATACTCCGGGGCTTGAAGAGCCACGGGATTCCTGATCGCCGCAATCGGATCAACCTAGACCGATGCAGTCGCCAGGAATGTCGGCCAGAAAAGGCCAGAGCCAATCGTCAGGGCGAGTCCGTGCCGCTTTAGATAGATATGGCTAGTTCGATGTCACTAAGGTAAGTATTCCCCGTGCGATTTCCAAAAGCCACAAGATTTTTCAGTTGCGGAGAAGAATTCCGGCTGCCGCGTTGCTTTCGGCACCGGCACGCAGCGGCATTTGCTATTGATCCAATTCCACGTCCGCCAGTTGCCACCGTTCGACCCAGGTGGCATCGCAGGTCGGGCAGGTGCGAATGATTTGCAGTTGCCAGCCCACGTACCACAACTGCTCCGTTGGCGTAGATGCCCCACCGTGATGGCAGAAGGGGCAGGTAATACATGGTTCGTAGTCTTCTTCATTCAGTTCTGGATACTTCATGGTTATTCTCAATCGGCCTCCTCTTCTCTTTCAATCTCAAAGACCCAACCCCACACAGGGTCGCCAATGTCTTCGGGGAATTGCAACACCCTTTGCCGCACCTGTTCTTTGGCGGATTCAATCGCATCGGATTCGTCTTCCGCCAGAACATCGACGGAAGTGGCATAGGATACATTTACTTGGTAGCGTTTCATTCACGATCTCCTTCAGGTAATTGGTGGCCCCATTGAAAACGGGTGGGGCCGATCCCGCTTGGGTTGTTCGTTGTCATCCCTCGCTAAAACGGTGTTCTGCCATTTCTGGATCACGAACAAAGATGGGCGTATTAGCACGCAACGATGCCCGAAGTTCTCCAAATGTTCCATACGGCACCAAGTCCTCAAAGCCCACGAACGGTTCGGCGGGCGTTTCTTCGTCCTCCTCGTACCGTACCGGGGTGTCACAGTAGAGGCAGATCGCGTGCCTTTCTGCCCAGGCAAAGAGGTCTTGCAGCACCCCTTCGGGGAAGATGGAACTATTTTCGATTTCGGGAATCAGAATTGTCATGTGGGTTTTCCTTTCGAGTTTAGGAGAGATTCAACTATCCGCGTCAGACATTTCATATTCGTTCGGACTCTGGACTATTTGATTGTCATTTTGCGAAGCGGGTAGTGGTCTGCGTGTCGTTCCGCACAGCCTGATTTGTCTCCGTTTGGGGGTGTTTACACCCTTGTTTTCCTTTTTTTCTGTTGGAGCGATCCCGGTGATCCTGCCAGGAGTCCAACGCCAAACTTATTATTTGATGCAGCGGAATCCAATTCCCCCGGCTGCCTTGCTCGGCATACTTGATGTTGGGGTAAGCCCGCCCGTTTCTGTCGCGGGCGTGGTCAATCTCTTCCTGCAATCGCACCAGCCGGTCGTACAAGGCCGTTGGAATGCGAATCTGTTTGTGATTGGCCGGGTTCGACATAGCAGTAGTCCAAAGTCCAGCCGAATAGGGAATGTCTATCCGGCCTTCCGTCTTTTGGTTTCCTTCTTGGGCTTGGGGGTATCGCTCTTGTCCTGGGTATCGCCAGGGGCCTTCTCGTCGGCCTTGCCAGCAGCCTTGGTCCGCTCGGCCTGATCGTCTTCTATCTCCTTTCGCAATGCTTCCAAATCCACGGTTTCCGGGGGCTGGCCGGTCAGGGTAATCGGGCTGGCCGGGCGTAGGATTCCTTCGGCGGTCAGGATGGCTTTTTTCGCAAAGTAGGTAGACCGCGAACCGAAACCGGCCTTAACGAACGCCGCGACCTTGGCCTGTGTGTCCGGCAGGGTGTTGTCCATTTCATAGCGACGAACGGCGGACAACACATCTTCCTGGCAGTAGGCATCGTGGAAATACTGTTTCCAATCCAGGCCCGCAGCGTCCAATTCCGCGAGCTTGCCGTAGACCCGCAGATCGAACTTCTCCGGCTTGACTTTATCCAGGTGTTGCCCGACGTAATCGTGGATGTGTTGCCACGCGGGGGGCAGGAAGGTAGCGGCGAATTCATGGATGGCCGACACCGGAGGGTCGAAGTAATAGAAGTGCCCCCGGCTGATAATTGCATCGTAAAAATCGTCTTTGGTGGCGACGAAGCGGTTCAACAGGAAACAGGTCTTGCTGGCGGTGTCAAACTGCTCTGGCACGCCCCACTCTTTGAGGAGCTTGCTGCTGGTGAGCCATTGCATCCGCTTCATGGCCCTGTCGGTGCCGATCTGCCGCATAATCGTCTTGCCGTTGTCGCCCCCGGTGCCCCATAAGCTGTCGCTGTCGTCAAACACCAGGAGTTGATGTCGGTGGAAATAACACTCCCGGTAGACGGCCATCGGCGTGCCCTTGCCGTTGAGCAGGGCCGACTTGGCGGGGTTGGCATGGTGCCGTTTCTCAAAGCACTTGCTCTTCCCAATGCCGGGTTTCCCAAGCAGGATGATGCAGTTGATCAGACCGCCCATGAACGCTTGGGCCAGCTTGTGCAACGCGGCATAGTCGGTGAAGACAACTGCGTCTGGGGGTGTTTTGGGGGATCGGCTCATTTGCAGTTATCCTTTCTATTCGCGTTCCCACCATTCGAGAGTCTTTACCAATCGGGCCTGGGTGAGCTTGCGGGCCTCGATTTTGGAAACGCCCTTTGAGATCAAGCTGTCGTAATCCGTGTAGTGATGGCGGCACCATGCCGTGACCGCACGCCGGACTTGCTCATCAATCGAAAGGCTGCGGTCATGCCATACGGTCCCATCACGATGCACTTGTAAGGCGATACGCTCCGACTCGTAGGGCGGAAGATTCGGGAACTCTTCGCAAATGAGTTTCGAGAGAATTGCTGTCATGCGTAGGCACTCCAGGGAAGGAATGACCGGCCCTAGCTCGTCACTAGGGCCGGTCATAATCAGACATTAGTCGGCTTGGGCCGGGGCAGAGTCCGGTTCCTCGGTAATAGCCGTTTCTACGATTTCGTAATCCTCGACAGTCGAGCTAATTCTTCCGAAATCAAGAGACACGTAGGCTCCGATAAAGCCGTTCAACGTCTCTCCCGCTTTCGTAATAGCCTCCTCTCTGCTGTTGGCTTCGATAACGAGACGGTCAGGAGACCACACCAAGTCATAAGGCACGATGAACTTCATAACTAAATCCTTCTTTTCCAGCGTTAAGTGAGGTCATGGACTCCGCTGGTGTAGAGTCCTGACCTTTTCTAAGGGTTTGGGGCATAGGGCACGCGACGAAAAAGCCCACTGGACACGCTGCCCCTATGTGAAGGCGTTGCGTGTCCAGCGGGCTCTTAAAATTGATTAAAAGTCGGTCAAATAAAGCGTGAAACAATATGTCTAACGCTGGTAATTCAACCCGCTGAACTCAAATTGTCGTACTGCGTAGGCTAACCAGCGTCCTAGCAGCACAAGTGTTTGTTAGTTCTCCTATATATCTGTTTGCCGGGGAGATATGTTGTTGTCCCGGTAATCAGTGTTTCGTGTCGTACCTCGTATCCTCATTATAGTTTTGCCTCTGCGATTGTAAACTGACGGAGCCACTTCGTCTGTGGTGGCCTATCCGACCGCTGCCGACGATTCCTCATCCTGGTAGGCCGCAACGAAGGCATCGACCGACACCCCGGCGTTACGCAAAGATTGTAAAGCATCTACTATCATGCTGGACTTACAGGCCCGGTTGTCCACGGCCCCCGCCAAAGCACGAATACAACCCGATACTTTTCGCGGAGCTACTGCCGCCATTGCTGCCAACGCTACATCACACTTTCGCTTGTTCATAATCATCCTTTCTTGTTCAAGTTCGTAATCACTAACCGGATTATACGTTGGACCTGGAAGTTGTAAACTTGACGCACGGCAGGTTCTTCGGTGGGGGCGACTGCTTATCCTATGAAATTATGTAAGCGTCACGCTCTGGTCATCTTCGGCCCCGACATCTTCCACGTTGTATTGCTCGTTCGCTGCAAAGAATCCGATGATGCTGGGCATGTGCTTCTCGAAGATGACCAGATAATACCGCCCGAACCACTTCTTCGTGTCCCAGACCGAGAAGTGTGTAATACCCCAACCCCAGCCCTCGTATTTCGTCAGACGGGCGGCGGTCAGGGAGTTCAAGGACTTGTGATTTATAAAGAAAACGACACGCTTTGTTGCTATGTTCAGACTGCGTTCGAGGCAGGGCACCACCAGATTGTCGCCACCGGCCTCATTACGGAACGGCGGGTTGCTGATGATCGTGGATGGCTGGCCTTCGTACTGGAAAAAGTCCCGGCCTTCCTTGATTTCGCACCAGTCCTTACGGATCGAGTCAGGTAGGTTGTTGTAGAAGCTGCCCTGGCCGCGAAATGGCTCAAGCACCAATTCGCCTTCGGCCCACGGGATTAGGCCAATGATTTCGCGGCACACTTCTTCCGGGGTCTGGTCCCAATCGACGGGCTTTTCCGCAGCTTGCACGCCACTCATCACCGCCAGGGCTTTTTCGGTTTCGTTGGCGGTGCTGGTTATGATCCGGCGATACTTGGCCGGGCGGTCCTTTCCATCACGTCCACGACGCTGCTCCAACTTGTCAATTTGACAAGTTGATTCCAAGTCGGCCCGCACGCTGGCGACGGTGTTCTTGCTCACGCCCACGATTTGGCCCAGGTGGTTGTCGTTGATGGCAGGATCGGCTTTGAGCAGGGCGGCGATGATCTCCCGCCGTTGGGCACGGTCGAGATGACGGCGGTTCAGATTAAGGCTGACCGCCACCTGCAATCGTTCGGAATCAGACGCAAAGTGACGGATTTCCCGTGGGCAATAAGTACCCAATTCCCGACATGCACGCTCCCGGTGCCAGCCATCGATAATCTTGCCGTGTTGATCCACTAGGATGGGCACACCCACCCCCTTTGCCGCAATCGACTGCTTGAGTGACTCATATTCCGCAGGGGGCAGATCAGGCAGCAGCCGCGTGGAATTCCAATAATCGGCAGCAAAGCGACGATCTGCTTTCCGGGGGCGGGGCGAGGCGAATCCATTACGCTGTTTCATATTTCAACGCCTTGACCAGAGATCGGGTACGCTGTCGGGACGTTTATCGTGATAGGAATTGTTTTTCATGGTTCTTCAATTCCATTCAGGCGATTCGTTCAATAAGTCAGCTTGGATTGTCCTTATCGCGAGTGTTACGGCATCCTTGACCATTTGGGGCTCATTCGTGAAGTGAAGGTTTTGCAGGGATTTCAGTACAATCCTCTTTTTGTTTGCCTCGACTATCTCTGGAGTCAGTGTGCCTTTGGTCGCCTTCATGTCAGCAGTGCAGTTAAAGACCACTAAGGTTCCATCCTCTAACCACAACTCAAAAGGGATTGCGACTTTCATTTCAGTTCCTCTTTCTACTTTATTGGAATAGCCTGCTTTGTAGTTTTGGTCTGTAACGTGAGAAACCCGCAGAACACGGTGGTCTGCGGGTTTCACTGTCTTTCTACGTACCCACTATTAACTTTGCCCATTGCCGCATCTTCATTCGACGCGGCGGACTTCCGAGGGCTTTATCAGCCAGTAGTCGATGCCAGGGGGACACTTCAATAGTTTCTCAATGTTCCATCCGCGATAGCCTTTTTCATACTTGGCGACCGTGGCGTGGAAGTCGAGCACATCACCCTCGTTCAACCGGCCCAAGGCTCGAAACGCCTTGGCATCGGCAAGCCATACATGGTCGGTCAGGGGTTCGCCAGTATCGACGCGGGTAACAGCAGTGACAACGACCGTTTCTGTTGGGCCGGGGCATCCGTTCTTTAGTCCGTACTTTTGGAAGGTAGCACGGCAATGAAGGCGGCGACCAACAAATTTTCGCAGGCGTGTTCGCATGACTGTTTTCCTTTGCAAAAAAACAGAAGGCCCAGCGACTTTTGGGCACGGGGCCTTCTGTCGGCGTTCAGGCTACACGCTTAAAAAGTCCCGCACCCATCTTCCCGCAACGCATGGCGAACGTCGGCGATAGGGGTCTTGAAAAAATCAACCATAATCTCGCGGCGGTCAAACCCCGCTGCCGAGACTTTGCAGCGGCGAAACCAGTCTTCGAGGACTCCTTCGACCACGCGGGGGAGGATTTCGTCAGAGTTCCAGAACGCAGAGTCGTAGACTTTTCCGGCGTGGGATAGCTGCAAACACCTTTTCGTAGCATCTTTCATAGAACAGTTCCTTTAATAACGAACGGCTGCCAAAGAGCCAAACAGACAACCTGCTTTAATCTCTCCCCGGTCAGCACATTTCTTACTCCCCTTCCGTACCCACTATTAACTTGTTCTTGTCGCCGGAAGCCCGACCCAAGCTGCCCCGCCATTCCCAAACTCCGCTATAATGGCAACTCGTTCCATTCAGGGCCGAATCATGCACGAACTTACATTCCACCCAGCTTGTCTTCTCTTTCCACCGATGAGCGACGATGAGCTTCAGGAACTCGCTGCCGACATCAAGGAACGCGGGCTGCTCAACCCCATCGTCCTCATCAAGAACCAAGTCTTGGATGGCAGGAATCGTTTGGCGGCTTGCGAACTGGCCTGGGTGGAGCCAAGATTCGTGCAATGGGACGGCAAGGGATCGCCTACCGAATGGGTCATAAGCCAGAACCTCTTTCGCCGTCATCTCACCAGCAGCCAGCGGGCCGTCGTCGCCTACCATACGCTGCCGCTTCTTGAGAAGGAGGCCAAGCAGCGTCAGCGTCAATCGCCAGGCAGAGGAAAAGGGGCCGGAAATAAGGCAGGGCAAAAACTCCCCACGTTTTCCGCGAACGGTAAGGCCAGCGTGATCGCCGCCCGCCTAGCCCGAACCAACGAGAACTACGTCAAGGCTGTTAAGGCGATCAGTTCGACGGCCCCCGAACTCGTTGAGTGCATTTTTGCCGGGCAATTGAAGGTGCCGGATGCCGTCCTGGTGGCGAAGTGCCCGAAGGCCATCCGCAAAATCGTGCTTGAAATGGTTCAAACCGCCAGCGTCCGCAAGACCATGAAACGAATCATTCGGGAGGCGGAATTCCAATCGCTTCAAACATCTGCTCGTCACCGGCGACCCAAGCAATTCTTTCACGCTGAACGAATTCAGGTCTGGTCTGCCGACTGCCTTGCAGCTATGGCAGAGAACCTGGCTCCCAAGTCCGTATCCGTTGTCGTGACTTCTCCCCCTTTCAACCTTGGCATCCACTACAATTTCCACCAGGACAATCTTCCTTGGGAAAAGTATGTCGAATGGCTGGAAAAGGTCTTCGTGGAAATCCAGCGGGTGTTGAGGGATGACGGATCGTTCTTCGTCAATGTCGGAAGCTCTCGCCGGAAACCCTGGAATGCCATGCGAATTGCCGAAGTAGCCGGAAGATACTTCGTCCTGCAAAATGAGATCGTGTGGGTCAAGGCGATCACGGTGGAGGGAGAAACCTACGGTCATTTCAGTCCCGTCGTCGGGAACCGCTTCCTGAACCACAGTTTCGAGATGATCTTCCATTTCACCAAGGATGGCAAACGCCCACTCGACCGGCTGGCTGTCGGCGTGAAATACAACGACCCGAAAAATCAGGTGCGGAGCAAGACCCATAGCAATCTGCGGTGCGGCGGCGACGTGTGGTTCATCCCCTACGAAACCATTCAGGGTGAAATGGAAAAGGGCTGTCATCCGGCAGTCTTCCCGGTGGAGCTTGCCAAACGCTGTATCGAACTCGCGGGTATACGGAAAGATTCCATAGTCCTCGATCCTTTTTGCGGCACGGGTTCGACCCTGGTGGCCGCGAAGAATCTCGGCGTGACTGCCATCGGTATCGACATTGATCCGGTCTACTGCGAACAGGCAAGACGACGCTTGATGGAATAGGGGCTGGGGTTAGGCCGGGATGAAACTGCTGGACCTACACCAACTCGGTTCTACCGTCATCCCACCAAATCGACCGGCCCACCCGCGTCTTCCGGCAGCAGCTCTTCGTGAAGGACGGTAAAGACATAGCGGACATGCGGGTTCTTGCCCTTGCTCCAGCGACGATTTCCACCCTCAAGGCGAAGGTGATAGAGCGTGGTGTCGGTGCGGCCAAGGAAGGTCGTGTCCAGACTCTTTCTAAAAAGAACCCCCGTTGCCCTGGCCCGCGATTTCTCCGTGTCGCGTTCGTTGGGCGGCAGCAGCGTCTTGACCAGCCCTTCATCCACCATAATCTTGGCCCATTCAGCGGGCCGCAACGCCTTGCCCGGTTTCGCGGCACCAAGGATCGCCAACGCCTCTTGCATGGGGTCATCCACGGCCTTGCGAATCTTGCAGTTGCCCAGGAAATTCGTGAATCCGCTGACCAGTAGAATGCCGCCAATAGTTTTTGCCCACGGCGACATTGAGTGCCGAACCGTTTCATCCAAGGGACAACCAGCCGCTTTCCACTTTTCGATCATCCCACGCAACTCGGCGGCAATCTGGTTCTGATTGGCTGGCAAAAAGTCCAGTTTCGGGTTGCCAATTGGCGTATCCAGTTCATGGACATTGCCCCTTGGTGCCAGATGGACGGCCAAAGACCTGTTCATCAGGTCCGGGCTGAGTTTGCCGTCATTCGTGTTGATCGTGACGACATATCGGTTCTCAAGGTGGAGGGGTTCGCCCGCACCAGGAGATGCCAGGGTCAAATCCGCAGTTGTCACAAAACTCTCAACGAATCCCGAACGGATGAACTTGGCCCGGCCAGAACTGTCGGATCGCACGTTGTCGAAGACGACCACGCCGATTTCGGGGTTGGCTTGAACTTGCCGCTGAAACTGCTGCTGCATCGGCCAATCAAGAGCCTCATACAGCACGTCAGCCTTGGGCACACTGCCGCGAAAGAAGTCGGTGAGCGTACCTTTTCCCGAATGGCTTTTCGTAGAAGTAACCAGCACGATAGGTTTCTGGCCGGGCCAATGGCGATGCAGCAGCACGGTCAAGGCAGCGGCCACAGTGTTCGTGCGGTCGGCGGTTGAAGCAAAAGCCATCACATCCAAGAACCGTTCGATTGTTTCGGTCGAGTTGGCAATCGCAGGTGTGGCCCCAAGGTAAAGGATTCGTTGCCCTGGCCCACCATCGTTGTATCCAGGCCGGGCAAGGGTGAAGTCCTCTCGGTAAATTGGTTGGGTTGTAACCTCATCAACCGACCGGAACTGCCCCAGGAACTTCTCCGAACGAAGCATGGCGTTCAAATGGGCAGCGGTCGGCAACTCGCTCGTAACCTTGCCGTCCTTGGTGACGACCATCTTGATTCGGTCTACGATGACCGGGGCAAGCTGACCGCCCTTAGAAATCAGCCGGGTCTTGCAATTTCGCAAAACTTGAACGAGGGCATGTCCGTCTTGGTGCCGGAAGAGGTCGCCGGAGGCTGCCAGGAGCTTGCCCAGGCTGCGGTAGTTGGCGGCAGCACCCTTCTCCACGACCCATGTGAAAACCTTTGCCTTCGCCTCTTGCTGTAAGGGGATGCAACCCCTTACGCTCGATACGGCATCAGCGGTGGCCCGGCTGTCTTGGGCATCACAGCTATCTCGCCCCGCATTTTCCTGTCCAGACTGGCTTGGAAACGGCAGAACCGCCTTGGAGTTTCGCCCGGCAGCAACTTGCCGAATCACCTTGGCGGGCTGGACGGCGGGAATAGCATCAGCGACGGACGAACGAGCAACGAACGAGCTTGCTTCCATTATTTTGGGGTATCCTGAAGGGTGACAGGGTTCAGAAGTTGAAGCCGACACCCGTTTACGTACCCACTAATAAGTCCTTGCTCGCCGGAAACTATCCCTTGTTTTCGCGGGGATTTCTTGAAAAGCAATCCAACAGAGGGGTAGTGAATAGATTAAAATTGAATCTATTCAAACACCACCTCTTGTAGTGCATTAAAGAAGCTGGGGATCAATGTTACTGAAGGCCGGAACTGAGAATGTAGTCATCGAGGTCGAGTTCCTGGGCTGACGGGGTTTCGGTTGGCTCCCCCTGATCGAATACCTTCGACCACGCTGCCTGTTTCTGCTGATCGGCACTGAAGCGATCAATCGCAGACTTGGCCTGCTCGACCCCGCCGCACTTGGCAATGAAATCCCTGACCAAATTCTCGTCCGGTGAGGAGGATGAACGGGACTTAGGCGGAAACTTGTAGCCGCACTTCGGACACGGGTTTACCTTACTCGGAAGGATCGTGGCGGTGCCGTTCTTGAAGCATTCGGGGCAGAACCTTTTGCCCCGATTCACCTTGACGGGCGGCGGGATCTTCTTCGGGAACTTGTGGTCGCACTTCTTGCAAGCCCTGGCCCTTGACCCCATGACCATCGAACACTTGGGGCATTGCCGTTGGCCCGGCTTGAGTTTGATCGTGGGTTTGCTCACGGTTCGCGTTCCCGTCCTTCCTGCTGCGGTTGGTTTCTCTCCCATTATCGTAGTTTCTGGCCGGGCTTACCGCAAATCTGGCCGGGCACGATGCTTCCTTCTCTGGCGTGCCCCATTACAACCCCTTACGGTTCCAGGGCGGAAGTTGGAGCAGGGATGGCCTACGGCAGCGGCCTTGGTCGATCAACCCCATTCCCAAAACGCGGTGTCGGTGGCCGAACGCGACGTGATGACGAGCAGTTGCCTAAACCGGCTCAATGGCATCCAAGAACGGATTGAACATCGGCTCCAGTTGCCGAGTGGCCTCGAACAGCTTTCCGAAAGGAACATTGGTATAGCATTTCAGCAGATTATGTTCCGTGGGATCGCCGTGCTGAAGGCAAATGTCGGCGATTTCGTTGCCAAATTGTTGCCGCAGGATGTTGGGGAGCAAATCCCGCAAGCTACCAAACGGCAGATACGGAAAATCGGGTTGCGTTGCGGCGATCCTCTTGTACAGATTGCCCCACCAGTTCGTAAATCCGCTTTGATTGTTCTTACTCCCTGCCCTATACAGCGGCTTACCCTTGTTCGTCATGGGCAGAACCGGCCTGCCATCAAGATACGGAGCCACAGCCCTTGCAACTTGCGGCCACAAAAGATGCTCACCGTAAACTTGAGTCTTCGGGCGATTGCCAACGATCCAACTATCGGCGGCGGTCGAAGTAATTGCCAATTTGTCGGCATGTGGATGGGCAGTGAACAGTGAGTAACTGGAAGTCGGCAACTGCCCGATTTCGCTGGCTCCGAACGCACAATTCACGCATACGCCAATCAACGCCTTCTCGAAAGCGTCAGCATGTTTGGCGATAAGTACCAATTGCTCTGGCGTATAGGTTTCCTTGGTGACGGTTTGAAAGGCGGTCTTGTGGTTATTATCTTCGGGCAAAGTGATCGGGCTACGGTTGATCTTGTCGAGTCCCTTGGGTTTTTCCCATTTATACTTCGGCTCCGTGTCCAGCCAACTCAGGAAGGCGAAGAACTCCTTGAGCATATCGGTGGTGTGGTCCTTGCTACAACGATGCCCCCGCTTGGTCGCAGGGCGATTTCGCCAGTAGGCCACAATTCGCTCAATTGCCGGAAGGTCAAATCTCCAAAGTGGAAAATCTTCTACGTGTTCCTTCAGGTACTTAACCCGGTCAATCCTCTTGTGGGTATGACTGGAAACACTGGTCGCTTTCAGGTTAGTGGCAAAATCATCGAGAGCTTCATGGAGAGTCCTAGTTTCCGCGTCCATGATGTTATCAGGAACGACAACTTCCGTTTTGATTTTATCAATCAGCGTGGGGTTGTCCCATTTCTTGCCAAGTTTTTCGAGGACGACCGCAATTGCCCGATTGACCTCGATTTCAATTTGCTCCTTGATGAACGCATTGCCCGACGCTTGAAGGTCGTAATCCACAATCTGTACGGGCAAGCCCCAGGATTGGAGCCGAAAGACGTTTGAAACCTCTTCGGCGGCTTGCCCTGGATTGATCTTGGAATAGGACGACCCATAGACCTTGATTGGCCCGTTCGCCAAGCGAATCGCCCACGGGAGCATAGAGCCAGCCCAAAAGTCGATCTTTTCGTCCTGGCATTGGCGGTCATACAAGAGGCGAATGTAGTCCAACCGCCGTTGTGCTTCGGCGGCGGTGGTATCCTGCACTCGCCCAACCTGAAATCGCTGAGGTTTTCCACTTTCGATTTTCCCCACAACGGGACGATAGCGACCTTGCTTGTCGGGTTTTGGCAGTTGGCAATTGTGAGTTTTCGCCATACGGGACATCCTTCAGTAAGCAGTGAAGCAATGCCCCCATTATATCAAGTTATTCGCCCTAATCAACCCTGTTATTAGCCCACTTTTTCGCCATCCAAAAAACAAATCCAGTGGGCAATGCTGACTGAGAAGAATGTAAGTGCTTATTTCTCAATGACTTACACACTACCAAGAAAAGAAAAAAGCCTGTCGAAACAGGCTTGAAAGTGCCCCCTGTAGGACTCGAACCTACGACCAGATGATTAAGAGTCATCTGCTCTACCAACTGAGCTAAGGAGGCGTTGCACCGCGATGCACTGCGGAATGTTTAATTTTACGAGTATTCGCGGCCTTTGCAAGTGGTTCTATCGGCACGGAGACCAGTAGTTCCACAATTCTTGCCCAAATTAACAGAAATTAGTCGGGCAAGTCCATTCCCAACTGCCGCATTTTCCGGTAGAGATTGGAACGATGTAGGCCCAGCCGCTCGGCGGCCCGACTCATGTTGCCGCCAAGCTGCTCGATCGTGCGGCGAAGGTATCCGATCTGAAAACGATCCGTCGCGTCGGACAAGGTCTGCCCCAGATCGTCTATCGGGGCAGACTGCCCACGCGGCGAAAGAATAAATGCCAAGTCCTCGGCCTCGATGCGATCGCCGAGAGTGAGATAGGCCAGCCGCTCCATCAGGTTCCGCAACTCGCGGACATTACCAGGCCAAGGATGCTCGGCCAACCGCTTGCGGGCGGCGGCAGTCAACTCGGGTAGCTTACGACGGGCGCGACGGCAGAAGTCGTTGAGAAAATGATCGGCCAGGAGCAGGATGTCGCCGCCGCGCTGTCGCAGCGGGGGCAGGTCGAGTGTGACCACGTTCAAGCGGAAATAGAGATCCTCGCGAAACCGCTTCTGCTGGACCATCTCGGCCAACTTCTGATTCGTGGCGGCCAGCACCCGAGCATCGCTCGGGATCGGGGTGGAGCCGCCGACGCGAACCATCACCTTTTCTTCCAAGACCCGCAGCAGCTTGGCCTGGCAATTCAAACTCAAGTCGCCAATTTCGTCGAGAAACAAGGTGCCGGTGGAGGCCAGTTCAAACTTACCCGGCCGAGACTCGTGGGCGTCGGTAAATGCCCCTCGCTCATGCCCAAAAAGCTCGCTTTCGGCCAAAGTTTCCGAGATGGAGGCACAGTTCAGGGCAATAAACGGCTGGCCGCGGCGCCGGCTGAGATAGTGAATCGACTGTGCCACGACCTCCTTGCCCGTGCCGTTTTCGCCGCCGATGAGCACGGCCAGATCGGTCTCCGCCACGCGGCGAATGATCGACCGCAACGACAGGATTGCCGGGCATTCGCCGATCAACTGCACGCCTTCGGCCGCTTGATCCGCAATCTGGCGGTTGGTGGCCATCAACTTCTGGCGATCCTGGACGTTTTCCAGGGCCACGGCCGCGTGGGCGGCCAGTTCGATCAGGGCCTCTTGATCTTCCTGCGTGAAGGTTCCGGAAAGCTTGTTGATCAGTTCAAAGACGCCGAATCGCTCGCCCGACCGCGTTTGCAGTGGAACGCAGAGCAGCGTGCGCGTGCGATAGTGCAGTTGTGCATCGACATTACGATCGATTGCCTCAGGTTGCGCGGCGCTATCGACCCGTGCCGGCTGGCCCGATTGAAGCACGCGGCCGACAACGCCGCGGTCGTCAGCCAGGCGAAGCTCCCCTCCCTTCACCCCCAGGGCCGGACGGCCGATCAAGCAATGGTGGGCACGATCCCAGAGGAAGATGCTGGCTCGATCCGCCTTTAACAATCGCGCGGCCGCCTCGGCCATCTTCATCAAGAGCGGCTCGATCTCTCGCGTCTGATACCACTGGCTGGCAATTTCCAGGATCGTTTCCAGGCGATGGATTCGCCGAGTTTGGGCATTTTCCGCATCATGGTCAGAATCACGCGGTCCGCTTGGCCTCGACTGAGACATCTTCCAACTCTTTTTGGTGATACAAACTCGATCCACACCGCCTCAAAACGACCTCAGACTAGCATACGCTAATCAAAATGACAACAGAGGCAGACACAGATAATTTGCAGAGGGCATCTTGACAGCACTCTCCGTCCGAATCAGAATCAGGATCGATTCGCTCCATCAAAATTCCTATCCATCGTTCGCTGGCGAGGTCCGCCATGGAAGAAGATATCCGCTACGTATCCGATGCCAGTGGCAACCCTGTTGCGGTGATTGTGCCGATTGAGTTGTGGCACGAGATTGAATCGGAAAAAGAAACCGCCTACCTGCTTAAGAGCGAAGCCATGAAATACCGGCTCTTTGCGGCCCGAGAACGTCGGGACGACTGCTCGATGGAGACAGCACGTGCGAGAGTTGGTCTTTGAACTGTCGGCCGTGGAAGATCTTGCCTGGCGGGTTGCCCAGGACCGCCGAAAGGCAACTCGGATTCTTTAGCTTGTCCAGGAAGTGCATCGCGATCCGTTCAACGGCCGCGGAAAGCCCGAGCCGCTAAAACATGAGTTGACCGGTTGTTGGTCGCGGCGGATCGACCAGGAACATCGACTGGTCTATCAGGTGGAAGCCGATAGGATTAGGGTTCTCGCCTGTCGTTATCACGATTGATGGTTCAAGAGAGTCCTTGGGTGGAAGTAATGGTGGGCCTGCGCTCGCTAAATAACCATGCACGATTCCCGGCGGTTAACCCAACGATTCACGTAGGGTGAGACCAGCGAGCGGGGAACCCGGTACTCCGGGTCGCGAGCGCCGGCCCACCAATGGGCTCGCTTTTCCCCCTGGTGGGCCGGCGCTCGACGGCCATGCTACGCACGGTGCCCGCTCGCTGGTCCCACCCTACGTCGCGCCTCTAACAATCGCGCAAAGCCATTTAGTCGCGCGGTTATTTCTTAGCACTCGGTGGCCGAACCCCTATTATCGCGTACCCGCTCAAAGTCTCGGACGACTCGTTTGTGGCGGGCGTCCCCAGACTCCTCAAACGCTCTAATAACTCGCTCGAACTCTTTACAGGCGGCAGTTTGGGAATCATCCGCACCTGGGAGTTCACCTTGTCCCATTCTTCTTTCGTGAGTAGCATGTGTTTTCTCCACTTCGATTCCGTATTCCCATAATTTTTCAGGATTCGATCCTTTTCGGCAACGAACCAAAACGGTTGTAGACTTCTCCAGCCCTCATGCTAATCTCCTCATATTTTGGGGGCCAGATTTCTTAACATTAAATAGCAACCGCGAGCAGTATAACTGGCACAAGGTAAAGGTGGTGCAAGTGCCGACATACCAAACCATTTCACTATTTCTCGATCTGGCGTATTTTCTCGATGAGGCGTAAGGCTTTCTGTGCGTTGGTATCTCCCTGTTCGGCAGCCTTGCGACACCACTTCACGGCCTCGTCATAGTCCTTCGGTACGCCCCGACCAGTGACATAGCAAAGGCCCAACATAGACTGCGCTTGGCCCAGCCCTTGTTCGGCAGCCTTGCGGAACCACTTCACGGCCTCATTATAGTCCTTCGGTACGCCCTGGCCCTCGTTGTAGCAAACGCCCAACACGCACTGCGCCTGGGCATCTCCCTGTTCGGCAGCCTTGCGGTACCACTTCGCAGCCTCCTCATAGTCCTGCTGTCCGTGCAGCCCTTCGTCAAGACCAAGGCCCTCCAGCCACTGCGCTTCGGGCATTCC
>Ga0118677_10005136_pt1 | contig 23182 bp, 19 predicted proteins | sample AliMusrvi5mmetaG_FD_86154 | JGI IMG/M metagenome (GOLD analysis project Ga0118677, IMG submission 86154)
TACTTATTGTTGCCGGTCATGAGCCCAATACTGGTGGTGCTGATGAATTTAAAACGATAAAAGAACGAGACCTAAACCTCCAACTTTCTAATATTTTAAAAGATAAATTATCAGTCAATCCAAATATTGAGGTAATAATGGCTCGAGACAATAATGGCTGGAATCCAGACTTAAAAAATTATGTTGAAACAAGTTCTACTACAATCATGAAGTGGGTTGCTGACATGAAAGCAAAAATGTTAACCAAGGTGAATACTGGAGAAATGGAATTGATAGACCCAAATATGAAACATAATGATGCGACAACAAATGCTGTACTATATTTATTCGGAACAAATAAATGGATAGAAGAAAATAATATAGATTTAGTTTTAAATGTTCACTTTAACAGTAATCCAAAAATAAATGGTAAACCAAATTTCAGTGGTTATTGTATGTATATACCCGAACAACAATATTCAAACTCATCATCAAGCAGAATTTTTGCAAATTATTTAAATGAAGAAATTTCTAAAATTGAAAAATATTAATTTTGAATCATGGAAAGGAAAAGTAATTAATGGTGGCACTACATATTTTGGAAATATCGTTGAATTAGAAGATAAAATTTTTATTATTCAAAGTGATGGAAAAACAATAACAATACCAGGACCAATTACTAGATGGAGAGTTTATCCACGTTCATTGAATTATGAAAATCATCTTCATGTTATTTTAGATGATCGAATTGAAATTTATTCTTTTAATCATGATTATTTTTTGAATCAAAAAGATAAAGAAATTGGCATCGAATTTATTCAGAAAAAAGAAACATGGCGTCAAAATGCAATAAGAAAATCTATTTGAAATTATCTTTAAAGAGGTGTAATATTATTCCAATAAAAATTCCTATCTTGCCCTTTATCCCATGCCCCTCGAATCCGAAAAAATAACCCGCAAAAAACGTATTGACCAACAGCTAAAAGCTACCGGTTGGCTCATTGTGCCTTATTCTGAAGGCATGAATATAGCAGCGCTTACCAATCATGCTATTGAAGAATTTCAAACAAGCAATGGCCCCGCTGATTATGCTTTGGTTATTAATGGAAAAATGCTCGGTGTTCTTGAGGCAAAAAAGCTTGAAGTGGGTGCCGATAATGTACTTGAACAAGCCAAAAGATATTCTAAAGGTGCTTGCAATACTATTGGTGAATGGAATGAATATCATATCCCTTTTTTATACTCTTCCAATGGAGAATTGATAGATTATTTGGATGGAAGAAATAGCAAAAATCTAAGCCGCAGGATATTCAGTTTTCATACTCCCGAAGCCATGGAAACTTTATTCAATGCAAATAAAGAAATTTCTTTTCAATGGCTAAAAGAAAAGCCAATTAATAATGCATGGCTAAGACCATATCAAACAGAAGCAATTCAAGCCTATGAAAATAATCTTGAAGATGGAAAACGTTTGATGCTTTTAGCAATGGCAACAGGAACAGGAAAAACTTTTACCACAGTCAATCTTGTTTATCGAATGTTGGCATCAGGTTATGCGAAGAGAATAATGTTTTTGGTTGATCGAAAATCATTGGCAGCACAAGCAGTGACTGCTTTTGCTTCGTTCGATACTCCCCGCAACATCAAATTTAAAGACGAATACGAACTGTATTCTCAAAAATTTAAGAAAGATGACTTTGATGATGAGCCTTATGATCCTTCCGTATTACCAAATTCATATCTCACCAATCCTGACGGAACAAAAACCTTTCTTTATATCTGCACCATTCAAAGAATGGCAATGAATCTGTATGGGAAAATGGGCGCTTTTGATGATGATGAAGAAAACGAAGATGATGTTGAAAAATTATCAATTCCTTCTCATGCCTTTGATTTAATCATTGCCGACGAGTGCCATCGGGGTTATACTTCTAAAGAAACCAATGTCTGGCGAAATGTTTTAAATCATTTTGATGCTGTAAAAGTTGGATTGACTGCCACACCTGCATCACATACTGTCGCTTATTTCGGCAAACCTATTTTTAATTATCCCTTGCAAACAGCCATTGATGAAGGCTTCTTAGTGGACTACGATGCAGTTGCCATCAATTCAGAAGTGCTCATGAACGGAGCGTTTCTAAAGGAAGGCGAACAGGTAGGAATGATAGATACCCAAACGGGCAGAGAACAAATAGATCAATTGGAAGATGAACGTGAATTTACATCAACTGAGATTGAAGAAAAGATTACGGCCCCTGAAACCAATCAAAAAATAATTGAAGAACTTAAAAAATATACTGATGAGTTTGAAAAGGAAACAGGCCGCTTTCCAAAGACCTTGATTTTCGCTTCAAACGATATTGCTATGATTTCACATGCCGACCGTTTGGTAAGTATTTGTAAAGAAGTTTTTAATCAGGGTGATGATTTTGTCGCAAAAATAACCGGAAGCCCTACGGTTGACAGACCTTTGAAAAAAATCAAACAGTTTCGTAATCGTCCCAATCCCAAAATTGTTGTAACAGTTGACATGTTAAGCACAGGCGTTGACATTCCGGCGTTGGAGTATATTGTTTTTCTTCGTCCTGTTAAATCTCGTATCCTTTGGGAACAGATGCTTGGCAGGGGAACACGTAAATGTGATGATATTGGTAAAACTCATTTTGTTATTTTCGATTGCTTCAACGGCACATTGATCAAGTATTTCAAAAATGCCAGTTACAACTTTAAGATTGACCCTCCCGGAACCGACACAATTACAATCAAAGAATTGATTGAAAAAATATACAACAATGAAGACCGCAAGGCAAACGCAAAGCGTTTGAGCAAGCGACTGCATCGCATTGAAAAAGATATGAGCGGTAATGCCCGCAACAAATTCAAAACCTATATTCCTGATGGAGATATGGGACAGTTTGCTGAGAAGGTTTCTAAATTTTTTGACAAGTATAAATAATGGCAAATTCATTCCCTCAAATATTTGAAAGCTTCACCTCTGTGATGGAATTGCTCCGCAATGAGCAGTTTCAAAAACTTTTGGTTGACTATGAAAGAGCCAAAAAAGTTTTCATAGTTGGATATGAAGTGAAGGATGAAGTAAGTTCTGAAATATTATTTGCGCATGAAGGAAGTGTTTTAAAGCCTGAAGATTATTTGTTAGCCTTTTCAAAATTTGTCAAGGAAAATGAAAATGCGATTAATGCAATTTCTATTTTATTAAACAGACCAAAGAACTGGAATACATCCGCACTAAACGAACTCAGAAAGAAGTTAAAGGAAAACACTTTTTTTGAAGATGATTTGCAAAAAGCTCACAAATCCGTTTACCATAAAGACACCGTTGATATTATCAGTATGGTAAAACATGCAGCAAAAGAAACCGAACCTTTGTTGAGTCCTGATGAACGTGTAAACCAAGCCATACAAAAAGTAATAGCAGGTAAAGAATTGAATGATGAACAACAAAAATGGATGGAATATATCAAAGAACATCTAAAGCAAAACATGACTTTAGATGAAGATGATTTGAAGGAGTTGCCCGTGTTTACGGATAGAGGAGGGTTAACAAAATTCAAAAAAGTTTTTGCTGAAGAATACGATAAAATTATCAATGAAATTAATAATGCAATAGCAGCTTAAAAAATAAATTATGGCAGGAACATTTTCACAAATTTATATTCAAGTAGTCTTTGCAGTTCAAGGCAGAGAAGCATCAATTGGTAAAGAATGGGAGGAACGTTTTTATCAATACATTACGGGTATAATCAGGGAAAAAGGGCAGAAGATGATTGCAATTGGTGGCACGTCAAACCATATTCATATTTTCATTGGCATGAAGCCAAGTTGTTGTTTGTCGGATTTGGTGCGGGAAGTGAAAAAATCGAGCAATGAATTTGTAAAAGATGAGAAGTTGTGCAGGTATAGATTTAGTTGGCAGGAAGGTTATGGAGCGTTTTCGTATGGGCATTCACAGATTGATGCAGTTGTGAAGTACATAATGAATCAGAAAGAGCATCATAAAAAACACACATTTAAAGAGGAATACGTTAAGTTTTTGAAGAAGTTTGAGATCGAACATGATGAAAAATATTTGTTCGAATGGTACAATGATTAATAGATGCCAAAGACATTTAGGAATGTAGGTAAAGATGCCGAAGGTATTTAGGAATGTGGAATGAAGATGCCGAAGGCATCAAAGGTTTATAGAAAAGAACATTGAAGGAAATAGGCGATGCCGAAAGTATCGTAGGTTTATAGAAAAGAACAATGAGGGAAAAAGGCGATGCCAAAGGTATCGCAGGTTTATAGAAAAGATCAATGAAAGAAAAAAGCGATGCCGAAAGTATCGAAGGTTTATAGAAACGAACATTGAAGGAAAAAAGCGATGCCGAAGGTATCGAAGGTTTATAGAAACGAACATTGAAGGAAAAAAGCGATGCCGAAAGTATCGAAGGTTTATAGAAACGAACATTGAAGGAAAAAAGCGATGCCGAAAGTATCGAAGGTTTATAGAAACGAACATTGAAGGAAAAAAGCGATGCCGAAGGTATCGAAGGTTTATAGAAACGAACATTGAAGGAAAAAAGCGATGCCGAAGGTATCGAAGGTTTATAGAAAAGATCAATGAAGGAAAAAAGCGATGCCGAAAGTATCGAAGGTTTATAGAAACGAACATTGAAGGAAAAAAGCGATGCCGAAGGTATCGAAGGTTTATAGAAAAGATCAATGAAGGAAAAAAGCGATGCCGAAGGTATCGAAGGTTTATAGAGACAAAAGCGACCAGGAATGTACGACCCCTTCGGGGTCGCAGGTTTCGCGGTGTTTACGTTTTCTATAAACCTTGAATCCCTTCGGGATTCTTGCTCTCGAAGCAAAGAAAAATATCGCAGAGGTTTGGTTGCTCAAAGCTGGGGGAAAGATGCCGAAGGCATCAAAGGTTTATAGTAAGAAAGGAAGAGAGATACAACCCCGAGGTGGGGGAAAGATGCCGAAGGTATCAAAGGTTTATAGTAAGAAAGGAAGAGAGATACAACCCCGAAGTGGGGGAAAGATGCCGAAGGCATCAAAGGTTTATAGTAAGAAAGGAAGAGAGATACAACCCCGAAGTGGGGGAAAGATGCCGAAGGCATCAAAGGTTTATAGTAAGAAAGAAAGAAAGAGGGATGCGACCCCGAAGGGGTCGTAGGTTAGCTGGGTTTCGTGTTCTCTGCAACCCGAACAAAATATTATTTTATGCTACAACAATTAGGATTATTACAGACATTTAGACAGATGGTTCATCCCTTTTTTTATGAAATGGAAGGTGATTACCACCTCCGCAATTATTGCAGAATGCGCATTACCGCTCTTCCAAAGGCATATAAAGGAAAAGAAAAAATTAAAGCAATATTACTTGGTGCTGATCCTACTAACAATGGAATTAAAGGAAAACCGGAATTAATTCAATTAAGCACTGTATTTGGCATTGGTTCAGAGTATGAAAAATACTTTTTTAAACCTCAATTGGTAAATCTTAATGCAATTGGATTTGCCAAAGAAGAGCTTTATATTCAAAATCTGTGTAGGAATTATTTTTACGAACAAACCTATGCAAATCCTTATTGGTTAACGTTTGCACAAATATGGTTGAAATATCTCAAAGAAGAACTTGGCAAATTACATAATAAAAAATTACCTTTACTTGCCTCATCTGAAATTATTATGAAAGCTCTGGTAAATGAAGTTCCTCCTGCTAAAGCGCTGTATGAAGAACCGAAAAAATATTTACCACTAAAATCGGAAGAACTCGACAGGTATGTTTATCCATTATACCGTCATTACAGATATTCCTTATCAAAAGGCAATGAAATTTACAGAGAATTTTTAATTAATAAATTACATGTCTGACGTTCTAAATAAACTGTGGGGTTTCTGCCATACCTTATGCCACGAGAAATGTAATGAGATAGGATCACCGACCCTGAAAGGGTCACAGGTTTATAGAAATGATGTAAATGGCGAATTTACGACCCCGAAGGGGTCGAACATTTCACACGTTTCTTTTTCTATAAACCTGCAATCCCTTCGGGATTTTAAATGAATAAATAAAATAATAATGAGCGACGTAGTAAATAAACTGTGGGGCTTTTGCCACACCTTGCGCCATGAGGGAATTGATTATAATGATTATATAGAGCAACTTTCTTTTTTGCTCTTCCTCAAAATGGCCGATGAAAAAGAAGTGCATCTTACAGTGAAATATAATTGGAAAGCCCTGAAAGAATTAAGCGGCGGTGGTTTAATGGACCATTATACAGATACCTTAAAAGAACTTGCAAAAGAACCCGGTTTGCTTGGCGAAATTTTTACACAGGCACAAAACCGTTTCAACAATCCTGTAAGTTTAAAAAAACTGCTCAACCTGATTGAAGAAGACGAATGGACTTCCATGGATGTGGATGTAAAAGGCGCCGCCTTTGAAGGACTGCTGGAAAAAGCTGCCAGTGAAGGCAAGAAAGGAGCCGGGCAATATTTCACACCTCGTCCTTTAATTCAAAGCATGGTGCGCCTTATGAAGCCCGACCCAAGAGGAAAATCATCTTTTACTATTACCGACCCCGCTTGTGGCACAGGTGGTTTTTTGGTTTCGGCTTATGAATGGCTTTTGCACGAATGTAAAGGAGCTTTTCCACGGGAAGATGTAAAGCGAATCCGCGAAAACACCTATTACGGACAGGAGTTGGTTGCCCGTCCACGCCGCCTGGCATTGATGAATATGTATTTGCATGGCGTAACACCAAAAATAAAATTAGGCGATACCATTTACAATACACCCGGAAGCCAACGTTTTGATGTGGTTTTAGCCAATCCACCATTTGGAACAAAAGGTGCGAACCAGGTTCCGGAGCGTGATGACTTTACAGTGGAAACAAGCAACAAGCAATTGAATTTTGTGCAGCACATCATGAGCACACTCAAACCGGGAGGACGAGCCGCCATAGTGTTGCCCGACAATGTATTGTTTGAAGATAAAGCAGGTGAAGTGTTTGAAATACTGATGCAGGATTGCAACCTGCATACTATTTTACGATTGCCAAGAGGAACATTTACCCCCTATGCACAGGGCGTAAAAGCGAATGTTATTTTCTTTCAGAAATTTTCAGGAAGCGCGGAACCTGCCACCAAAAATGTTTGGATTTACGATAACCGCAGCAACATTGAAGGCATTACCAAAAAAGACCGCCCACTTACTGCAAAATATTTCGAAGAATTTGAAAAATGTTATGGCGCCGATCCTAATGGAAATAGTAAACGAACCGACCAAGGGGAAACAGGTCGTTTTCGTTGTTTCACATTGGAAGACATTAAAAAACGCAATTACAAATTAGATATTACATGGCTGAAAGACGACAGTATTGAAGATGCCGACAGCCTGCCTGAACCTAATGATTTGGCAACAGAAGCTATTACAGAATTAGAAGTTGTAGTTGATGATTTACGTGAAATATTAAGCCTTTTGGAAAATGATGGAGAATAATTTACCGACCCCGAAAGGGTCAAAGGTTTATAGCATTTCATTATCCAATATTTCTAAGACCCTGAAAGGGTCACAGGTTTATAGGAATAATTGGGTGAAGGAATCTTCGACCCCGTTGGGGTCGAAGATTCCCGTGTTCATGTTTTTCTATAAACCTTCAATCCCTTCGGGATTGGTCAACGCAAATGAAAGGGAAAATGATGGAAAATAATTTTCCTGATAGTTGGGAACTTGTTAAACTCGTTGAACAACTAAACTTTTTGCCAACGGGAGTAAAGGAATTTGAGGGAATTAAAAAATATTTCTCAACTGGTAGTATTCAAGAAAATGAATTTACACCAGAAGGTGAATTTACTTTTATCAATCGCCCGTCAAGAGCAAATAGAATTGCTGAATTAGGAGATGTTCTTCAGGCAAGAATGAAAGCAACAGATAAAGGACTTTTGATTGATGAAAAATTAGATGGGCAATTATTCTCGACAGGTTTTCTTCAGGTAAAACCTTATGGAGAAACCTATAATAATAAACTCCTTTATTATTATATTAAATCTGAATTTTTCCTTACTCAAAAGAATGAATTAGCAACAGGTTCAACGCAAGAAGCATTAACAGACAATGGTGCAAATGATATTGTAATCCCGCTTCCTCCTCTTCCCGAGCAACACCGCATTGTAGACAAGCTTGATGCAGTAATGCAAAAAGTAGAAAGCAACAAACTACGTCTTGATAAAATCCCCAAACTTCTCAAACGCTTTCGGCAGTCGGTTTTGGCCGCTGCTGTGAGTGGCAGGTTGACGGAGGAATGGAGAAAGAAAAATAATTATGAAAACCTATTTGAAATTTCCAAACAATTTGAAATTAATGATACTTATAGAGAGTTAAATGAGCTTTCAGAAAATTGGAAATGGGTAGCATTAGGTAATTATGTAAAATGTAATAGAGGGAGGTTTTCAATTAGACCACGAAACGACCCGAGATATTTTGGAGGCAGTATTCCTTTTATTCAAATTGGAGATTTGCCACGAGAAGGTGGCTTTATAAATACACATAAGCAAACCTTAAATGAATCTGGTTTGAAGGTCAGTAAAATGTTTCCTAAAAATACACTTACGATGGCAATTGTTGGTGCAACCATTGCCAATACAGGTATTCTTGCATATGATATGTGTTTCACCGATAGCATGGTTGGCATGAATAAGGGCGATTTAGACTTAAATTTGTTTCTTGATTACTATTTAAGAATTGAAAAAGAAAATTTCAGACAGCTTTCATATGCCGGTGGTGGTCAGCCAAACATTAAACTTGAATTGCTAAACGATTATCCTTTTCCACTTCCACCAAAAGAAGAACAAAAAGAAATCGTACGCAAAGTAGAACAACTTTTTGCCTTTGCCGATAAAATAGAAGCCCGCTACACCAAGGCAAAAACCATTTTGGATAAACTGCCACAAAGCATATTGGCAAAAGCATTTCGTGGCGAGTTGGTTCCTCAAAACCCAAATGATGAACCTGCAAGTGTGTTGCTGGAAAGAATAAAGAAGGAGAAAGAAAAATTGGCAGGGGAAAAGAAGGTGAAGAAAATAAAGGAATATTCAATAAAAGAAAAACCTTTGAAGATTGCGGCGGAGAAGGAAGTGAAATATATAAAAGTGATTACAGGAAAATAAAATGATAAACTTACTTTTCAGATTGTTTCTCACATTCAATGCAACATCGTTGATATTGGTTGTGTACTTGGTCAAAACACAAAAGGTTTTAAATGCCTTGTGGTGTCCGTTTACAAACCTCCCTCATTTTATTTCTTACTTAATTTATTTTCTAATTCCTGTATTGCTCACATTTTTGAGTTTGCATATTTCAAAATACTTGGCAAACGATAGCATTGAAAAAGAAAACGGCGTTTCAGCAATCAAGGAAATTGAACAGGCAAACAATGCTTATCTGCCAAGCTATTTGGGCTACTTCTTTGTTGCATTAAGCGTTCCGTATTGCGACACATTGATTTTTGTTTTTGCAATTCTGTTTCTATTTACATTTCTTTCTCAAACACTTTATTTCAACCCGTTATTTCTACTTTTTCGTTATCACTTTTATTATTTAACAACAGCCAACAACATCAAAATATTTTTGATAACCAGAAAAAAACTTAAAGATCCGGGTAAACTGAATTTTCCAAAACTGAAACGCATAAACGATTTTACATTTATAGACAAAGAAAAATAGCCATGAACCATTTATTAGCAAAAACCAAAGGCAGGCACGGAGATTTTTTCAAAGTAATTTCCGATGAAGAAATATTTGAACTGCCCGACAATTTGAACAGCATAGTTGAATATGATGCAGACCACAACCTTGACGAGGACAGTTGGTTCGCTATTGCTGAATTTTCAGCGAAAGATTATTGCCTTGAGTTTTTGAGAAGGCGTTTTGTTTCTACTGACTACAACCAATTGGTTCAAGCCAGCTACACAAAGATTGATTTCCTTTGTGCATATCAAACGGGTGTTTATTATTTTCAGAAAGTTTCAAGCAAGCAGTTAATTCGTAAAAAGTATTTCACACTTTCAGACGAACCAACTTTGTATGAAGATGCTCCCATAATTGTTATTGATGAGTTTGCAGATGCAATCTATGTGAAGAACGAGGACACACTCTATTTCAAAAATCTCACTGCAATCATGAGCATTTTCAAAGGCATTGACATTTTATATCGTGAAGCAACACATGAGGAAACAGAAGAGTTTTTAGATAATGATTTTATTGAACTAACAAACGCCTTTTCAGCTGACAATGTGGGCAGAGCAAATAGAAAGCGAATTGCAGCAGCAAGGGAAACTTTGGCAAGATTTACTACAGAAGAAAAGCAAGGAATTTTTGCATACATCAGAGAGTATTGTGAGGACTTGACCTTTAACGAGAATGATGAAAACTTTTCAATCAGCAGTGAAGAAGAACTGAAACAACTTGTTTACGGAATTGAACAACGATACTACACAACACGGTTAGGAAACGAAAGACGATTAGCGAATTCAATAACGACACTTTGAGCCAACGCAATTTACAAACACATTATGCCATTCATTCCTTACGAGTGCGTGTGTATAATTTTCAATACAAAATTCGAATATTTTCATGAAGCATTTTGCATTGTTTTTTTATTGTAGCACGCGTTTGAAACGCGCGCTATCATTGAAACACGCATTACATTGTTTTTTTAATGTTCGCGCTCTGTCTCCTGACGATTGCATGAGAAACTAAATTTCAATCCAACAAAAAAGGCCGAATATAAATCCGGCCTTTTCAGTTTATAATTTTTTAAAGTTTCGTGTTTCGTGTTTCAAATCAAAAATCAAAAATCACAAATCAAAAATGACTATTGATTATTGACTAATGACAAATCAAGGAACCAACGTCACCCTTCCCTGATCGCGCGCGTCAAAAAGTTCGCGCTCTGTCTCCTGAATAGCGCATGTGAAAAACATTACACAATACCCATTGCCTATTGTTATAAACATATAAAACGCACGCTAACCCGAAACTCTTTCAAATTCCTTCATACTAGTCATAAGCGTATATAGAGCAGGCAACAAATCATAAATATGGTAAAAAAAAATTTAATACCTGTCAATATCTTTTTTTATACTTATTGTCTCCGGATCGTTCTTCCCAAATCTTTCTACAATGTAAGGATATGCCTTTTCGTAACATGCTTTAGCTTCTTTATAATTCCTCTTTTCTTTATGAATATCTCCAATGTGTTTATACACATCACCTGTTCTGTCTATTTTTTTGTTGGGGTTATTCAATTCATATTGTAAAGCTGTCTCATATAACGGAAGGGCTTTTTCCAAATCGCCCCTATCTTTATATACCTGTCCAAGATTCATTCTACTGCCGTTAACTTCTTCATGCTCCGGTCCCCAGGTATCGAGCTGCCACTTCAAAAGTTTTTCAAGTATTTCAGCCGCTTTATCATATTTCCTGTATGACCAATATGCCATACCTAAATTGTTATGAGCTAAGGAATACGGAAATTTTAATTCTTCTGTAATTTCGGGGAATCCTGCCGATAATTGTTCAAGCACTTCAATGGCTTTGGTATGGTTGCCACTCATCCTGTTTATTTCACCAATAGATGCCCATGTAAGAATGGTATCGGGATGAAAAGGTCCAAGTGTTTTAGTATGATCGGCTAAACGATCTTCAAAATGTTTGAGTAATGCATTCATATTTTGCTGAGGTGTTGACATGGTTTAGATTTTTAAATTTTACTAATAAGAAATATAAACTTTGTAAAAATTATTTAAAATTTAATTATTAACAACATTCATTTCATTCTTTGCAAGTGCAAATATAAATAAATTATGAGAAATTATGCATAAATTAAATTTCCATCGGTTTTGATTTGCAGCGTATCAGAACGGCATTTGCGATCCGTACCGATTTACTATAAGGATTTGCAATCCGATCTCTGATCGCGCTCGTCAAAAAGTTCGCGTTCCTGTTTGCTCTCGTCCGCAAGTTCGCGCTCTGTCTGACGAGTGCGTGTATAAAATATTAAAACAAAATTCAATCATTTTTATGAAGCATTTTTCATTGTTTTTTTATTGTAGCACGCGTTTGAAACGCGCGCTATCATTGAAACATGCGCTATCATTGAAACACGCGCTTACCCGAAACTCCAATCTCCTTTCAAATCCCCTCAAACAACCCATAGATATAAGGATTGCCTTCAATCACTTCATCTGAAAAACTGCTTAACATCAATTTGTTTTTACTACGGTTCCAGACATAAATTTTTAGTGTGGCATCAGGAAATTGTTTCAGGGTGGTTTCACTGATCATTTGTGATAAAACCACGGTGTTACTATCCTTGTCAATCTTGAAATTTTTATATTCGGAGGCTGCCCAGATGATGGATTTGTTGTCGCTGCCCAGGTCAAACACCAGCAAGGGATCTGCAGCGCTATCCTGTGCGCTTATCGTCACCCTAATATTGACAATATTGTGTGTGCCACTGACAATATCCTTCAGCCTGACATTTAATGAAGGACTATACTCATTATTGCTGTCAACAACATAAGCGCCTTTGCCATAAAAGAATCTTTTGAGCAGGCTGTCGCTGATGGCGGCTATTTTTGTTTCCTGATCTCCTTTGCGCGCGTTTGAAAAAACTATCTTATCATGAAGCAGATCGTCGCTTTTCTTCTTTGAAAAACAATAGAAGGAATAGGTAAAACCCTCATCTTTTTCCATCATGAAAGGGTAGGATTTTTTGATGATCTGAACGTAATCCAAAGGAAGGTTTCCGCAAATGAAATAATCGGTGGACTGCCTGTTCACAAAATTATTGAACTGTTTCGGATTTGGCAAACTGTCGAAACCATCGAAATTGATGTAATCGAATTTCCTGTTGTACTTTTTAAAATAATATGCGGCGATTTTGGGTGGCAGAAAAAGTTCGATGGTGCACTTCTTTGCATCCCCTGCCATGTCAATGGATGTGTAGGAGTCCGTCACTACCTGCTCGAATTGTTGTTTGTAAAAAACAGTGTAGTGTTTTCTTTCAAAGATCAGCGAACATGAGGTGGCTGTTAAAATGACAAGCATGATCAATATTTTGAATCGGATATTCATATCACGGAACAACGAAAACAAAAACATGAGGAAGAAGGGGAAAACAAAAATGAGTGTGGAGAACTGCAACAGGGGATTGACTTTTATTGAATAAACATACGCGATGATAAACTGGCTGAAAAACCAACAGACGGCTATGATGCGGAACTTCTGTGTCTGGGACAGGTTGCCGGATTGCTTTACCAGGCTTATTAAAATTAAAATGATGACAAGGGTATAGATCCAATAAGAAAAATGAAAAACATAGCGGATGAAAAGTATGATCCAGCCCGGCTCAGGCTTGCCAAGCCATCCGCCAATGCCACCCATTTTTAACTGAACAAAAAACAGGTTCAGATGAGGAATGTAAAGAGCAAAAATTGCAACGCCTGCCAGCAGATAGGCTTTCCAATTATTTCTATTCAAAAACAGCAGACCTGTCAAACCAACTGTGGCTGCAAACAGCAGGGCAAAATGATGATCGTAGGCACACAGGGCGCCTGAAAGAACGTAGCCAATCCACCATTTAATTTTTTTACTTCCGGGATTAAACAAAAAGTTTGTCCAGCACCAGACCATCAGCATTGAAAAAAATAGGCCGCTAATGTAAGGTCTTTCAATCTGGCTGTACATAACCATATACTGCAGGCCCGTCATGAACGAAGCGGTGATCAAACCCACGGTGCTGTTGAACCAGAACTTCGCAATTTTGTAAGCAAAGAGAATTGACAATAACCCGAAAACGATGAAAGGAAGTTTTACAATAAATCCGGCATCACCGAACAGTTTTACCCAGTAAAATAAAAACACCTGCACACCTGCCGGATGTGTGTCAACTTTGACGCCATAGTTAATAAGATCACTGTAAGAATTGAAATGGGTACGCATCAGGGCGCTCAGTTCGTCGGGCATGAGTGGAATGGAAGAAAAATTCCACAGGCGCAATACTGCGGCGACAACAAGGATCATGCATAAAAGAATACTGTCGTGTTGTTTTATTTTCATAGATGTTAGCTTATGCTAAAAGTTAATTCCGGCAATGATTGAATCCTTCTCAGAGTTTTGCTTTATCTTTGTTGACAAAGATAAAATAAAAATGTCCTTGTCTTCCGGGTTGAAAAAGTCTTTTTTAATTTTCATTAGTGTCCGGGAAAAATAATCAGAATGATCTTAAAAGCTTTTAAAGACATGGAATTTCAGAAGATATCGCCCCGATGGGGCTTCATTTCCGCTGTTAATTTTTTTATTACAAAGATATCACTACTACGTAGTGCAGATGCCGCAGTGGAACAGCAATCCCAGAGGGATGTTATCTTTGTAATAAAGAAAATACGATGGTATTTAAGTCATATAGTGACGATATAAAAAAATAACCGGAAAGCAATGATTAATTTTAAAAATGAAATGGAATTACCTGACTTGATTTATCACAAAGGTTATTAAACCTTTTTGACTCTGAAATGTCGAACAAACACCAAAGGGCAAAATAAAGAATAGAATGAAAAATCTCTGCATTACTCTGCTGATCACCTTAGCAACCATCATCACTTCGCAGGCACAAAACTTTTTTATTTCAGGCAAAATCACTGACAGGCAAAATGCCGCATTAAGTGGTGCAAATATTACATTGCTCAATGCTGCCGATTCAGCATTTATCAAAGGATCGGTAACCGATCTGAACGGTGATTTCATTGTTCAGAACCTCTATGCCGGTAAATACATTGTGAAGATCTCGTACCTGGGTTATGACAATCTTTTTCTGGATAAAACCATCACTTCACTATCACTTGCCCTTGGCGCCCTGACTATGAATGAAAAAACGGCAGTGCTGAAAAGTTTGAATGTTACTGACAAAACACCGCCTGCAGAATTGAAAGGAGACACTACACAGTACAATGCAAAAGCTTTTAAAACCAACACTGATGCCACTGCCGAAGACCTTGTAACGAAAATGCCAGGAATTTCTTCGCAGAATAATAAAGTGCAGGCTCAAAATGAAGATGTGAAACAGGTGCTGGTGAATGGCAAACCTTTTTTTGGTGATGACCCCAACGCAGTATTGAAAAATCTTCCTTCCGAAATTATTGAAAAGATACAGGTGTATGATGAGAAAAGCGACCAGTCACAATTTACGGGTTTTGATGACGGGAATACCTCCAAAACCATAAACATTATTACCAAGACACAATTTAAAAATGGTGTTTTCGGCAAAGCTTATGGTGGCTATGGTTATGATGATAAATGGAAAGGCGGTTTTAACCTTAATTTTTTCAAGGACAACAGAAGGATCACCATCCTTGCCCAATCGAACAATGTGAATGATCAGAATTTCACTACCGAAGACCTGCTTGGAGTGGTTGGAAGCAGTGGCGGGAACAGAGGCTCACGCGGAAGTTTCGGTGGTCGTGGAGGAGGCCCTTCGCAATACGGTCAGGACAATGGTTCAGGCAACTTTCTTGTCAACAACCAAAGCGGAATAACAACAACAAATTCTTTTGGCATCAACTATGTTGACAAATGGAAAAAGGTTGACTTTACAGGAAGTTATTTTCTGAATTACACAGACAATAATAATGTGAGTAATTTATTCCGACAGTACATCACCTCAAAAGATTCGGGGTTAAAATATAACGAGGCCAGCAATGCCAACAGCACAAATTACAACCATCGTTTTAATTTTAAATTCGATTGGAAAATTGACACATTGAATTCTCTACTGTTCCGTCCCAAACTTTCGGTTCAGCAAAATAACGGAAGCAGCGCTTTGAACGGCGAAAACCGGCAGGCAGGAGATCTTGTCAGTAATACCATGAATGATTACAGCTCTAAACTTACGGGAATTAATTTATCTGCTCCCCTGCTCTATCGCCATTCGTTCCATAAGAAAAGAAGGACATTGTCTTTGAGTGTTACTCCCGGATACAATCAAAGCAAAGGCAACAGCTATCTGAATACGTTTACCAATTATTTTGCCGACACGCTCAAAGCCGACACAATTGACCAGCTGGCAAACCTCAACAAACACGGCATTGTTATGTCGTCGAACATTACCTATACCGAACCAATCACTGACAAAGCACAAATGCTGTTCACTTATGGGAACAACTATAACAAGAGCCAGTCGGATAAAGAAACCTACGACTTTACCGCCTATAACCAGGATTACACTCTTTTTGATACTGCATTATCCAACAAATTCAACACCACCTATTTTTCACAATCTGTAGGAACAACCTACCGTTACCAGAAAGATAAGTGGAGCATTAATGCCGGTGTTTCTTATCAGCATGCACAACTGGACAACAAGCAAATTTTCCCTTATGATTACAGCCTGAACAAAACATTTAACAGCTTTTTGCCAAATGCCATTTTTATGTATAGGTTTTCTTTAAAAAAGAACCTGAGGATATTTTACCGGAGTTCAAACACAGCCCCCACGGTTAGTCAGTTGCAAAACGTGGTTGACAATACCAACCCTTTGCAGTTATCAAGCGGAAATCCTTATTTAAAGCAGAACTGGCAAAACAGTCTTATCATGCGCTATTCGGCTGTCAACACTGCCAAATCAACAGCATTCTTTGTGTTGTTCAACGGGACTTACACTCAAAATTACATTTCCAGCAATACCCTCATTTCACAACATGATTCCATACTCTCACCTTCCATCATTTTAGCATCAGGTTCACAATTTACAAAACCTGTAAACCTCAACGGCTATTATAGCATCAGCTCATTTGTCAATTACAGTTTCACAATTCCGAAAATCAAATGCAATATGAATTTGAACACGGGCGGAACCTACTCCAGCACTCCCGGTTTGATCAACAATGTCCTGAATACTGCCAACAATTCCATGGTTGGATTGGGTGTGGTACTCAGCAGCAACATCAGCGAAAAGGTTGATTTTACGTTGTCATCCAATTCAAATTTAAATCATATCAGCAACTCACTCCAGGAAAAGCTGAACAGTTCTTATTTCAACCAGAATTCAAAATTTAAAATTCAGCTCATGCCCTGGAAAGGACTGGTGCTGGCAACCGATCTGAATCATCAGTATTATAATGGACTTTCACGAAATTTAAACCAGGATTATTTGTTGTGGAATGCTGCGATCGGCTATAAATTTTTGAAAAACAGACAAGCCGACATCCGTTTGAGTGTTTATGATATTCTTAAGCAAAACAATAGTCTTACAAGAAACACCTCACAGACTTATTATGAAGATGTGCAAACGAATGTGCTGCAACGCTACCTGATGCTTACTTTCACTTACAATTTCAAATTTTATAAGAGTACGGGGGATTTGAATAACAATTATTCGGGGAAAAAAAGTCAATAGTCATTAGTCATTAGTCAATAGTTAAGAGGAGATAGAAAATAAATGAGAACGACAATATGCTTTATTCTGTCAGTAATGTTGACAACAACATTATTCAGCCAGATTGATAACACTTTGAAATGGCAGACAGATTCAATAAAAATTGATGGAAAGACCACTGACTGGAAAACTCTTCCTCCTTTTTACGAAGATAAAACCAAACTTGCTTTTGACATGCGAAATGATGCAGGCAGTTTATACATGTACCTGAAAGTTTCTGAACAACAAACACAGTTTAAAATTGCGAGGGCAGGAATGACCATTAATTTCACTACGAAGCTCAAACCGGTGAAAAAAGCGAAGATCACATTTGCACCATTTATGACACAAAAGATGAGTGAAAATAAGGATAAAGAAGTCGTCGGGAAAAAAGAACCTTTCAGTCTGAAACAGAAATATTTTCTCACACCCGCAGTGGTGACAGCATCAGGTTTCACTTACTCAAATATTCAGCTTTCTACAACTAAACGAAATGATAGTGTGATCACTTATGCTGTTGGCTGGGATACGCTGAATTCTATGTATATTGAGATTCAAATACCGTTAAGAGAATTTTTTGGTGACAACTATAATCTGAAACAAGTAACAGAAAAGGAGATCGCATTAAAGATAACAGAAAATGCAGTGGAGAATCCAGCGATGTCGCGCAGTGAGTCCGATTCAGGACAGGGAGGCGGAATGATGAAAGGAAGTGGAATGGATCATGGTGGCGGAATGGGGCGAAATGGAAGCGGTATGACTTATGAGGGGAACTCACAAGAAAGAACAGGGATGTTTGAACAACAATCGCTAAAACAAAAGTTCAAATTGAACGGTAACGCTAAATAAGATCCACGATAAGTTTTGCAATAATTACAAGGTGGGGTGAATAAAAAGATCTTTCTGAAAAACAAAAAGACAGAGATTTCAGCCCTCTTTTCACTAATGCCTACCAGACAAATTACTCAATAACCACAATAGAAAGGCTAATTCTCTTTAAATCCAATTTTCATTATCGTCACAATCAACGTTTAACATTATTTTAGATTTGATATAGAATATCTTTTCTATTTTTGTTGGCTGAAACATAAAGATTACCATGAAGAATTTCAAAACTATTAACACAATTTTAGGCTGGCTTGTTGGCTTGACAGCCATCACAGTATTCTTTCTAACCTCGGAGCCAACAGCTAGTTTCTGGGATTGCGGAGAATTTATTTCCTGCTCGTATAAACTCGAAGTCGGACACCCTCCCGGTGCACCGACATTCTTATTATTAGGTAGGATTGTTTCATTGTTGGCTTTCGGCAATGTCCATTTGGTTGCGCTTATGATAAACCATTTGTCGAGTACAGCGAGCGGACTTGCGGTGATGTTCCTTTTCTGGATCATTACCTATTTTGCAAAGAAATTCTATACACACAACAATGAAGAACTGACACAGGGCAACATGATCGCCATACTGGGTAGCGGACTTGTAGGTGCAGTGGCATTTACTTTCAGCGATTCATTCTGGTTTTCGGCTGTTGAAGGAATTGTTTGGGCAATGGCTTCGTTTTTTACTTCAGCCATTTTCTGGTGTGGAACAAAATGGGACAGGGAAGAAAAAGCCTCTGATGGATACCGTTGGATAATCCTGATGGGTTTCCTTATAGGTTTATCAATTGGTGTACACTTGTTGAATTTACTTGCTATTCCTGCTATCGGGTTTTTGTTTTATTTCAAATACTACAAGCCTTCCATCAAAGGATTGATCATTGCAGCACTCATCTCATTGGGAATAACCGGAGCTATCTTTAGTATTATCATTCCACAGGTTGTTGACCTATTTGCTAAAACTGAATTGCTTTTTGTCAACACTTTCAGGTTGCCATTTAATTCAGGAACTTTGTTTCTTGCTTTGTTGTTCGCAGGACTTATTGCCGGTGGGATTTTATACACTATAAAACAAAACCTCAAACCTATTTATACCAATCTGATTTTATTAGGATCTTTGATATTTTTACTGCTGATATTGTTTGGAAGCACGGGTGTAGGAAGTTTTATTGAACGCCTTATAGTTGTTGGACTGCTTATTTTCTTATTCTACAGGATCAGAAATAAAAAGGCAGTTTTAAACACACTGATACTTACGTTTGCATTTATGCTGATGGGGTATTCAACATACATGATACTTGTGATCCGCTCGAATGCTGAGACACCGATCTGTGAAAATGAACCTAAAAATGCTATCGCACTGCTCTCTTATCTCAACAGGGAACAATATGGTGACTGGCCTGTTCTGTACGGACAATATTATAATGCTCCTCCTAACCCATCTGAACAATGGAAAGACGGTAGTCCGCTTTATAAAAGAGACGAGGAAAAAGGAAAATATGTGATCGTTGACCAGCGCAAGAAAACTATCCCAACGTATGATTCCCGTTTCTGCACACCATTTACAAGAATGTGGAGCGCTGACAACAGCCTCGGACATGAAGATGGTTATAAGAACTGGGGGAATATTAAAGGCGTTCCAATTTCAGTTCCTGATCCTGAAACAGGAGAGACAAAGACAATTTACAAGCCTACTTTTGGAGAGAACATAGCCTACTTTATTAATTACCAGTTTAGCCACATGTACCTCCGTTATTTTTTGTGGAATTTTGTAGGGCGGCAAACGGATATACAAAACACTGATGGCAATCCATTGAACGGAAACTGGTATAGTGGAATACCTGCAATTGACCAGATAAATTGCGGACCACAGGAAAATATTCCTGAGGAAACACTGCAAAACAAAGGTATGGCCAAGTTTTATTTTCTTCCTTTGTTACTCGGCCTGATTGGATTATTGTACCAACTTAAAAAACGTTCGCCCGATACACTGGTTGTTGCTATTTTCTTTTTAATGACCGGCATCGCCATCATTTTATATCTGAATCAATATCCCAATCAGCCAAGAGAGCGTGATTATTCATATTCCTGCTCAATGATGGCCTTCTGTATATGGATAGGTTTGGGAGTCATCGCTATTTTCGATTTTCTGAAAAAATATATCAAACCGACTTATGCTGCCATTGTGGTCACACTTGTCTGCTTCTTTGCTGTTCCATTTGTAATGGGTAAAAACGGTTGGGCAGGACATGACCGTTCAGGCAGATATACGATGGTTGATTTTGCTTCTGACTATTTGAATTCATGTGCACCCGATGCTATCTTGTTTACAAATGGTGATAACGATACTTTCCCATTATGGTATGCACAGGAAGTCGAAGGCATCCGAAGGGATGTAAGGGTTGTAAATCTTAGCCTTCTGAATACTGATTGGTACATCAATGCTATGAAGCGAAAGGCTTATGAATCGGATCCTGTTCCTTTCTCTATGACCTGGGATCAATACAAAGAAGGAACGAGGGATTATGTTTATTTTATCCCGGATACTACGGTTTGCAAAGCCAATAAATACTATAACATAAAACAACTGATGGATTTTGTTAAGAGCGATGACCCTCAAACAAAGTTCCCTTCATCCAGAGGAAATGTTGATTATTTCCCGACAAAGAACCTGAGCATTCCTGTTGACATACAAACAGTATTAAGAAATGGAACAGTTCCGAAAGAATTGGCCGATTCAGTTGTTTCAGAAGTTGACTGGAGAATCAACAAGGGCGGGGTAGAAAAAGCCGACCTGATGATACTCGATCTGCTTGCAAACAATAACTGGAAGAGACCGGTATATTTTACCACTACAGCAGGACCAAGTACATACATTGGACTGGATAAATACCTTTGGGTGGAAGGTCTTGCCCTCAGATTACTTCCTGTTAAAAACAGCGGTTCAGTAAGAGGTGAAACCGGATCGGTCAATACAGACGTAATGTACACAAACATGATGACCAAGTTTAAATTCGGAAACATTCAGGATACATCATTATACATTGATCCTACAGTTTCGGGAATGGCAATGAGTGTCCGTCTTGGATTTGCACGCCTTGCCAATGCACTTACTGAAGAAGGCAAAAAAGATTCAGCAATTAAAGTTCTTGATAAATGTCAGGCAACTTTTCCTGAAAGAAACGTTGATTATAACTACTATGAATACCTGGTTGGAGAAGCCTACTATAATGCAGGCGCCAATGCAAAAGCCAATAAGATCATGAACCGTCTCATTACAATTTATGAAGAGGATCTGAAATATTATTCCTTATTTACAGGAGCAAAGTCAACTCAGATTGACAATGAAAAGGAACAGGCAATTGGCATCATTCAGCGAATAGCACAGGTGGCCTACGCGGCCAAAGAGGATGCTGTTGCTAAAAAAGCAAAAGCCGTTTTCGACAAATTTTATTCACTTTATCCGAAAGATAGAGAAAGATAGCTTAGGCAAATAACCTGAAGCATTTTTAAAACAAACACCGGAGCTTATCTGGTCATCTTTAAAAAACAAATGAAGCCTGACGGCTTCATTTGTTTTTTTATAGAGATATTTGTGGTGTCATTGCTGCACAATTGCTGATCGCAGTTAGCTTTTTTTACATCCAAAAACATAACTTAGCAGGAAAAGTTGATATTGATAAAGCATAGCATGTTCAACAAATTTCCATCTCAGAAATTAACAAGGTCACTTATCGTAATTGTTACTTCCCGGTAAGGATTGAGAGAAAAGCAGTTTATTTTTCATGAACAACAATAACAATAATTTACAACTCTTCATAAAGTAACTGCCCGGAAAATCATTAATTTTGCATCTTTAAAATAAATCAGTTTATGAAGAAAATTATTTTAAGCTTTCTGGTTGTTCTCATCTGCACAGTTTGTGTTGCCCAAAAATTTAAAGGTGGCTTTTCATTCGGACTTGCCAACACAGATGTTAGAGGAACAGACCCCCAGGATTGTGATTTTAATAAGGTAGGATTTACCATTGGAGCTTTCACTGAACTTCCTGTCAATGATAAAAACAGTTTTCGTATGGAGATGAATTTTATTCAAAAAGGAAGTTATGTTCCTCCCAATTTAGGTCCTGATACTATAGCTAACGGCCCTGACACTTCTTTGAAGTTAAGGTTAAGCTATGTTGAAATACCTCTTATTTATTCGCATACTTTTTCATTCAACATCGGCAAAGCAATAAACAACCGCTTTAGTCTTGAAGTTGGTCCTGCAATAGGATTTCTTGTTTCATCATCGGTTAACCTGAGCCAATCCGGGTTTGTTCCGATCACCGGCACGCAGTACAATAAAATTGATCTGAGTTATGCACTGGGACTGAGTTATCGTATTTTTGACCGATTGAAATTTCATTTTCGTTATGAAAATTCAATTCTGCCAATCAGGAAGCATCCCGGTGGAGCAAGCGCATATTACAATCTTCAATACAACCATGGTGAAACAAATAAAGTATTTACTTACACGCTGAGTTATACTTTTTAGTTGGGGAATTGAACTGAAAATTTAATAAAAATTAAGTAACTTTGCTATTGGATAGAAATACAATAATAATTCTTTATTGAAAAAAATATGCGTACAGTTCAATTAAAAGTCAGCGATACTGATTTTCAAAAATACAATCTTGGGGATGGGACTGAAATTAAATTTTCAGATTTAATTAAAAGTAACTATTCACCCATTCAATGAGATTGCATTAATTTGTGAAAGTGCGTCTAGTGGATTTAGGTTATTTTTGATTGCAGTATCAATTATAGAGCGAAGAATTGCAAAATTCTCAGCACCTT
>Ga0118677_10005137_pt1 | contig 23177 bp, 20 predicted proteins | sample AliMusrvi5mmetaG_FD_86154 | JGI IMG/M metagenome (GOLD analysis project Ga0118677, IMG submission 86154)
CCAAGGCGCCCGGCCAGCCAGACTGACCCAGCCGTCATGCACAGACACCTGCAACTCTTCCACAGTCAACGTGGCCGTCGATTGTAACAACAGCGTCGCCAGGCGTTGCAACTCATCATCGCAAGGTTGATCGGTAACCGGACGAAGGACGTCAATGCAATTGACGACTGCTTTAACGCCGCGCACCCTGCGCGCCGCATCCTCTGCCGCGCGCCGAACTGCGTCGCACGAGGCACATCCGGAGAGAGTGACCACGTTATCAGCGACGGATACGTCGATCTGTGCGCGCTGCACTACAGGATCCCACCGCATTTCAGCCAATATATTGCTCTGTACTTCCATGTTTCGCTCGACAAATCCACCTATGCTTGACGCGACACAACATCGTCCTGGCAGTGATGTCACCGTTGCAGCATCCCACGATCATCAATGTATAACACCAACGACGGGCTAATTTCCACGTTTCATGTTGCAGATGCGATTGTGCCATTGCTGCTGCAATCCCGGCGCGTATCACTACCAGGAGTCCGTAACCATAATCTTATCCCGCCTTCACACATGCGCATCACGCAAATCAGTTATGCGCGAATAGCTGAAATCAGGTATTCAAGTCCTGTGACATCTTTGTGATTACAATATAGCGAGAGGGTAGCAGTGACAATCCGCATTTTGCTTGTCGACGACCATAAAATCGTCCGTGAGGGCACGCGACAACTCCTTGAGCAATCCAGCGATTTGACGATCGTCGCTGAGACCTCCAGGGGAGAGGACGCCATCCGCCTGTGCAACGAGTTACACCCCGATGTGGTCGTGATGGACGTGCACATGCCTGGCATGAATGGGCTCGAAGCCACAAAGGTCATCCGCGCCCAGCATCCCGGCACGCGCGTGCTGATCCTGTCTGCCTATGACGATGATCGCTACATCTTCCCTTTGCTTGACACCGGGGCCACTGGCTATCTGTTGAAGACAGCCAGCGGCGCCGACTTGGCCGACGCCATCCGCGCCGTGTACAGGGGCGAAACCGCGCTGGACCCGCAGATCATCTGGAAAGTGCGCGTGCGACACTCGCAGACTCAGCTTTACCGCGCGATCGGAATGGCTGAAGGACTGACCGAGCGCGAAATGAGCGTTCTGCGCCAGGTATCCCAAGGTAAGAGCAACAAGGAAGTCGGCGAAAGACTGGGCATCTCAAATAACACCGTTCAGGTTCATCTTCGCAACATTTTCGGAAAACTTAGCGTGACCGATCGGCTCCAGGCGGTGTCGTTTGCTGTGCGTCAAGGTTGGATCAGCCTCGAAGATGAAGAACTCTGATATTTACCGCGCCGGACGAATCAGCTTAATCTACATCGCGCTAGCCGGATCGTGGATCTATTTCTCCGATCACCTGCTGGGGATGTTGACTGTAAACCAGGACTTGCTGGTCGATCTCTCGTCGTTGAAGGGAATCGGTTTTGTTTTTGTGACTGCCGCGCTGCTGTTCATTGAACGCCTGAACTCCGAACGCGCCAACCTGCGCGCCAAAACCATGCTGCAGAATGCGGAGCACAAGTATCGGGAGATATTCGAAAACGCTCCGATTGGCATCTATCAGTCCACCGCTGATGGCAAATACACTACCGCCAACCTGGTTTTTGCACACATGCTTGGCTACGATACGCCGGAGGAACTGACCGCGAACCTGTCGGACGCCCTGTACGGCCAGCCTGAGAACATCTTCGCTGACATGACTCGCGCCGGGCCAAAGCGCATGCAATATGAGCGCCAGTTTCGCTGCAAGGATGGGCGGATGATCGACGCCAATGTGGACGTGCGGCTTGTCAACGAGGGCGCCGGCGCGCCGCCCCATCTGGAAGGGTTCGTCGAGAACATCACGGAGCGTAAGGCCAGCGAGCAGAAAATTCAGCAGATGGCCGATATCGTGCGCTATAGCCAGGACGCGATTTACTCCGTCTCTCTGGAGAACCGTTTCACCAGTTGGAATCCCGCAGCCACCCGCATCTATGGCTATACGCCCGAGGAGATTGAGGGCAAGTCTCCAGCCATTCTGTTTGCGCCAGATCGGCTGGATGAGCGGGCGCGCCTGCACAAACAAGTCTTTTCAGGCCAAAGTATCAACCAGTACGAAACTGTGCATGTGCGCAAGGATGGTTCGCGCCTGCATGTGTCACTCACGTATTCGCCGATTTTCGACTCATCCGCACACGTCACCGGGATATCGGCTATTGTGCGTGACATCACCGAGCACGCCCAGTTCACGGCGCGGCTGGAGGAACAGCAGAAGGCCTTGCGCGCGTATGCCCATCGCCTGATCGAAAGCCAGGAAGAGGAACGCAAGCGTCTGTCGCGTGAACTGCACGATGATACGCTGCAGGATCTCGTGGCGCTGGCGCAACGGGCGGAGTTGTCGCACATTGCACTCGAGCGTGATCAGGTCGTCGCGCGGCGACGGCTGGACGAGCTTCAATCACTGGCAAAGGACATGATCATCAAGCTGCGGCGCATCAGCAACGACCTGCGTCCATTGATCCTAGAGGACCTTGGCATAGCGGCGGCCGTTCAGTTCCTGGGCGATGAACTGGGGCGCCAGATGCCGAACTGTACTGTGAGTTGCGCCATCAAGGGCGACGATCAGCGGCTTGACCCAGACGTGGAAATCACCACTTTCCGCATCGTGCAACAGGCGATGAACAACGTGCGCATGCACGCGCCCAACGCCGCCAGCGTGGGCGTTGAACTCTGCTTCGAAAAGACGGGGATCGAGGCCAGCATCACCGACGACGGCCCCGGTTTTACCATGATGACGGTTGATGAACTGGTGCGCCAGGGGCATCTTGGACTGGCGGGCATGGTGGAACGCGCCCATCTGCTTGGCGGACAGGTGGATGTGATCTCCGGCCCTCAAGCCGGGACAACGGTTACCGTGCAACTACCGTATGTCCCCACACCAGCGGGCGCGAACCATTGAAGGACAAAAACATGCAAACCATCAGAAACAACGCCGTCGAAGTCCTGGTCGATGAAAGTGGTCTCGGGCTGAAGATGCTCGATGTGAAGCGAGGAACGGTATGGCAGTTGGACGAAGCCTCCGTCCTGTGGGGCGGGTGCATTACCAGGAACGACTATCCCACCGATGCGGGCGTGCAATCACTCAAGGCGCTTGTGCCCGTTAATGCGTTTGCTGATGCTGAGCATGGCGTTCTGACGGTGACTTACGGCGCCGGCGACTGTCCGGTGACTTTTATCTACACCTTGCTCGATGACGGTGTGGAGGTGCGGCTGCCCCCGCCGGCGAGTGGCGACATCGAGGCCGTTTCCATGCCTGGCGCATTCCTGCCGGCTGGAGAAAGGATGAAGCTGCTTCTGCCCATCATGCAGGGGATGCTGTGGGACGGCCGCGGTAAAGAGGTCAGCCACATGCGCCGCAGCGGCTCGCACGTTGGCTTTGCCATGATGATGTATGGCGTGCTGGCCGAAAGCGGCGGCTTGCTGGCTGCGGCGGAGACCGCCGTGGACAGCCTGTGGTGGTATCAAAAGGACGCGCGCGGTTTCCGCGCGCAGAATGTGCAGGATGGCTCGCTGGGGAGCATGCGTTATGAGCGCGTCATGCGCTTCTACTTCACCGACCCCGGCATCGTGCCCGTGGCCAAGCGATATCGCGCGCGTGTCAAGGAGCGGGGGCGTTTCGCCTCGTGGGATGAGAAGATTACAGAACGCCCGAACCTGGAGCGTCTCTTCGGGGCGCTGATGTGCTATATCGGTTATTGCCAGACCGACCTGGACTATGTGGCTGAGCTTCGCAGACTCAAGGCCTATGGCTTTGACCGCGCGCTCGTTTACCCGGTCGATTTCAACTGCTACAACAAGGATATCCTGATGGGCGGGCTGCCGCCGATCCATCTCAGCCGCGAGCAGATCAAGCAAATCACGGACATCGGCTACGACATCTGCCCGTGGACGTGGATCAACGAGGCCATCGACGACCACACGCCGGAACGAGCGAATATGTACCGCATCACCCGCGATGGCAGCCGGGTGTTCGGCTGGCAGATCGACGACACCCAATGGTACAAGGTGTGCAGCCCGGAGATGGATGCTTTCGAGCAGAAAGCCGTGGCCGGGTTATTCGATCACATGACGTGGGATCATTTCGACGTGTTGACCTGCGCCAGCATCGGCGAGTGTCACGCCACGGATCACATGGCGCACGTGGGCAGACCGCTGTCCCGTGAGGAAGACCTGCTATGGCTGCGAAAGGCGTTGACCACGGGGAAGGGGCAAGGTGAAAAGTCCCGCGCCGTCAGTTCCGAGAGCTTCAACGATCTATTCTCGCTGGAATACGACATTGGCTCTGTGAAGGCATGGCCGCAATACGGCCCGTGGCCTTTCTGGCCGGTGCCTCTGACCGGGCTGGTGTATCACGACAGCATCCTCCATTCGTGGTGGGAGCCACACAACTACAACTCGCCCTACTTCAACCGCGCCGTAGGGCCGGACCTGTATGAGTATGGCGGCGGCCGGGCGGACCTGCAGGCGGCCACGGATGCGTTACTGGGTTGCCCGCCGGACGTGTTCCCCTTCGGCGCGCAGTACGGTTGGACGGGTCGGGGATATGAAACAGTCACCTACCAGTTCCGCTTCGAGGATCCGCTGGTGCAATATGCACTCGCGAAGGCGTTGCCTGTGGCGGCACTGCACCGCCGGATCGGCAAGCTCGAGATGACCGACTTTGAAATCCTTTCGGAAGACGGCTGGGTACAGCGCACGGCCTTCGCCGACGGCGTCGAGGTCGTCGCCAATCTGGGGTTCGGACAGCGCTCGGACATCGCGGGGTTGGCGCCGATCACGGGGCAAAGCTGGGTGACGAGATAGCCTATTCAGTCAGAATAGACCACATATCACCCCTTCTTCACCTTCTTTTTGCGCGGTTTGGTCAGCTTGGGAAACTTCGTGCTGTCGGCGTTGAGGACGACGACCTCGGTCGGTCGGGATTTACGCGGGGCGGGCAGTTTGGCCGCCTTTTGTCTCGGCGTTAGTTCCGCCGGGCGGATACCCGTAATGCGGCTGGTGGCCTCCTGCATGTCCTTGATGGCGGCCTGCTGAATCGCGTCGTTCACATCGTTGCGGTTGGCCGCCTCGCGCATGTGCAGTGCCATCATGTCCATCGACGCCGCTTCTGCCGCCGCGCGCGCGTCATGAATCTTCTTCGACGGGTCGAGCAGGAAGATAAATGCGATTCCCACGCCGATCACGATGGGGGTGGCCGGCAGGAAAAAAGTTGCGTACATGCGCAGCCACTCCGGCATCACGTCGGCGCGGTTGTTGATCGCGTCGAGAACGGTGTTCATGATGACGATTGTGAAGTTGGTCGCGTACAGCAGGTAGCCGACCATCCTTTGCGGGCCGGGGGCAAACCAGAAGTGAATCGCGATGGGCAGGAAGATTGACGCCCCTTCCAGGCATAGCAGTGCAGTGATGGCAAACAACTGCTGATCCGGGGCGATAGTGCGGCTGATGAGGTTGAAGTTGTGAACCCCGGTATAGATCAATACGGCGCCGTATAGCACGACTGCCATAAACATCGCGGCAGACTTTATCGCGGCGCGGCGCTGGTCGCGCATCAACTCGCCCATTGTCACGGGATGATGAAATGCGGACGGTTGGATTGTGTCCTGGTTTTCCATACTCTACAGTCCTCCTGGGTGTTGATGGGGACTATAGAACATATGTTCTAGTGTGTCAAGGGGTGGCGAGGGAGAAGAGAAGAAGAGGCGCAGAGGAGACTAGGTCTGCACCATGTGGAATAGACGTAGGCGCGACCAATGTGTCGGCCTGTGTCACCAGTTACGACATTTTGTTTATAGGGCGCTTGTACTGCCGTTGCGGCGCCTGTTCGCTACAAGCCCTTCGCTAATTCAGCGCCCAGGGCAGTCAGCCAATAGGTCGTGGCGGGGAATTTCTTATTGCTGTCGATCAGTCGGTGGTCGACCAGATAGGCGACGGCGGCGGGCGGGATCATCTCCTCGCCGCCATCGAGCAGGTGCAACATGTATATTTTGTTGCCTTCGATGTCGCGGTGCGCTTTTAGAAAGGCCTGACCGGCAATCGCCAGCAATAAGCGCTTATGGAGTTTTGACGGCCGCATTCACTCATCCTCCAGGCCATATCATCCGGACCAATCGGGCGCCTGGTCCGTTCGCTCCATGCGTCTAAACGCGCGGCCAGGCAGTCCTGTCCAATCGGGAGCGATAGGAAATGGCGTAGTTATATCAGAGACGTCGTGCCCAGTAGATGACGAATTTCTATACCATCGTCCAGATCATCCCAATACACGGCGAACCCACCCGGTTCAATGTGCCAGTGATTGCGCTACCCCAACTGATCGACATACTCCTGCAGCTTGCGTTGGTTGATCTTGACGTAGTCTTCCTTAATGATCTGATCCATCTCTGCCTGCGACAGGCGGAAGCTGAGGATGCTGAGCGCATCTTCGGGCGACTGTCCATAGCCCAGCTTGCGCTTGCCGTTCTTCATCAGAAATAAGTACATGTAGTGAGGGTTGCTGAAACTGCTCATAGCATCATGCCTTTATCAACGAGCCGGCCAACGCGCTGCTGCGCTGCTTGATTAGTTCCGGCAGGCCCTTGTTGACTTCATCGTCGAATTTGCCCGCCAGCAGTTCGCGGTAGAACTTGTAATCGACGCCCTTCACCTTCTCGTCGTCGGGGAAGCGGTGATAGTTGTCCTTCGACATCATGCTTTTGCCCTCGGCAATCAACTGATTGCCCAGCGCCGAGCCGGGGTATGGGGCATAAAACGAGATCGACGGCATCACGCGGCGCATGTACTTGATCATGCGCAAGGTCTTGAATGCGTCCTCAGGCTGTTCGCCTGGTATGCCAAGCATGATGTTCGACCAGAACACCGGCGCCTTCTTGCCCTGACGCTCCAAGTCATCGCCAATCTTGTTCAACAGGTCGATCGTGAAGTAGTTGTCCTCTTCGGTGCATTCCTTGTTCAGGATTTTTAGAACACGGTCGCTGCCCGATTCGAACCCGATCGACACCGTCGTCCAGTTCGTCTCGCGCAACAGGGCTTCGAACAGGTCGGGCCACTGGCGCACGGTGTCGGCGCGCGCCGCCGCCCAGTAAGGCCACAGCTTGCGCGCGTTGCGCGGGTATTTCTCGATCCATTCCTTCAGCCATGTGGGGTTTTGGAAAAACATCGAATCGTGAATAACGATCGAACCGACCGGGCCGTGCTTCTCGTCAAGCATGTTGAGCTCTTCAATCACCAAATCGACCGAGCGCCGTTGCATGTTGGGGATGTACGAACTCTCATTGCAGAACACGCATTGCCACGGGCACACGCGGCTGGTAAGCATGGTGGCCACGCCGGGAGGCCCCCAACCGCACTCTGGCTCCAGCGGCCAGTTAAACTTGCGGTTGAGCTTCCAGCTATTCGGTTTGGGCCACAGGGTGCGGTCGATCATCGGCCACTCGTCCATCGACTTCGTGCCGACGCCGAGTGTGACGCGCGGGAACGACTTCGGGTCCTTCACCAGGTCGACGATGGTCTTCTCGCCAGGTCCCTGGCAGATGCGGTCGAATTCTGGCACGGCCAGCATCTCGTCGAGCGCCACAGTGGCGTGCATGCCGCCGGCAATCACCATCCCGTTCGGGTTGACTTCTTTGAACAACTTGGCGGCGCGATAGGCTGCCGGGTAGGTATAGCTGCGCACGTTCATGATGAGCAGGTCGTAGCCCTGCATCTTCTTGCGCACTTCATCCCATGTGGCGCACTGGCGTGTGGAGAACATATCCGTCAGCACGCCCTCCTGGTGCAGGATAGTGCGCAACAGACCCAAGCCGTGATCCTGCCACTGCTCATGCGGGCCGGCAGGATTGATCAGATCGCCAAGGTCCCCCAGATCCAGCCACAAGCGGTTGGATTTCTTTGTTTCCTTGGCGCCGAAAATCTTCAACATGCTATTTCAACTCCAGACATTCAGTCTCAAGAGATTGTACCAAGACGACCATGCTCAAACTGCGCGACCAGCAGACCATCAGACGATGGCGCCGCATGCCGGCTGGGGCAGGTGTCAGACTGATGACACCGATACTCACAATGAGGCACACGCCGGGTGTGCCGGGTGCGATATAAAAAGGACGTCAAGCGCAGTGGCTCAACGTCCTCAACTTACAAAGCTGATTTTAGTGCGAGTGACAACTGCAGCCTGAGCCACAGCCTTCCTCTTCCTGATCCGTGCTGCCTGAATCCTTCGTGCGGAACGAGCTGCCACAGCCGCAACTGGCCGTTGCGTTGGGGTTCTCGATCTTGAAGCCGGCGCCCATCAGGCCGTCGACATAGTCAACCGATGCGCCAGCCAGGTACATCATGCTGGTGGGGTCGATAAACAGCTTGACGCCGTTCTGATCGACAACCGTGTCGAAATCGCGCGCGACGGCCTCAAAGGCCATGCCATACTGCAGCCCGGAGCACCCGCCGCCTGCCACGAAAACGCGCAACCCATAGTTGGGGATATTGCGCTCCTGCAGCAACTGCTTCAGCTTGCTCTGCGCGGCATCGGTCAAGTTCATTGCCTGTTCTTCTGCTACTGCTGTTGTATCAACCATTTCAAGAACTGCTGTTGTCGCCATTCTATAGACTCCCTTTAGATTTCTCAACTCAAACGATAAACGTCAAACGATTGTATGTAAAACAAAAGTGCTGTCAACCACCGCCGGCTACGCTTGAACCGTCATTGGCAATGACACCACATAAGTGCAACACGATCCACCCGTGCTCAGTCGTTCGCCACGAGTCGGTTCTGCGCCGAGTAAATGGGTCACCAGCTTAATATCCATTGAGCACAGTTCACTGTGCTGGCGGCTGACCTCATGATAGGGGCAGTTGTGGGTGCGCAACGTAAACACGCTTTCACCCTCCTGACGCCAGTCTGCGACATAGCCCCGTGAGTTTAGATACTTGACCGCGGCAGTGATGCGCTCTTCCGATGACGCCTGAGTGCCGGGGATGGCGGCCTCTGCTGCCATGCGCGAAGCCACGCCTTCGAGAATGTAGTCCATCTGCTCTTTTGGCATGATGTCGTGAATCTCGTTCAGCATCAGGTTCGTGAAGGACTGGTAATTCTTCGGAAAAAACGACAGCGCCGCATCCGTAAGCTGGAAGGTGTATTGGGGGCGTCCCGGTGCATCGCGCCGACGCACCTCTGGCACTTCCACGAGCCCTTCTGACTTGAGGATGTCCAGATGATGTCGCACAGTGACCGGGGTCAAAGCCAGTTTCACGGCCATTTCGTCCACGGTCATCACGCGCGCGTCTCTCAGTAATTCCAGAATATGCTGTCGGGTTGCCTGCATATCCCCTATTTTAAAGGCTAAGCTGAATTTGTCAAATGGCGATCTGTTTATTTCTCAGCGCATGTTCATTTGTGAAATGGTTCATTATCAGTCGCGCTCAGGTATAATCCGAGTTCACTATGTCTGGTGCTGTGACCGACCCGCTCTACTGGGACGATGCTTATCCTATAGCCCTGGCGCTCAAGGCTGCCCATATGGATGTTGATCCAGGCGACATTGAAGCGAGCATTCTGCATGGGTGGGTGATCGTATTGCGCGACTTCGCGGATGATCCGGCGGTAATGCGCAGTGAGTGGCTGCAACAGATCCAGGCAGAATGGATTGAACTGATGTGAGGTGTTAAATGGCTGAAGCAGAGACGAATCTGCCAGGGACCAGTGCGGTCGAAATTAAGAATGACCCGCGCGTGCCCGCTGAATTGAACAACAACGTTTTTATCACCACGCTCGATAAAATATATAACTGGGGGCGCAAGCGCAGCATGTGGCCCATGCTGTTCGGTCTGGCGTGCTGCGCTATCGAGATGATCTGCACTGCGGCTGCCCGCTTCGACCTGGCGCGCTTTGGCTGGGAACTGATGCGCCCGAGCCCGCGCCAGGCAGATTTGATGATCGTCTCTGGCACCGTTACCAAGAAGATGTTGCCGCAGATTGTGCGCCTCTATAACCAGATGCCCCAGCCCCGGTACGTGATCGCAATGGGCGCCTGTGCCACCGGCGGTGGTCCGTTCAAGGAAGGCTACAACGTGGTATCGGGCATCGACAAGTTCCTGCCCGTCGATGTGTACATCCCCGGCTGTCCGCCGCGCCCCGAAGCCCTCATGCATGGCTTTATCAAGCTGCAGGAGAAGATCGAGAAGCAGTCGATCCGAACCGTGCCATGGTATCAGCCGGGCGGTGATGATGTTGTGCCGGTGCCGATGCTTGGCCCGGATGTGGTGGATTTGCGTCGCACTGCTGAGATCGCGGAGAAGACGCGCGCGTAGAGGAACATGGATTGCGCGCAGCATCGCCGCGGCGATGACGTTGCGCACTGGATGAAAAATGGCAGAAGCAACCACAACTGTGCCGCCTGCGGCCAAGACCGCTGCCCGAGCCGAGAAGGCTGAAAAGAAACCCGTCGTCACGCTGGCTACATTGACGCCTGAAATGGTGTCGTTGCAGCAGCACTTTGGCGCGGACCTGATTCAACCAGCCCCGTATGAGGGCGTTCTGATCACCGATTCAGCCAGGTTGACTGAAGTAACCAATTTCCTGCACGACGAACTGCACCTGGAATCGCTCACGAGCGCCACCGCCGTGGACTTTATCAAGGAAGGTTACATCGAGCTGGTCTATCACGCGCAGCACATCACCGGCGGGGCGCCGCTGTGTTTCAAGACGCGCGTCTCGCGCAAAGATGCAGACACCGTCGGCCTGCCTTCCCTGACGCCGATTTACCCGGGTGTGGAGTTTCAGGAGCGCGAAATATACGATTTATACGGCGTGCGTTTCAACGGCCACCCCGACCTGCGGCGCATTCTGTTGTGGGAAGGGTTCAACGGCTATCCGATGCGCAAGGACTGGCACGAAGCTTATTACGCTCAGGATACAAAGCCTTATGATACGCGCTGGCCGGCAGGGAACCACAAGCTGGATGAGGAACGCGTGCCGTGGGCTGATAACGTCAACTACCCGCCCAACTTCAATCCGGCTGAATACACTCGCAATCCGGATGAAGGTCTATACGACACCATGTACAAAGAGGCCCCGGAGCAGGGGCCAACCGACACGCCTTATCAGAATACCGGCATCAAGACCGATGAATTGATCGTCAACATGGGCCCGCAGCACCCCAGCACGCATGGCGTATTGCGCATGGTGGTAAAGCTGGACGGGGAAACCATCACCGATCTGAAACTGGTGCTGGGTTACTTGCATCGCAATCACGAGAAGATCGCCGAGCGCAACACCTGGCTGCACAATATCCCATACACCGACCGGCTGGACTATATCACCGGCATGCCGAATGAACTGGGCTATGTGCTCGGCGTCGAGAAGCTGCTGAAGATCAAGCCGACCGAGCGCGCCGATTATCTGCGCGTGATCATGTGCGAACTGACCCGCGTCGCATCGCACTTCTGGTCGATTGGCTTTCTGCTGAACGACCTGGGCGCGTTTTACACGCCGGCGCTGTATTTCATCACCGAGCGCGAGTTCGTCATGGATCTGTTCGATGAGATCACCGGCAGCCGCATGATGAACAATTACATGCGCTTCGGCGGCGTGGCGCGCGATGTGACTCCGGAGCAACTGGATAAGATTCGCGTGCTGGTGAACGAGCGCTTCCCCAGGGCCATCGACGAGATGGAGCGGCTGCTGAGCGACAACGAGATCGTGCGCATGCGCACCATCGGCGTCGGCTATCTGTCGGCGGAGCGCTGTGTTGCCTATAGCGTCACGGGCCCGGTTCTGCGCGCATCCGGCGTGCCGTATGACCTTCGCAGGGCCGATCCGTACAGCCTGTATGACCGTTTTGATTTTGACGTGCCGGTGCTATATGGCGGCGACGTATATGACCGTTATCGCGTCCGTGTGCTGGAGATGCGCCAGTCATTGCGCATCCTCGAACAGGCGCTGGCGCAGATCGAGCAGACCAAAGTCGGTGACATCCAGGCCGGCAAGAAGGCTTATATCCATCGCGTCCCCGCTGGCGAAGTGTACTCGCGCGTGGAGACGCCCAAGGGCGAGCTAGGCTTTTACATGATCAGCGACGGCGGGCAGAACGCGTATCGCTATCACGTGCGCTCCGCGTCGTTCATCAACCTCGGCGCGTTGAAAGAGATGACCGTGGGCATGAAAGTGGCCGACGCGGTCGTCATCCTTGGGAGCCTAGATATCGTTTTAGGCGAAGTGGACAGATAGAGATTAGAGATTAGAGATTAGGGATTTGGAGATTAGAGAATTGGTGATGGAAGCGTAAAGCCAGAAGCTGGAAAGCGGAAGCGGATCGCAATCTCCAACCTCTAATCTCCAATCTCTCCTAAAGGGTGACAAATGAGCTTACTAGGAACTGGAATTCTCAAAGGCCTGGGTGTGACGCTGAAGCACTTTATTCAGACGTACGCCGAGGACTTCAAATACATCGGCAAGAAGGCGGGCATCGAGCCGCGTCCGTTGCGTCGCCAGAATCCGGCGAACCATGGCATGGTGACCGTAGAATATCCGAGAGAGCACATGGTGATGCCGGAGAATTTCCGGTACATCCCCTTCCTGGTGAAGGATAGCGCGACGGGCGAGGACAAGTGCACCTCGTGCGGCATCTGCGCGAAGGTGTGTCCGCCACAGTGCATCTGGATCGTGCGCACTGAGGACCCGGTGACGAAGCGCCCGGTGCCGGCGCCGAAAGAGTTCCATATCGACACATCTGTGTGTATGAACTGCGGCTTCTGTGCGGAGTTTTGCCCGTTCGACGCGATCAAGATGGATCACAATTACGAGATCACGTCCATGAGCAACCGCCAGACCGAGTTGGTTTTCGACAAGGATCGCCTGATGATGCCGGACACGTATCACGCCGGCATCCACCCCGCCGACTGGGCGCGCGAGCTTGAGGACAAGAAGGCGGATGAGGCCAAGAAGAAGGCTGCCGCCGAAGCCAAGGTCGCAGCTGATGCGAAGAAAGCCGCAGCTGCTGCAACAGGCGCCAGCGCCGCAGCAACAAAAACTGCTCCACCACCAAAGCCACCAGCGCCTCCCGCGCAGTAGTTCGATTGCAGCATCGCAACTTTGAAGCCCCGTGATGGGGCTTCTTCATTTTTCGCCTCTCGCTTGCGTCTGTGAGGGTGTCAAGGTGGCGTTACTTGCGCGAAGGCACGAATTCGATGCTGGAAGTGGAAGGTCATAGGCCTCGGCGATTTCGGCTTCAGTCATACCACGTGATAATTTCCACGCCTTGATATGAGTCACGCCAATTCGGTGACCCTCGATGCGCGGTTTGCCGCCCAGCATATGGCAGTGATCAGCGGCGCGTGATTGGCACATACTGATGATACGGCACGACCGCGCACCACGAGTAACCAACCGTATTGTTGTTGGTCAACAGTTCATCTGCAGCCTGAGAGTGGCGGGAGCGTCACGCTAATCGGCGCGCCAGTGCCGCGCACCGTCAATCGAATTACAACCGGCAATGCGCGAGAACGTGGCACAGTGTGCGCCGAACACGAGCACTGCTGGAAATCATATCACGCCGCTGAAAAACCGGCACAGGTTGCCTTCTCATCTGTATGACCGTCCTTTCCACGTCACGCCGCGATTCAACAGGATGGCAAGCGTGCCGCGCACGATGATGAAGAGGTAGGCCGCCAGGCCAAACGGCAACAGTAGTGCATACGCGCCGGGCAGCGCGTACAGCTCGCGCAGGATGCGCCGCCAGAAGAGTTTCGCGGTCACAAATCCTGCGCACGCGACCGCGAAGGCGCTGAGGGCCGGTATCGTTGGTTCAATGATCAGGGACGCGGCGCATACCAATACCAGCACAACCGGCATAAAGAGCGTGAGCATCATCCGGGCGATCCCCCAGTATGAGCGCCACCCGCCCGCCTGTCGCCCGTTCCACGCGTGTTTCGCCAGCCCTTGCGCGACCTCAGCGAAGTTGTGATACATGCGCGCGCGCAGCTGTTCCATGCCGAACGCCAGCCCCAGCCGGTAACCGGCGCGCCGCAACGCATGCGCGAACTCGACATCCTCAAGCACCTTATCCTTCACCGCGCCGTGGCCGCCCATCGCGCGGTACACATCCGCGCGGAACAGGAAGCACTGCCCGTTCGCGAGCGCGCGCTCCGGCGCAGCGTCTGGATCGCCCGTCTGCGCCAGCGGAAAGACCGTCCAGGCAAACTGAAAGAACACCGGCAGGATGATGCGCTCTGCCAGCGAGCCCAGCTCGTTAAACGGAAACAGACTGAGTGCGTCGAGGTTGCGCGCGGTTGCGTCCGCGATCATGTCGCGAAGCAGGCCGGGCTGCGGCGCGGTATCGGCGTCGAGGAACAACAGCCATTCGCCGCGCGCAAATTCCGATCCATGCAGACACGCATTGCACTTGCCCACCCATCCTGCCGGCAGAGGCCGTCCGCTCACGACGCGCAACCATTCTGGCGCGGGATCTCGCGCCGCATAATGCGCGAGGATGTCCGGCGTCGCATCGGTCGAGCCATCATCCACAACGATGACCTCATAGCGGGCGTCCGTTTGCGCCGCCAGACCATCGAGGCACCGCGCGACGTTGTCCTGTTCGTTGCGCATGGGCACAATCACCGACACGAGCGGCGTCTCTGCAAGAGGAGTCCTGTCGTCGCGGGTCGCGTCCCCCAGTCGATGCATCCGCTGTAACCATTTTGTGTCACGTAGCAGCAGAATAACGATGCAGAGGACGATCAACACTGTGGCGAATAAAGCTGTCATGGTCGATGAGTATAATTCTGTCAACTCCATGACGAGCACCGATTGGCACGCAGCGCCTGTGTTTATAAAATTTTCCTGCCCGGGCGTGTCATGACTCAGGAGGCTGGTACTTACATATGATAAAAAGTTTGCGCGTGTTGATTGCCGACGACGAATCAATCATCCGCATGGGTTTGCGCGCAATCCTTTCAGAGATGGGACATACCGTTTACAGCGCCGCCGACGGCGTTGAGGCGGTGACGCTTGCCTATCGGGAGCTGCCCGATATTGCTTTGCTGGATGTGCGCATGCCGTTCCGCGATGGACTGGATGCAGCATCCGAGATCGTCAAGAATCGGCCGATTCCGATCTTGATCCTGACCGCGTATAACGAGAGCGCCTTGCTGGATCGCGCTGCGTCCATCCCGGTGCAGGGCTATCTGATCAAACCCGTGAAGCGCGATGACCTCGTGGCTGCCATGCGCATCGCCATGGCCACGTTCACCGATCGGCGTCATCTGACCGAGCGCGTGGACGAGTTGCAGGAGAAGCTCACCTCGCGCAAGTTGATCGACCGCGCCAAGGGTTTCCTGATGCAGGCCGGCATGAGCGAGGAAGAGTCGTATCACGAGATCCAGATGCGCGCGCGTTCGCGCCGCACCACCATGAGCAACATCGCACAGGAAGTCATCGACCGCCAGAAGAAAGGCGACGAATAGTTAACCTAATCCCCCAGCAGGGTGAGAACGCGCCGCATGTCTTCGGGCAGCGGCGCGTATAGCGTCACTGTCTGGCCGCTGGACGGCGATTCAAAGCTGATTTCTCCCGCATGCAGCAGGTGACGCGGCGCCAATGCCCGACTAAGCGCATCACCGCGTGTTGCGCCGTAGAGTTCATCCCCAACGATTGGAAAACCGATTGAGGCCAGATGCACTCGTATCTGATGAGTGCGCCCGGTTGATGGCCGCACCCGCACATAGCTGTAGGTTGCGCCCTTTGGTATCTTGAGTCCCGGATAGCCTATGGGCGTCAACGCCTCGTTGACCTTATAAACCTCGGCGACGGCGTAGTGCGACACAGACTCGCGCCCGTCAGCCACAATTGCCATGCGCTGGCGATGTGCCGGGTCGCGCCCGATCGGCTTTTTGATCACGCCGCGCGGCGGCGACACTGCGCCAACGCAGAGCGCCATGTACAGCTTTTTGATCGCGCGCGCCTTGAACTGTTTCTGTAATGCGATGTAGGCGTCCTGGTTCTTCGCCAGCAACACAATCCCGCTGGACTCTTTATCCAGCCGGTGCACGATTCCAGGCCGCGCCGGATCGCCGACGGACGCGATACCTGGCTCGCGCGCCAGGATGGCGTTTGCCAGCGTGCCGACGCTATTCCCTGCGCCGGGATGCACCACCATTCCTGCCGCCTTGTCGACCGCGATGACATCATCATCTTCGTAGATGATCTTGAGCGCGATATCCTCGGGTAGCGTGGTTGCAGACGCCGCTTCGGGAATATCCACAATCACCACATCGCCGGGTTTGACCTGGTGACTGGCAGACCGCACCGCGCCGTTCACGGTCACGCGCTCAAGCTCAATCAAGCGTTGAACAGCGCTGCGGCTTGTGTCGGCCAGCAAGCCGGCCAGCATCTTGTCCAGACGGCCGGCCTTGCGAACGGTGACGGTTTCAACCGGCATGGAGGGCGCCAAGCTTCCGCGCCACATCCCGAATGTCTTCAAAGACATAGTCGGGTTGAATGGCCGCTGTGCGCAACGATTCGCGCGTCGTGATGCCGCTCAGCACCAGCAGCGTGGTCAGCCCGGCGTTCTGGCCGCCCAGGATGTCGGTGTCGAGCCGGTCGCCGAGCACTGCGGTATTCTCCGGCGTGCTGCCTAACCGTTGCATCGACTGGATCATCATCTCGGGCTGTGGTTTGCCGATGATGATCGGTTCGACGTCGGTTGCGGCGCGCAGAAGCGCCAGCGTCGCCCCGTTGCCGGGGATGATCCCGCGCGCGTCGGGATAAGTGACATCGGGGTTCGTGCCGATAAACGTCGCGCCGGCGCGGATGAGCAGACAGGCCTCGACCAGTTTGGCGTAGGTCAGGTTGCGATCCCATCCCACCACCACATGCGTGGCGCCCGCTGGCTGATCCTGCGGAACGACGGTCAGCCCGCTGGCGCGCAGTTCGCTGGTCAGCCCTGGCTCGCCAATGGTGAAGATGCGCGCGTCGGGCGCATGCCGCGCCAGGTACATAGCCGTCGCCTGTGGCGAGGTCAGTATCTCTTGAAGGGTTACGGTTGTGTTGAAGCCCGCCAGTTTGGCAACATACTCGTCGCCGCTCTTGCTGGCATTATTCGTTGCGAGGATAAAGCGGATTCCCAGTTGACGCAAAGCGTCGATGAATTCTGGCAGACCAGGCATGGGACTATTGCCCAGCCACAGCACGCCGTCCATGTCTATGATAAGATTCCGCACCGATGCAAGTTCGATCATAATGGAGTGTTATGCTAAGCATTGTGACTGACTTGTCAAGGGCAATGTAACGGGTTATAATCCACGCATACGGTGACTGAGCGCGTTTGCGAGGGGCAAACTGACTCGGTCACTTCTGTTTTATTCTTTTTGCAGGCGGTCGAGATCATGCATGAACAAGAGTTCCTCACACCAGAGGGCTTGAAAAAATTAGAGGACGAACTGGAGTTTCTCAAGAATATTCGCCGGGCCGAAGTGGCAAAGCGGTTGCACGATGCCATGGAAGAGGGCGAAGTCGAGGAGAACCCGGAATACGAGGACGCCAAGAACGAGCAGGCGTTCGTCGAAGGCCGCATCCTGACGATCGAAACGATCCTGGCGAACGCGGTTCTGATCGAGCCAAAGGGCCCGTCTAACGAAATACGCCTGGGCAGCAAGGTCACGATCACTGAGGTCGCCACTGACGAGAAAGACCATTATGTCATCGTTGGTTCTGCAGAGGCCGACCCCGCTGGCGGGAAAATCAGCAATGAGTCGCCGCTTGGCAAGGCGTTGCTGGGACATAAGCTGCATGAAGAAGTGACAGTAGTGACCCCGGACGGGCCAGCTAAGTACAAGGTTTCGCATATCTCAAACAAGTAAGACACAACGTCGCATAAGACGACATCCAAACCCGGTTTCATACCGAAGCATCGGTTGATGAAACCGGGTTTTTCTATCGAATCGGATGCAGAAGGTGAGTGACTGGTGAGCAAGGTCTATCTCGTCGGTCCTGCAGGCGCTGGTAAAACCACGCGCCTGGCTGCGCGGCTGGGGCAGTTGATCGGCTCCAACGTTCGCCCCGACCGTATCCTGGTTCTCGTTCCGCAACAGGCTCAGGCAAAGATCTTTCGCACTGAGCTGGCTCAGGTGAAAGAGAGTCGTAAAGGGCGCGAAGCGCGTGTAGCGCGGGGCGAGCCGACTATCACCACCCTTTATGGGCTGGCACAGCAGCATGTGAGCCTGTTCTACCCGTTGATCGCCGAACGCGTCGGCTTCGCCGACCCGCAACGCGAGCCGGTGTTGCTCAACGTCGAGGCATCCCAATATTTCCTCGATCAGATCGTTACCCCGCGCATAGCGGATTTCGAAGACCTCAAGCTCTTTCGCCCGCGCCTGCTGGGTCAGATTCTGGACAGCATGAACAAGGCCGCCGAGTGCGGCTTCCCGCTCGATGAGATTGCGGCACGGCTGACGGCGGCATGGTCGGGCGAGGCGCAGCGGGTGGTGAGCTATCGGCGCGTGCAGGAGGTCGCCGTAGCCTTCCGCGAGTTCTGCCTGCGACACTCGCTGCTGGATTTCTCGCTGTTAGTGGACACCTTCGCGCGGCATTTGTTGCAGACGCAGTCGTACCGCGATTACATCATCGCCCACTATCGCCACATCCTGGCCGACAACGTCGAAGAGAACCCGCCAGTGATGCACGACTTTGTGGCGGAGGTCATGAAGACCTGCGACACGGCCATGCTCGCCGAGGATGATCCCGGCGGGTACCGGTTGTTCCTCGGCGCGGATGTGGACTCAGCGCGAACGTTGCGGGTGGTTTGCGACGAGGTGGTGACGCTCGAAACGTCGTATATCGCCCCGCCCGAGGTGATCGCGTTTGGCAATGGCCTGCGCCGTCACTTCACCCCCGCGCCTCTTCACCTTCTCTCCTCCGCTCCTTCTGACGCCGACCCGCGCAACGCACTCGGTGACGCGCCCGGTTCCGCCAAGTACTGGACGGGCATGGTCAACTGGGTGGTCAACCACATCAACGAACTCGTTGGGCAAGGCGCGCACGCGAGAGAAATCGCGGTGTTGGCGCCCTATGTCGAGGACGTGCTGCGCTTTGAGTTAATGGAGCGCCTGCGTCCCGCCGGCATCCGTGTGCGCACCGTGCGCCCATCCCGCCCGTTATACGACCATCCGATTGTGCGCATGCTGGTGACGTTTACGCGCCTGGCGCACCCCGAGTGGGCGCAATTCGTTGCCGGGTCGGATCTGGCGCGCGCGCTGGCCGTGAGCATCGCAGGGCTGGACTTAACGCGCGCACAACTCATCGCCGACGCGGCCATGCGCGCATCGCTGCGCCGGCTGATGCCGCTGGACGATGCCGCGCTGTGGCAACGCGTGGGCATGCGCTTTTACGAACCCTACAACATGATCCAGAAGCGGCTGACCAGCAATGAGGAGAGCGCTTCGCCCGGCGCACCTACGGCGCCGCTGGATATGTATTGGCAACAGCTCTATACCGACGTGCTGTCGCGGCAGGGTTTCGGGCTGCATGAGGATCTGGACGGCGGGCTGGTGATCGACAAACTGATCAAGTCGGCGCGCGGCTTCCGCGAGGTGTTCGAGCGTTCGGGGCTGGCGGACGGTGTCGATATCCCGCGCGAGTACATCAAGACGCTGGGCGAGGACATCCTCGCTGCGCAATACGCGCCCGAACGTGAGCCGGATATCGCGAACGACGACGCTGTGCTGGTCATGCCGGCGCACACTTATCTGATCAGCAACTTCACCTCGCGCTACCAGTTCTGGCTGGACATTAACTCGCTCGGCTGGTACGAGCGCGTGTATCAGCCATTGACGCACCCATATGTGTTGTCGCGGCGCTGGATGACCGGGCGCGCATGGACAGAGGAGGACGATCACCGCTCGCAGCAGGAGATGCTGGGCAAGCTGTTGAGCGGGTTAACCTATCACTGCTCCGGCAAGATATTCGTCGCCTCCAGCGAGTTCAGCATCAGCGGCCAGGAAGAAGACGGCCCACTGGCGCGCGCGATCCAGCGCGTCATCGGCGCAACCAGGAGGGCGAACCTGACATGAGCCTGCGACCCGAGCAAACCATCATCGCTGAATACACCGGCGGGCGCGCGGCGGTGTCGGCGGTGCCCGGCAGCGGCAAGACCCACACTCTGGCGATGCTGGCGGTGCGGCTGCTGGAAAAGAACCGCGTGCCCGATGACGCCGAGGTGCTGGTTGTCACCTTCACCAACTCCGCCGTGGACAACATCCGCGCGCGCATTCGGGCTGTGCTCAAGGAACAGGGCATGATCGACACAGGCTATCGCGTTCTCACGCTGCATGCGCTCGCCAACCTGATTGTGCGCGAGCGCCCCGACCTCGCTGGCACGACGGCCGATTTCCGGCTTGATGACGAGATGGGCCGGCGGCAGGCGCTGACCGAGGCGGCGCGCTGGTACACACAACAAAACTCCGAGTACTGGCGCAGCTTCCTGCCCTCCGACTTGACGACCCAGCAGCGCCAGACCGTCGAAGAACAGTGGCTCGCCGCAACCGAACGCATCGGCGACGAAGTCACACGCCTCGCCAAGAACAAACGGATGCGCCCCGCAGAATTGCGCGCACTCATGAGCGGGGGAGCAGGGGAGATGGGGAGAGGCGGAGCGGAGGAGAAGAGGAGCGGAGGAGAAGAGGAGCAAGAGGCTGCATTTGTCTCCTTCTCTCCTTCTCTCCTTCTCTCCTCCTCACCTCCTCTCCCCATCTCCTCCTCTCCCTTTCTCCACATGGGCTTGTCGGTCTATGAGCGTTACGAGCAGATACTCAACCTCGGAGGGCGGCTCGACTTCGACGACTTGATCTGGCGCGCAATCATGGCATTGGAGAACGACGCTGGCTTCTGCAAGCGGCTGGGGCAGCGGTGGCCGTTCATCCTCGAAGATGAGGCGCAGGACAGCACCCCGTTGCAGGAGAAGATCCTGGGGTTGCTTTCGGCAGAGCACAACAACTGGGTGCGCGTCGGCGACCCCAACCAGGCGATCATGACCACGTTCACCGCATCGGACGTGCGCTTCTTCCGTGAGTTTCTGGCGCGCGCCGATGTGACGCCGTTCCCGCTGTCGGTGAGCGGGCGCAGCGCGCCGAAGATCATCGCCCTGGCGAACCGGCTGGCCGACTGGGCTGCGCAGGAGCAGCCAGAGCCGGAGGTGCGCGCAACGGGGCTGACCAACACTGTGCAGATTTATCCCACCGAACCCGGCGACGGCCAACCCAATCCGCCGGACGCCGAGGCGCGCATCAAAGTGCAACGCTATGCTAATGAGGAAACCGAGGCACAGGAAGTGGCGAAGAGCGCGATCCATTTCGTGCTCATGCGCCCCGACCAATCGTGCGCGATCCTGACTCCCACCAACTGGTTTGGCAAGACCATCGTCGATGAGTTGATCAACCTGCAGGCGAAATACCCGGATCGCCCGCTGTACCAGGATCAGCTCAAGAACGCGCAACCGGTGCGCAACGTAGCGCGCGCGCTGGCGCAGGCGGTGCGCTTCTGCAGCACCCCGACCAACACCAGCGCCCTCGCCGACCTGCGCGAAGCACTGGTGAAAATTGGCGCGAGTTCGGATCAGCACGTCAAGTCTGACCGGATGCGGACGCTGGTGCGCAGCGTCAAGCCGGAGCGATTATTGTTCCCATCGCCCGCCGCCGAGCCCGCCCTGGCCGAAAACATCCCCGTCGGCGTGTATGAACAGCGCGAACTGGATCAGTTGGCGGCGCGCGCGGCGCGGTGGTTGCGCGCCAGCATGTTGCCGATCGACCAACTCGTGCTGATTATCGCGCAGGACGTCCTGACCAAGGACAGCGACCTGGCGATTGCGCACAGCCTGGCGCTCAGTCTGCGCCGCCTGTCGTCCATCAACCCTCAGATGCAGCTGATCGACCTGGCGCGCGAACTGGACGATGTCGCCAGCAACAAGCAAAAATACATGGCCAGCGCGCTCAGCGAGTCCGGATTCGAGCCGATCCCCGGCCAGGTGACCGTCACCACGATGCACAAGGCCAAAGGGCTGGAATGGGATCGCGTCTACCTGGTGAGCGTCGATCAGATGGAATTCCCGCATGAGGTCGGCGGCCAGTTCCGCGGCGAGTTGTGGTTCCTGGGCCGGCACGATCCGGCTACCGAGGCGCGCAAACAGCTGGAGTCGCTGGCCGCGGGCGAAACCCCGCTGCCGGGCGACATCGAATTGCTTCGCCGGGCGCGCATCGAGTACATCTCCGAGCGGCTGCGGCTGCTATACGTGGGTATCACCCGCGCGAAACGCGACCTGCAGATCAGCTACAGCCGCGAGCGGCGGAACAAGCCGAACGAACTGGCGCTGGCGGTGGGGGAAGTTAGCTGAGGAGCGGAGGTGAAGAGGTGAAGAGGTGAAGAGGGGATAGTAGCTCCCTGCGAGGGTTGGACTTGCGCACAACACCACCTTCACGTGACCCCTCGCAGTTACTGTGTTAAATGTCAAGGGGTAAAGAGCGCGAAGATTGAAATTGATCAGACGTTCGTCACGCAAAGCGGACAGAGACAGAAAAAAGATATTGCTCCGCACTCACGAGCGGCCTTAGCCATTGCTTGCTGGAGGAGATCAACACGCTGTGTAGACAATGCAGAGGTTGAATTGCCTCCAGCAAGGTATGTATATGCAGTTGTGAAAGAGATACCTGACGGTTACGCCTGAGCGTTCACGGCATAGTTGGGGTCGAAAGGCACTCCTGACTTGAGAACGCCGTAGGCAAGGCAGAGCAGTTTACGCATGGCAGCGCCCAGAACGACCATTTTTGACTTGCCGCGTTTGGCAAGACGATCACAGAATGGCTTGATGACTTGGTTGTAACGACGGGCAACCATAGCGGGCATATACAAAGCGTGCCGCAGGTTAGCATCACCTATTTTGGACAAACGGGGCTTCTGGTGCACGGATGTGCCAGAATCGCCAATCTGCGGGCTGAGGCCGGCGTAGGCAGCAAAAGCGCGCGCCGAATCAAAAGCCATTGGGTTATACGAGATGATTTCGTTGGCGGTTTTCTCGCCGATACCCTTGATGGTAATCAGCAGGTCACGCTGTTTACGCAGATCAGGATGTGAG
>Ga0118677_10005138_pt1 | contig 23175 bp, 16 predicted proteins | sample AliMusrvi5mmetaG_FD_86154 | JGI IMG/M metagenome (GOLD analysis project Ga0118677, IMG submission 86154)
TGGACGTTGGTGCCGCCGCCGCCGAAGTCGGAGTCGGTGAAGCCATCCACCACGGCGTCGGTCTCGACATAGCGATAGCCGAAGCCGGCCTGCCAATCGCCGAAGGACTCGAGGGCGGGCCTGCCGACCTGGAATTGCAGGTTCCAGGCGGTGTCGCCGCCGGCGAAGGCGTCGGAGGAGCCCAGGTTGTTGACGGCCTTCCTGCTGATGGCGGCTTTGTCGAAGGCGAGGTTCTTGGTGAGTTCGCCGAGGAGCGAAACACGCACGGGATCGAAGCGGTCGTAGTCGAGCTTCCCGGTTAGAGTGAGGTTGCGGAACGGGGTGGCGAGTCCGTAGTATTGGTACTGGTACTTGTTGCCATAGTCATTGGCGGAGGTGGTGTTGTCGATGTCGCGCAGCGCCATGTAGGTGTTGCCGCGCTGGGCGAAGCCGGGCCGGGTGGTGTCGGTGTTGCCGGCGTCGCTGGTGGAGAGCGGGATGACGGGCGAGGAAAGCCGGCCCTCGATGTTGTTGAAATCGTAATAGGCGACGGCGAACCTCGCCGTCAGGTCGGCGGTGACCTTCCAATCGATGCCGGCCTGGGCGCCTAACAACCACTTGTCGGTGCTCGCGTACTTGGCCGGCTGGTTTGAGGCGAAGTTGAGGTCGGTGTTGTAGACCGGGAAGGCCCCGGCGGTGAAAAACGTCGAGACATGATCATTGAGTTTCACTTTCCCTCGCAGCGCGCCACCGTCGAAGCCCAGGTCGTCGTCCCATTGGATGACGGTCGAGAAGAAGGGATTGTCGAAGCGGCCTAGCAACAACGTGAGTTCCTCACCATTGCCGGGACCGGCGTCATAGCTGATGAAGGCGCGGTCCAGCCAGATCGCGTACTTGGAGAAATTGCCGCCGGAAGCGCCGAGGGATTGGTTGAGCGAGGTGGGTGAACTGCTCTCGCCGGTGCCGACGCGCAGGCCGCCGTTGAAGCCGTCGCCAAGCATGATGTCGGTGCCGAAGCGGGCCCGCAGGCGGACGCGGTCGCGGTTTTGATCGACGTTGTATTGCGGCGAGAACTGGTTGCCGGAGGTATCGAACGGAGCGCCGGTGTTGATGGCGTTGAAGTTTGGGAAGGCGCCGGTGTTGTCGTTGCCCGCCGGGAACATATCGCTTTCGTATCGCACCCGGATATCACCGAACGGGCGGAATTTGGACGTCCACTCGGGGGCCGCCTTTTCGCCCCATTTTTCCGCGCGGGCCTGGACCATGAGTTCCTGCTTGATCTGGTCGCGCATGGTGTTGCGCACCACCTCGGGAATGTAGGTGACCCGCACGTCATCCGGGCCTGGCGCGGGTGGGGCGGCGGCCGAGGCGTCTCGCGCGGCGGTGGCGGCGTCGGCCTCGGCTTGTTTGATGAGTTCGAGCGCCTCCGGCTGGGTGAGGATGCCCTTTTGCACCAGACGATTGATTAGATTGACGGTGACGTTGGGTGATGGCGTGGGCGTGGGCGCTGCGGGCAGGTCGGTGGCCGTGGGGGCATCGAGACGCGGATCGGCCGGGGCGGGTTCGGTGGCAACATCCTCAGCCCGCGACAGGCTGGAGGCACCAAGCCAGGCGGCTAGAACAAATGGACGGAAGAGATGCATAATGAAGTAGTTAGAAAGACCCCTTGCGGGCGGAGATGCGCATGTTGATCGGCATGGGCATGTCGGCGGGGGGAGGTTCGGGAAGCTGCACACCTACGAAGATCTGGTTGTTAACGGCCAGATCGACAGTCGGGTTGCCGGAACTGCCAACTGCCGTGGCGCGGGTGATGCGACCATTCGCATCGGTCCACACAAGCACTTTCATGCTGAATGACGCGTTGCGGGTTCCGGCATTCTGGCGCAGGGTCTCGGCGATTGTGTTTTGCACTTTCACCGCGAAATTGTCCCATTTGCCGGCGCGGTGGCCGCCGCCGATCCGATGGTGCGCGCCGCTGCCAGCGCCGGCACGCAAGCCCATGTCCGGACCGTTGCCTGCGATGTTGGTGCCTAGCGCGTCGTCCGCTGGATCGTTGGACACAGCTTCTTCCGGCGTATCCAGCTTATCGACCGGCTCCTGTTCGACCATCTCCGGCTTGGGTGGCGGCTCGACTTTGGGCGGCGGCTCAACCTTCGGTGGCGGCGGTGGCGGCAACGTGATGGAAACAATGTCGGACTTCTTCACAACGATCCGGGTGCGCTCCGCCGGGGACTTGAGGAATGAAATCACCCCGCCTGACAAAACACCCGTGAGCAGGATTCCGATGATGAGTCGGCTCTTGTTTGGAGCTGGCGATGTTGATAGGTTCATATTCATGTTAGGAAATCACTTGCCGCCTGCCGCGGGTTGGGTGGCGAGGCCGATCTGGTTGATACCGACCCGGCCCAGCACGTCGAGCACGTCCATGACGGCTTGGTATTGGCTCTGGCGGTCGCCGCGCACGACGACGGGCACCTCGGGGATGCTGGCCTTGAGTTGGCCGAGTTTGGTTTCGAGTTCCGCCAGGGTGACCGGCAGGGTGTTGAGGCGGATTTTCCCTTCCGTGTCTAGAGTAATGGCCTGGGTCTTGGGTGTGTCAAGCTTGGGCGACGACGCCTTGCTGGCACTGGGGAGGTTCACCTTGACGCCCTGCACGCTGGCGGTGGTCATGATGATGAAGATGAGCAGCAGCACCAGATAGAGGTCCACCATCGGCGTGACGTTGATGTCATCATAGTTCTTGTCGTCGGCGGAGGCCATGGGGGCGTGGTAATTGGAAGAAGTATGGGATTGAATGCTTCAGCGGGAGCCGTTGTTTTGATCGGGTTCTTGCGCCGGTCGGTAGAACTCGGCCATCTTGGCGACAAACTCGTCGATGAACACCTGCATCAGGGACAGCGAGTTCTTGATCCGGCCGTTGAGGTAGCTGTAGATGAACAGCGCCGGAATCGCCACCACCAGCCCGACCACGGTGGCGAGCAGCGCGGAGGCGATGCCGGGGGCGATCGAGTTGACATTGACCTCGCCGGAGCGGGCGATGATGGCAAAGGTGATCATGACGCCGACAACGGTTCCCAGCAATCCAACGTACGGTCCGCCGGCGATGCTGATGGTCAGATAGATGAGGCCGTCGGAGAGGCGGTGGCTTTCATGAACCAGGCCGGCATCGAGGCTGGCGCGGATGGCCTGGATCGAGCGGCCGGAGAGGACTTGCTCGCGATTGTTGTCCTTGGCGAGCCGATGGCGGATTTCCTCGGAGCCGATGTTATAGAGGTGGAACAATGGTGATTTGCCGAGGAGCGCCTGCTCGGATGCATCGCCGCGCCCGGCAAGGGTGCCGACGGCGGAACGGTCGTCGAGATTGAGCCCAGTGAGGTCGGTGGACAGCGATTTCCAGTGCTGGAGAAACACCTTGGTGCCCGTGTCGATGGAGTTCAGATAGTTGAATTTGCCGATGGCCACGCTCCAGCCGATGACGATCATGACGGCGCAAATGCCCACCGCAATCCAGCCGTCGAACATCATGTTGCCGGCAATGTCCTTGAACAGCGACAGATGCTCCATGAACTTGCTTGGCGCGTTGGCGGCGTCACCCTCCACCGCGCCAAGCGCAATAACACGCTGGGCGGCATCGCTGCCTCCCTGGTTGACCGCGGCGAGCTTAATCCAACTCTCCGAACGGGCGATCCGCGAGATGGAGAACTCGTCGAGTTCGCCGGTGTAGTTGCTGGTGCCAGCGGCTGGGGTGGCGAGGCCGCCGAGGACGAGCGGCGAATTGAGGGCGGGCAAAGGGGCGTCCAGGCTGGCGTAAGCCGTGCCGTTGAGGAACACTCGGAGCGTCTTGCCGTCGGCGACCACGACGAGGTGACTCCAGGCGGCGGCAGCCAAGGGGGTGCCAGGCTGGCTGCGCAGCGGGCCTCCAGCCGAACCGATCTCAACGATAGGAATGCCTTGGTCGAGCACCAGGCGGAATGACGAGTTGCCATCGGCGCGGCTCACGATGACCGCGTTGGCCTGCAACGCGGCGGGTTTGATCCAAGCGGCGAGGGTGAGCGCTTGGACCGGCTTCCATTCCAACGAGACGGTGTTAGGAATGGTGATCGGCGCCTTCCCCGACAACCTCAGGCCGCTGCCGATGAGCGAGCCGTCGGCGGTCAAGCCAACGATTTCCGCGTTGTTGCCGTTGGCCGTGGCATTGGCCGGCGCAACGCCGCGCCCGGAGAAATGATAGACCAGCACGGTGTCGGCGTCGAAAGCTTCGGCGGCCGGCGTGGCCGCAGGCATGGCCGTGTCGGTATTGCCATAATAGAGGTGAAACGTTTCCTTGGCCGCGGCTTTCACGTCGGGCAGCCTGACCCAGACGAACGCTTCGTTGAGGACGTTGTCATAACTCTCGATCTGATAAGGCAGAACCGTCTTGCCATCCGCGGCAACAAAGCGCAGGTCGCTGCCATTGTCGCGGGCGCTGGCAAAGTGAAAGTTGCTGTCGCTCAGGCGCACCAGCACGCTCGCGCCACCCGGCGCTTCGGTAAGGGCGGCGGCATCGGCGCCAGTGTCGATGGTCAGCGGCTGGCGCTGGGTCCAGGCGCGGTTCCACCACGGCTCCGCCGCATGCAAGGGCGTGGCAAGAGGGGCGGCAAGGCAGAGACTCAGACATCCTGATCCCAGGCGGGAAAGGTTCATGGTTCGGGAGATTGGATGAGACGGCAGGAGTCCGGGCAGGATGCCCGGACCACGGTGGCGCGGGCATCCTGCCCGCCGCCAAGGCGCGCGTGAGGTCATAAGTGTTAGAGAGGAGCGGTGGCGCATGGGGGGAAGCATGAATGTTAGAAACTGGCCCAGCCGCGGAAGGTGATACGAACACTTCCCGCGTTGGCGTCGGTTTGGTCGATGAACGGCACGGCCACATCCAGCGAGGCGTTGTAGCGGTTCTTGAGCTTGAAACGCGTGCCGGCGCCGGCGCTGGCGAAGGAGTAGCTCTGCTGCTGGCCTGGCAGGGGGCTGCAAATGCCTAACATTCCGGCGTCGGCGAACGCGAGGAAGCGCCACTCGTCGGCGCGCGCACCGGTCTTGCTCGGCGTGCCGATGAGCGAGGGGCTGCGGAATTCGACGGTGCCGAACAGGCCGTTGTCGCCAAGCGCGGTGCCTTCGAGGTAGCCGCGCGCCGTGCCCAGGCCGCCGCCGGCGAACTGCTCGCCGTTGACCAGCGGCTCACTGGCGAGCTGGCCCTGGATTTTGCCGAAGACCTGCGAGCCGCCCTTGAGGTCGTGGGTGTGGGCGAGGTCGGCACGGATATAGACATAACTGGCGTCGGCATTGTAGCGTTTGTTAGCAAAGTCCTGGCCGCCGCTCCCGAGGCCGCGCAAGTGGAAGTTGAGCGAGGCGTTGAACTCGGTGAAGTTGTTGTCAGCCAACCGGGTGGCGCCATAGTTGGCGCAGAGCGGAAAGTAGGTGATGGGCGTGGCAATGGTGCTGGGGCCGATGACGATGTTTTCGTCAAACTGTTTGTAATCCATCCCGAAGCTGAGGTTTTGGTAGAATTTCGCGGTTGATGGCAGGTCGCGCAGCACGCGCAGGCCGAAAATTTGGCCGCGGCCGCCGACCGCCGCGCCGCCGAGGGTGGAGACGTCACTGTTTTGCTTGGTGCCCTGGAGCATCAGGCTGACGCCGTCGGAGACGCGCGCCATGTAGTAGCCGGAGAACACCAGGGCATCGTGCACATTTTCCGGCGCGACCTGGAAATCGAGCCCCGCGGTGTGTCCGAGTTGGAACAGGTTGCCATAGCTCAGTCCGCCGTTGAGCCGCAACTCGGTGGTGTTGGCACTGTAGCGGTTGTTCAACTCCAGCGAGCCGTGCAAGGGCAGCTTGTCTTCCACGTTGAGATCGATGTCCACCGTGCCCGGCTCCACGCCCTGGCGTAGCACCGGCGTCACCCTCCGGTCCGGCAAGCGGTTGAGCGCGACGATTTCCTTGGTGACTTGGTTCATGTCCGGCACCTTGCCTTCGGCGATTGAAGGTGCCTCGCGCTTGACCTGGCTCGGCAGGAAATACCGAGCCTCGTTGACCCGCAGGCGGCCCACCTTGCCCTCGACCACTTGCAGCCGGATCACGCCCCGCCGCGGGTCCTGCTGCGGGACCTGCACCGACACGGTTTGGAAGCCCTTGTCGTGATAGACTTTCTCCAACGCCACCCGCGCCTGCTCCACGTCGCCAGCCGTTCTGCCCGGCCCCAGAAACGGATAGACCGCCACCTCGACCTCCAGGTTCTTCAAGCGCCGCGCCCCTTCCACCCGGTATTCCCGGATGGAGAAAGTGGCGACTTCCTGCGCCGTTAGAACAGGCAACATGCTCCCGAAGCCCATGCACGCAACGATCCCTCGCGCAGTCATCCACTGCGCCACGGAGGTAAATTTGAAACAAGGAGAACTCATGCCTATGTCCCGGTTCTCGGGCACGCCGAATCTTTCATCCGTCATCCCGCCCGCCTCAAGGGGATGCGTGTGACAAATTTGTCACACTTCGACCTTCCATTCCTCCGAGAATTGGCGATTATCCGTCCGGGCCGCAGCACCGCGGCACGCGCAAGCCAACCACACCACCACCACCAGATGCGCAATCAACTCCTAATCCTCATCCTGCTCGGCGCCGGCGCCCTGCAAGCCCGCTCCGAGGCCACCGGCCTGCTCACCGGCAACACTTTCATTGGTGACTCCACTTATGACAAGATCTGGTCGTTATTCACTCTCTACAAGGACGGGTCAAATCCGGTCCTGCAGGAATTCGCCCTGCAAGGCCGCCTGCAAGTCCAATACGCGGATGGAAATTCCAACGGCCACTTCGATATCCAAGACTTCAAGAATGGCAGCCCCGCCAACGCCCAGACCGTCTGGGGGGACAAGTTCGAGGCGCGCCGGTCCCGCTTGGGGTTCACGTCCACGTGGTTTGAATCATGGAAGTTGGAGGGCCTGATGGACGCTGACACCAACGATGGAGCGGAGAATTTCTACCGGGACATCTACGAACTCTATCTAACCTATGCGTCGAGCGCCGCACTCAACGTGACCATCGGCAAGATGAAGGGCCGGTTCGACCGTGAACAGGAAATCTCCGACAAGGATATGCTCATCTTTGAGCGCGGTCTGCTTTCCAATCTGCTCTACCCGGGCGAACTCACCGGCGTCAGGGTCAACGGCACTGGCATCGCCGGCCACTGGCTCTACGAACTCGGTGTTTATGGCAGCGACCGAGCCAGCGCGTTCGCGGGGTTCGAGCACGGCAGCCTCGTCCTCGGCAAAATCGGCTACGATTACGCGGCACAAGCGGGCCTAACCACAGCCGTCGTGTCGCTCCACTACGTGCACAACAGCGGGCCGGGTTACAAGGAACCGGACAGCGGCGTTTACTACGCCAGCGCTTCCCCATCCTTCACCGACAGCATCGCCCTAACCAATGACATCACTCTGGGCCGATTCGGACTGACCACTGACATCAACTATGGCATCGGCTTTTCCGGCACCGCCCAGCAGGCCGGCAAACCGATAGTCGTCAACCAGGCGGACGTTCTTGGCATCACCCTCATTCCGTCCTTCTTGATCACCGAGCGCCTGCAATGCGTCGGCCGGTTCCAAGTGGCCACCAGCGCGGATGGCACGGGCTTGAGCCTCTATAGCCGCTATGAGAAATATGCCCCCGTCGTTGCGCCCGTCAAACCGGGCAAGGACACGGGCAACACCTACACCTCGGGTTACGTGGGACTTAACTATTACCTCTACGGGCACCGGCTCAAGGTCATGAGCGGCATCGAGGTTTCCCACCTTGGCGGTGGCGAATACTCCGGTTACACCTTCCTGAGCGGCCTGCGCCTCGCGTTCTAACATGGAGCGGAGGGCCCGCGCCAAGCGGACGCCACCTTGTCGGTTTGGCGCGGATTCCGTCCCGGCGCCGGGTCCCCATTCGAACGCCAATGTGACAAAGTTGTCACATTAGAGTTATCCCCGATCCGCCGAAATCGTCGTATATAGATGCGGGGCACGGAGTTGCGATAGGCTTCCGCGCCAGTTCAAGGTCACCGGTTGTCGTCGCCCGTTGCACCAGCCAACACCTCTACAACCGAAAACACACACACCGATGAAAAGCATCAGCACCCTACTCGCCGCCGCCGCCATGCTTGGCGTGGCCAACGCGCAAACCCTCAGCCTCAAAGGCAGCGACACCCTCGGCGCCAAGCTCATTCCCCAGCTTGAGGAAGGCTTCAAGGCCGCCGGCAACAACAGCGTCAAGTTCGAGATTGCCGCGGAAGGCTCCAGCACCGCCTTTCCGGCGCTGGCCAACGGCACCGCACAGATCGGCATGTCCTCGCGCAAGATCAAGGAGGAGGAGAGCGCGTTTTGCCGCACCAAGGGCGTCATTCTCAAGGAACACCAGATTTGTTATGACATGATATGCGTGATCGTGAACAAGAATGCCCCCGTTGACAAACTCAGCAAGGCGCAGGTCGCGAAGATCTTCACCGGCCAAATCAAGGATTGGTCGGAGATCGGCGGCGTACCGGGGAAAATCTCCATCTACACCCGCAACACCTCCTCCGGCACCTACAAGGACTGGCAGCAACTCGCCATGGGCGGGCGTGATTATCCCTCCAGCTCGCTCAAAATGGCCGGCAATGAGCAAATCGCCCAGGAAGTCGCCAAAAACCCCGGCGGTATCGGCTATGTCGGCCTGGCCTTCGCCAAGACCACCGGCACCAAGGCCGTTCCGATCGATGGGGTGGCACCGCTGGCCAAGCACGCCAAGGAATTTCCCTACGCGCGTTCCTGCTTCCTCTACGCCCCGGAAACGCCCACTGCCGAGGCGGCCGCCTTCATGACCTATGTTAAGTCCTCTGCCGGACAGGATATCGTCCGCAGCGTCGGTTTCATCCCGGTCAAGGACTTGTGACGGATGGGGAGCGCCGGCATCCTGCCGCAAACTCTTCAGAGTTCGCGCGGCAAGTGAGTCGTCCGGCGGCCCGTGATGGCCCCCCTGCTAACAAAACCCGATCCCGCGATTTGACTTTCGATTCAGGGTGTCATAGAGACGGGCACGCGCCATTGCGCAAGCGGTGCCCGTATCAACCTGTCCCCACCTGATCCAGCCGCATGCCGAAGAACGACCAAGCACCCCATCGCTTCAGCAAACAGGGCTTCTCGCTTGAGAAGGTGATCAGGTTTTTCTTCGCTTCCAATGCCGGATTGACCATCCTCATTCTCGTGCTGATCATCGTCTTCCTGCTCAAGGAAGGCTTGGGATTTTTCCCCGGCTACCGTCGCGAGTTGGAAATCTATCGAATCGCGGGGCTCGAGTTCGTCGATCTGTCGCGCAAGAATCTCACCGCTCACGAGCAACTCGCCAGCGTCCTCAACCGCGCCTACTTTGCCGAGATCAACGGTCGTTGCGCGCTCGAATTGAAACGCTCCCAGGAAGCCGCCGCCTTGTTCAACTCGTTTTCCGATCAAACCTCGGCCACCCGCGATCTCATCGTCAACAACCTGGGCGCCGGCATCGATCCCGGCTCGGCGATGCTCGCCACCCTGCGGGAAAACCACACCGCCAATACCCGCAAGGCGCTCGCCAGGCTGCCCGCCACCCCGCATCTAACCGCCACCGAGCGCGCGGCATTGATCGATTCGCTCCGCAGCCGCAGGGTCGCCGCCACAGAGGCTCCACCACTGGTCGCAAGCCTCGCGGAACAATATACTGCCGCCCAACAGGAATATGCCAAACCCCTGGCCGACTTGCGCGGCACCATCGACTCCTTCGAGGCCGCCGGCGCGAAGTTGTCGGCCCTGGTGTCGGAAATGACCGAGTCCGTCAGCGCCACCAAAGAGGCGCTTCAAAGCGCGGACATCCTGGAGAAAAACCGCAATACCCTGCTGGCTGCCGCCGCCCGTGCCAAGGATGCCGCGGCACGCGAAAAACTCATGATGGATGCCCGCGCCTCGCTTGCGGCAAAGACCGACATCGAAGGGCCCATGCATGCCCTCATGCTGCGCAAGCCCGCTTGCATCGCCACCCACGGCGCGCTGCGCCAAGCCAGCGCCGCGATTCTAGCGAAACTCCCGGCGAACCTGTCACAGCCCGAGGCAGACCGCCTGCTGCGGGCCGCCCGCAAGGCGGTGCCGGCTTTTCTCACCGGCCTCGACCAGGCTCCGCAACAAATCACCCAGTGGCGGCACGAGCGGCCGGTGCCTCTAACTGACGCGATGCGTTCCTTCCTCACCGGCAAGGACTGGGTCACCGGCGGCCAATGGCAGGACTTCTATGGCATTCTGCCCTTGTTCATCGGCTCGCTGATGATTTCCATGGTGGCGCTCTGCCTCGCCATTCCCGCAGGGATTGGAGCCGCCATCTACATCAACCAATTCGGCTCGAAGATCGAGCAAGCCGTTGTCAAACCCGTCATTGAGTTCATCCAGGCCATCCCGTCGGTGGTGCTTGGCTTCATCGGCATCCTGGTCTTCGGCAGCGTCTTGCGCGACCTGTCACAACTCGACGCGCTGTCATGGGTGCCCGGTTTCCCGATCGAAGAGCGGCTCAACATCTTCACCGCGGGCTGCCTGCTCGCGCTGATGGCCATCCCCACCATCTTCTCGCTGGCCGAGGACGCCTTGAACAACGTCCCCTCGGCCTACGCGGAAGCCTCCGACGCACTCGGCGCCTCCCGCATCCAGACCAGTTTCCGCGTCATCATTCCGGCCGCCTTCTCCGGCATGCTCGCCGCTGTACTGTTAGGATTGGGCCGGGTGATCGGCGAAACGATGGTGGTCCTGCTGGTCGCCGGCAACCGCATCAAGATCCCGGATTTCTCCAGCGGCATCGGTGCGTTTCTGCAACCCGCCCACACGCTCACCGGCATCATCGCCCAGGAACTCGGCGAAGTGCCGCTCGGCAGCGTCCACTATCGCGCCCTCTTTGTGGTTGGCATCCTGCTCTTCGCCATCGTGCTCGGCATCAATGCCACCGCTCACAAGTTCGTCAGCCGCACCCGTCACTAACGTTTTTCCGCCATGCGCCATCCCGAAACCCTGATCCGCAAGGGCCTTCCCAAGGGCCACTTCAAGGACCTTCTGGTGCGTCTGCTGCTAGGGGCCGCCACCTATGGCATCGTCAGCGTCGCCGCGCTGCTGTTTTGCAAGATCATCAAGGACGGCGCGCCGGTCCTGTTCACCACCAGGGCGCCCTTCGTCGATCTCGCGTTTTTGTTAGACAAGAACGAGACCTTGCATGTGTTTGATGATGCGCGCGGCGAGCGCCACCAGTTGCCAGCCTCCCAATACGCGGATTACGTCAAGCAACACCGCGACGCGCCGATTTACAATGAACAGACCTTCTCCTACTCCGGCGGCGGCATCGTCGGCCCCATTGTCGGCACAGCGTTGCTGACCATCGGCTCGATGATTCTGGCGCTGTTTTTCGGGGTGAGCGCCGCCATCTATCTATCGGAATACGCCAGGCAGAGCCCCTTCATCCACGCCGTGCGGCTGGCCATCCTCAACCTTGCCGGCATACCTTCCATCGTGTTCGGGTTGTTTGGCTTTGCGGTCTTCGTGCTTGCCGTGCCGGTGATCACCAGCACGCCGGCAGACCGATCGCTGCTGACCGTGCCGCTGTTCCTTGGCGATGCCGTGCTGAGTTTTCAAGGCTGGAACTCCTCGCTGATGGCCGGTTGCGCCACCCTGGCCTGCATGATCCTGCCGGTCATCATCACCGCCTCGGAGGAATCGCTGCGGGCGGTGCCTCAAGGGTTTCGCGATGCCTCGCTGGCGATGGGCGCCACCCGCTGGCAAACCATCCGCACCTGCGTCCTGCCCTTTTCCCTGCCCGGCATCCTCACCTCCTCGCTGCTCGCGATCACCCGCGTTGCCGGTGAAACCGCGCCGATCATGTTCACCGCCGCCGTCGCCGCCAAGGACGACCTGCCGTGGCAATCCCTCTCCAATCCCTTCGACCTGCTCTCCTCCCAGGTCCAGGCCCTGCCCTATCACATCTACACTCTCGCCGCCCGCATCCCGGCCTCGGAATACACGCAACGGGCCCAATACGGCTCGGTCTTCGTGTTTCTCATCCTGGTCGCGTCGCTCTCGTTGGGTTCGATGCTGCTGCGGGCCAAACTTCGTTCGAAACTCAAATGGTGACCAATTTAACAACAGGCACCGGCCCGCTGCCGGCGGCCATCCGGATTGAGAACCTGAGCTTTGCCTATCACGCGAAACCGGCCCTCCATGCCGTCACGCTCGACCTTCCCGCCCGCCAAATCACCGCCTTCATCGGGCCATCCGGCTGCGGCAAGACCACCCTGCTGCGTTGCCTCAACCGCATCCATGAGCGCATCCCCGGCGCCCGCGTCACCGGGGGCTCCATCCACATTCACGGCATCGATATCAACCGGCCCGACATTGATCTCCAGGAACTGCGCCGGCACGTCGGCATGGTCTTTCAAAAATACAATCCGTTCCCGAAATCCATCTATGAGAATGTCGTCTTCAGCCCGCGTCTGGGCGGCGTCCGCAAGCGCGCCGAACTCGATGACATCGCCGAGACGGCGCTGCGCTCCGCTGCGCTGTGGGATGAAGTCAAGGACCGCCTGCACACCGACGCGCTTGCCCTATCAGGCGGACAGCAGCAGCGCCTGTGCATTGCCCGCGCCATTGCCAATCAACCCGACATTCTGCTGATGGACGAGCCCTGCGCCGCGCTGGATCCCACTGCCACCCTCAAGATCGAGCAACTCCTCCACGAGCTGAAAAGACAATACACCATTGTGATCGTCACCCACAACATGGCGCAGGCCACACGTTGCGCGGATCACACCGCATTCATGTATCTGGGCGAACTCGTCGAATTCGGTCCCACCCTGCGAATTTTCCAGACCCCCCGCAATTCCCAGACCCTCGCCTATGTCACCGGCAGCTTCGGCTGAAGACTCAAGACTCGAAGACGCAAGACTCAAGAAAAGAGAAAGAAATGATAAGACGGAGATTCACTTCACTAACAGCTCGGCGACGGAAGCCCAGCAATGCACATGGTTCCAACATGTTCCCCTCTTCGCTTGTGTCTTGCGTCTTGCGTCTTCAAGTCTTGCGTCTATCCCTTCCAACTGATTTCCCTTAACCCGTGCCACAGCATCCCCGCGTGTCCATGTCTTCCCCGTCCCCACCGTCCATCGAAGTGCGCGACATGCACTTCAACTATGGCCACGCCTGCGCCCTGAGGTCGCTCACCTTCGACATTCCGGACCGCCAGATCACCGCTTTCATCGGTCCTTCCGGTTGCGGCAAGTCCACCTTGCTGCGCTGCTTCAACCGCATGAATGATGAAATCCCCGGTGCCCGCCTCACCCAAGGCAGCATCCGCATCGCCGGCATCGACATCCAGGACCGCTCGGTGGATGTCGCCAAGCTCCGACGGGAGGTCGGCATGGTGTTCCAAAAATCCAATCCGTTTCCCCGCAGCATCTTTGACAACGTCGCTTTCGGCCTGCAACTTCACGGCGTGAGCAAGCGCGCCCTTCTTAACCTGGCGGTCGAGGAGGCGCTCATTTCAGCCGCGCTCTGGGACGAAGTCAAGGACCGCCTCCACGAGTCCGCCCTCGGCCTGTCCGGCGGCCAGCAACAGCGCCTCTGTATTGCCAGAAGCCTCGCCGTCAAACCCCGCGTCATCCTCATGGACGAACCTTGCAGCGCACTGGACCCCATCGCCACCGCCAAAGTCGAAGACCTGATCCGCACCCTCAGGCAACAATTCACCATCATCATCGTCACCCACAGCATGCACCAAGCCGCCCGCGTCTCGGACCAAACCGCCTTCTTCTATCTTGGCGAACTCATCGAATTCTCTAACACCATCAAGCTCTTCAGCAACCCCGCCAACAAGCTCACCGAAGACTACCTTCGCGGCACGTTCGGATAGGGACGGAAGACCGTGAGACAGAAGACTGAAGACAATAACCGACAACTCATCCTCCTCCCATGACCCAACACATCTTCCGCGATTACGACAACGCCATCCGCCAATTGCAGGAGGACCTCCTGACCATGGCCACGCTGACCCGCCAGAACCTCGAGCAGGCGATGCAATCCCTGCTGCGCTCCGATACCGATCTGGCCAACACCGTGGTCGCCGCGGACTCCGATGTGGACGAACTTGAGCGCACGGTCGATCAGATCGGCATGGAAATCCTCGTCCGTTTTCACCCGGTGGCCACCGACTTGCGCCTGATCATCGCCTCCATGAAAATCAGCACCAATCTCGAGCGGATCTCGGATCATGCCGTCGGCATCGCCAAGCGTGCCCGCAAGATCAACCAAGGCCATCCCTTGCAGGAAGCGCAATGGCTCGAACCGCTCTATGCCCAGGCCTACGCCCTGTTGCGCGACGCAATGGATTCCTACACCAATCACGACCCGATCCTTGGCCAGTCCCTCCATGACAAGGACAAGGAATTGGACCGTCTTCACAAACAACTCAACCGCACCCTCAGCGATCAACTTGAAGCTCCCGATGGGCGTTCCGCATCCTGGCTTCACATGATCTTCATCGCCCGCTCGCTGGAACGCATCGGCGATCTGTCGGTGAACATCGGCGAGGAAACCGTGTTCCTCGAAAGCGCCAAAGACATCCGTCACGAGTACCGCAAACCCGCGCCGCAACCCAACCCGCCACCCCAATGAGCCGCATTCTTGTCATCGAAGACGAAACCGACATCGCAGACCTCCTCGCCCTGCATTTGCAGCGATCCGGCTTCACTCCCATCCTCGCCCACGACGGCATCACAGGGCTGGCTCTCGCCAAAACCGAAGCCCCCGCGCTGATTCTGTTAGACCTGATGTTGCCCGGTATGGATGGCGTGCGCGTCTTCAGGGAGTTGCGGCGCGAACCTCGCACCCTGCGCACTCCGGTCATCATGCTCACCGCCCGTGCCCAAACCGAGGACCGCGTGGCCGGCCTCGAACTCGGTGCCGATGATTACGTCACCAAACCCTTCTCCCCCAAGGAATTGCTGTTACGCATCAAGTCGGTCTTGAAACGCAGCGATGCCCCGGCCCCGCGCGAAACCCTCAGCGCCGGTCCCTTTCGCTTCGATCCCGCGGGCCTCCAGGCCTATGCCGACCAGGCACCGCTTGATCTGACACTCACGGAATACAAGCTCCTCCAACACCTTTGCGAGCATGCAGACCAAGCCTGCGACCGCACCGAGCTTCTCCGCTCCGTGTGGGGCTACAGCGATGCCGCCAATTCCCGCACCCTCGACACCCACATCAAACGCCTCCGCGTCAAACTCGGCCCCCACGCCGAGCGCCTCGAAACCGCCCGCGGCACCGGCTACCTCCTGCGCAGCGCCCTAACCGTCTAGCGGCGGCCTGCGACCGCCGCACTTTCTCCCGCGAAAGAAATGTGCAAGAAGCGCCGCCAAGATAGCATTGACCCACGCCCCGAATGTGACAGAATTGTCACAAAGCATTGATTGCCCGCCATTGTCACAGTTTTGTCACATACGCCCGTCGGCCGCATTTCAGCCACCGACCCACGATTCCCCGCTAACAAACCACGAAGACCCCATTACCCAATATGAGATCCACTCCATGCATCCTCCTTACCGCGCTGCTTGCCAGCGGCACCCTCGGCGCATCTGCCGGCAGCACGAGCGAAGCGATGGCCCCCCCGGCCGCCTCCCCGGAGGCCAGCGGCCTGCTGCTCGGCAAGCTCACCGGCGACACCGCCTTGGACCGTGCCTGGTCCGCGGCGACTCTCTACAAGAACCCGGGCAACCCGATCCTGGAGGAGTTCGATCTAACCGGTCGGGCGCAATTCGACTACTTCAACGTGGATTCGGACCGGGGCGACAATGACTTCTTTGAAATCCGGCGCATCCGCATGGGAGTGGACACGTTTTGGATGAACCGCTCCATCGAGTTGAAAGCCACCTTGGACACCGCCCTGCGCAGCTACAACGCGGAGGAGGTGTTCTACAACCGGATGACGGACATGTACGTCAACATCCACTTCAACGACGCCTTCAACCTGCGTGCGGGAAAATTCGAGCCTCACTTCGGTTATGATCGCGAGTTCTCGGATAACACGCAGAAATTCTTCGAGCGCAGCTTCTTCGACGACCAGGTGTTCAACAACACCGGCAACGACTATGCCAGCGGTGTGTCGCTGTCGGGCAAGGTCGGCAAATGGGGCTATCAGGCGGCGATGTTCTCCGACAACGTGGACAAGGAGCTGGGCCAGTTTAATGGCGGCCAGAGCTACCTAGCGGAAATCAGCTATGATTTTTCCAAGGATCTTCACGCCGAAAAGGCACTGTGGGTGTTGGACTTCATGCACATGAACAACAACCGGAATAGCAATGTGTTCAACACAATGAACAATGCCGTGGCCACCTATTTTGACTATCAGGATGGCGCGTTCGGCCTGGTGGCCCAACTCGGCTACGGCAATGGCGTCAATACCAAGGGCGACATCTATGAATTGATGATTATGCCGACCTATCTGATCACCAAGCAGTTGGAACTGGTGCTGCGCTACCAGCTCGGCCTGGCGTCCCAGGACAACGGCATCACCACCCTCAACCGGCAGGAAAAGACGATTGGCAAATTCACCGGCGACTCTGACAACCTGGTCTACTTGGGCCTGAATTACTACATTTACGGGCAGAAGCTCAAGCTCATGGCCGGCGAACAGTATGACAATCTGAGCGGCGGCACCGGCAAAAAGGCCGGATTCGAGGGCTGGACCTCGTTGGTGGGGCTGCGCCTGTTCTTCTAACGGGTATCCTGAAAACCTATCAGTAAGGAGGCACGACCCTTCCGTCGTTCCGACACGCTGGAAATGAGGGAATCGCTATTGCCATTGGCGGACGAAACCGGCAATTTTCCCTGTGTAGCCGCCTCCATGGATCCCGCCACCGTCAGCCTCTGCCTCGCCACACTCTGCCTGCTCGGGTGGGCGCTTCGCCAGCGCGTCATCATCCGCCGCCTGCGCCACCCGGAAAAAAGCCAGCACGCCCACGACCTGCGCGCGCTGGCTTCGGCCCGCAACGAACGTGACAGCCTCCTCAATGCCTTCCCCGACGCCTTCCTCATTGCCGACGCCCAAGGCATCATCCGCCATTGCAATCAAGCGGCGATTGTCTTGTTAGGTCCGGCCCCTCCCACCGGCCGCCCCGTATTGGAAGCCCTGGGAGACTCCCGTCTCGCCGCGCCCTTTCTGGCCTGCCGCAGCACGGGCGCGCCCAGTGCCTTGCAAATCCATCTGCCCGCCGAAGCCGCGCCGGGCCGGGCCACCGACGCCACCAGTGGCGAATCGGTGTGGCTGGTGGATGCCGCGCCGGTTTCCCAAGCGGACGGCACGCCGCACATCCGCCTGCTGCTGCGCGATTTATCCGCCGAACACCAACTCGAGCAAATCCGCAAGGACTTCGTCGCCAACGCCTCCCATGAACTGCGCACCCCGATTACATTGGTGGATGGCTATCTGGAAACCTTCCTCGAGGCGCCGGAACTGTTGGACGACCGCCCCACCACGCTGCGCTTCCTCGGCATCATGCGCAAACACACTGGGCGCATCTCCCGCATTATCGAGGACATGTTGCTCATTTCCCGCATCGAATCCAGCGATGCGTCCTCCCTGCGCATGGAGGACTTCCATCTAACGGAATGCGCGCGCGACATCATCGACCGCCTCGAATCGCTCATCCGCGCCCAACAGGCCACTGTTTCCATCCAACTCCACGATGCCGCAGTCACCCTTCACGGCGACCGCTTTTACTGGACCCAGATTCTGTTCAACCTGATTGAGAACGCCCTCAAACAAAACCCGCAACCCGGGCTGCAAGTCACGCTCCGTAGCGAAGCCACCGCCGCCGGCCTGCGCCTCGAAGTCATCGACAATGGCATCGGCATTCCGGCCGCGGATCTGCCTTATATCTTCAAGCGTTTCTATCGGGTGGAAAAACACCATTCCCAGAACCAGATCAAGGGCACGGGTCTCGGCCTGTCCATCGTCAAGCGGGCCATCGAAGCCCACAGCGGCAGCATCACCTGCCAGTCAGCCCCCGGCCTGCGCACCTGCTTCCAAATCAACCTGCCCCGGTAGCGGCCTCGAAAAGAACCTCTTTTTCAAACACAAACCACTGGTCCCAGTTGCGGCGCGGGAAATCCGCCATGACCGGGAGCCAGGGGGCGGCGAGTTCGGCCCGAGTCATGCGAGTGGTCCCGGTCCAACTGGTTCGACCACAGCCCCCCATGGCAACCCCCCGAGGTCCCGCTCGATGATGGCCGCATCCTGGTCTTGGAATACACCTGACCGCGAAGGAGGCCCAAACAAAAGCCGCTGCAAGAATTTCCCAACGAAATTCCTTGGCAAAGCGGACAGGATAAGTATTTTTCGCGTTGAGGAGTTTCCCATGAATCCCACCGCAAACCACTATCCCTTGCCCAAATCCGCCGTTTGGAGGTTCCTGTCTCTTCTTTTCACCGAAACACCGCCCTTCCGAAACACCGAAACACCTCTTCCGTCCCCCCTTTTTCCCCGCCCTTCAGTCCGGCCTCCGTCTCTTGCAACGGCCCTCACCTCAAAAGCAAATTCCTAGCAGTCACCGTAGCCAAGGCAGTGCTCGGTGTTTCACTGGAAGTCATCAAGAGCGCTCTGAAGCCGTAACAAGTGTTTCCCATTTTCCCTTTAAGGTTCATCTCTTTCGCATCGACGGTACAGTCACTTTTTCAGCCGCCCTTTAAATCCTAATCCGTCCTTTATGATGAATTGCTCCGATATCTACCCCGACCGCCGTCGTCTAGCGCCGCTCGCCATTTTGCTGGGGGCCATTGGCTTCCTGCTCCTGCCCGGAGCGGCCTCTGCCGAATGGAAGATCATCGAAAGCCCGGGTGAGCTTCGTGTCGCCAATGCCAAAATCGGCGTTGTGCTGACGAGCGAGGTAAACCAACACGCAGTCATCACGCTGATGGCTGCGAACAAGGACGGAAAATGGCAAGAGATCTGCCGCACGCTGCGGCCCGATTTCACGAAGACGCCGGCCGCCAACAAACGGTTCGACACCTCGGTCACACCGCACCGCTACCAGGCCAATCAAATTTTCACGGAGTTCTCGATCGCATCCCGCAGCGACCAACAGGTGAAAATCAGGCTGAGCGGCCAAATCAACAACCGCATCGTGGCGGAGCAGATCCTGACGCTCGACGATGACAGCGCGAGCTTGCATGTCGATGTTTCCGCATCCCTTAGCGAGCCCCTGCTCGATTACTTCCTCTCAACTTGGGAGTTCCTGCCGCCGGGTGCCCCGGATTTCGTCCACAGCCCGACGGCCAAAAAGGACGACCCGCGATCTGGCCCGGCAGCGGACCAGGTGATCGGCGACCATGCCTTCCACTCGCCCGCCATCGTGCTCCAGAAAGGCGGCCTGTATGCCTGCATGGTGCCCGATCTCGCCATGATCAATGCCCACGCCCTGCAATCGCCCGACGCCCGGCGCACGCAAGCCGTGGGTCGCAACCAGTTCTCGGTGCCCATCATCGACGAGTTTTACACCATGCCCACGGCGCTCGACCTGAACGCCGCGTCTGGGCTCACCGCACAACCGGTCTTTTCCTATGGCATCATGGACTTCGTGGTGGCGAACCACATGCGTTACCAGCGGGTCAACAACGACTCGATGGTCCGCCATTTGGCGAAACCGGATATCCGCTACGGCTACGACCTGTTAGCTGGAGCGGACATGCCTGAAGGCTCTGCCTTTCAAGTCGCCTCCCGCCATATCTGGCAGCGTTACGGCCATCCGCAGTTCCGCGACCAAGCGCATCTGGCCATGCCCTTCGCCGAGTATGTCCGCACCATTTACGGCGTGGTTTCCCAGCCCATGTCGCCCGCGATCCAGGCACCTGTGCCCGGGTTCGAGGACCACGGTGTGTTCATTGATTTCGAGATGAATGGCAAACCCGTGGGCGGCATGGTGTCGCCGCTCGGCGGGATGGGTATGGGCGACGCCCTGTGGAACTTCGAGTTCTGGAACAATATCCGCGACGCCAACGGCATGGTCTATTGGGGCGAAAAACTCGACATCCCGAAACTCAAGGAGCGCGGGCAACGCATTATCAACCTGGCCTTGGAGGCTCCCCAAAACGAAGCCGGTTTCTTCCCGCTCATCTATCACGCGGCGAGCAAACAATGGGTGCGGAGCAGCCTCGGCCCGTCACCCTCGCCACGTTCGATCTTCGACCGCAGCGCACCGGTTTACAATGTGCCCGCCATGAGCAAGTCGGCCGCGCACCTGCTCGAGTTCTATCAACGCTGTGGAAAAGACCCGCGCATCATCGCCTACCTGCGCCCGTTCGCCGCCGGACTGTTAGCACGCATCGATGATCGCGGCACGATCCCATCGTATTACACGCCGGACATGAAACCGATCCCCGACCTGCACTACAGTGCGCAACCGGCGGCCATGATGTGGTTTCTCGCGGAAATGGCGGGAGTGACCGGCGAAGCAGGCTACCGCGCCGGTGCCGTGCGCATTGCAGGCTATCTAAAAAAGGAAATTATTCCGCAACAACGTTGGGTCGACCTCGAGGTTTATTACTCCTGCGGCCAGAATCCACTCGACTACGTGGTGGACCCACTGCAAGGCCTCCCGATCCGCGGCAACCTCAGCACGATCTGGGCAGCCAAAGGGTTTATGGCACTCTACAAGGTCACCCGTGACAAGTCGCATCTCGAAGCCGGAGTCAAGGTGGTGGACTTCCTGAGCTTTTCACAGGCGAGTTGGAAACCCCACTACATCTACACCGCCAATCCCTTCGGCGGATGCACCGCCGATAACGTGGACACCGCGACTTGGCTGGATGCCCGGCAGTGCGAACTCGTCGAGCCATTCATCGGCTATGGCCTCGAACTTGGTCGGCAGGATCTCGTTGAGCGCGGGATCGCCGCAGCACGCGCCAGCACCGTGCTCATCAATCACCCGCGCCACATCGAGAACGGCATCTATCCGCATGTGAATTTATACGGCTTCGGACTCGGCCCGGAGAACATCAACCACGAGGGCCACAACCAGTCCGCCATGCGCACCCACCCGAGTTGGGGCGAATGCTCGGGAATTTTCACCGGTCTCACCGACGCCGCACGCTTCACCGGCGGCGGCATCATCGATCTTGACCACGGCTTCGCCGTCGGCACCGACGGAATCAATTTGTCGCTGGAACAACGCGGTGAGGCATTTCATGTCACAGTTGAGAGTCGCCTCGCCAAGCTCAAACAACCTTGGGACAAGCCTTACGAGGTCGCGCTCATGGTGCGTGGGAAAAATCGTCCCGTCTATCTGAATGGCGTATTGGCAACGGTCGAGCAAGGCGACGACGCCTCCGTCATCCGCCATTGGATTGTCCCGGACGTCACTGTGACCCTGACCAACGGCAGCTTTGAAACAGCGGGCGCTATATCCGACGCGGCTCTGGGTGGCCTGTATGATGCGAACGGCTGGATCAATCTATCGCCGACAACTTCAATCCAAGCATCGAGCGCCGTGGCGGCCAATCCCCCGAATAACGAATTCACCAGCACGGCGGGCACGGCGACCGGCAACCGTTACCTGCGATTGGTGGCAGACGGTGGGAATGTCGGTGTGCTCGCGCAAAACCTCGGCACCATGGCGGATGGCAATACCTACACGATCACCGCCGATGTCTTCGGCGGTCCGTCTGTTGGAGTTCTCTATGCGGCCACTATCAGCTTGGTGGATCAGGTCAGCGCCACGCCTTCGACGACCTATGACTCGCAAACAGTTAGTGGCATCGCCGATGGCGGCTTCACCGCCGGTGCGTTCAACTTCAGCTACACCGCCAAGGCCGCCGATGAAGGCAAGCCGCTGGTGCTGCTGCTCACCACGCCTGCGCTGGCTGAAGGCCAAGCCAGCCGCGGCGGACTCGACAATGTCCAGCTTAGGGTGGTCAAAAAAGACAAGCCGTAAGCCCTTCAATCCATCCATCACCAACCATGAAATACAATCGTCGTCAATTTGTCAGCGCTTCGGCGTTGGCGTTCGCCGCAGGCACCACAGCCCGTTCGTCCGCGGCTGAAGCACCGCAGCCGGGTTTGGCGGAGATCCTGCAACGCGCCGGAATCCGGGATGCGGCCGCTGAAATCGGCATGGACGCCGACAAGGTGTTCGGGCCCTTGATCGAGCGGGCGAATCATCCTTACCGGTCCTATCGCTGGTCGGTTTCGTATGCGGAAACCGGCGGACCGTTGATCCAGGCATTGCCGCCCGAGGAGGAAACGGGCTGGATGCCGTGGGAGGAGTGGTTGGCATTGGACGGCCGCCCGATCCGGCGGGCTATGGCGTTGTATCCCGTCAGGGAAACGACGCACGGCGTGCCGCGCTGGTGGTGTGTCGAGAGCAGCACGCGCGATCTGCAGCCGCGTCGGCACCCAGACGCGCTCGTGCTTGGCGATGTAGTCGAGAAACCCCATCAGCGCGCCAGCGCGGCCGGGCCGGCCGACCAGCCGGCAATGCAGCCCCACCGACATCATCTTCGGCATGGTCAGACCTTCCGCATAGAGCACGTCAAAGGCGTCCTTCAGATAGGTGAAGAACTCCTGGCCGCCGCCAAAGCCCGTTGATCGAGGAACGCCCGGTGTACCAGCCTGATGGCGGCGCGCCCGTCGCCTCGGTGTGGACGCGGATCGCCTCCGCAATCTCCCGACGCTCCTCCTCCTCCGACATGTCCTTGTGCTCGACCCAGCGCAGGCTGTGGCTGGCGATATCCCAGCCCGCTTCCTGCATCGCGGCGACGATTTCCGGATTGCGCTGCAGCGCCGTGGCAACGCCGAACACCGTGGCCGGCATCTTGCGATCGGTGAAAATGCGCCACAGCCGCCAGAAGCCGGCGCGCGAACCATACTCGAACATGGATTCGATATTGGCGTGGCGCTTCCCCGGCCATGGCTGCGCGCCCAGCACGTCGGAAAGGAACGCCTCCGACGCCTTGTCGCCGTGCAGGATGTTGTTCTCGCCGCCCTCCTCGAAATTCACCACGAACTGCACGGCGACGCGCGCATCGCCCGGCCAGCGCGGATCGGGCGGAGTGCGGCCATAACCGCGGAGATCACGGGGATAACGCTCGCTCAACAGGGCTTCCTCGAAGT
>Ga0118677_10005139_pt1 | contig 23172 bp, 19 predicted proteins | sample AliMusrvi5mmetaG_FD_86154 | JGI IMG/M metagenome (GOLD analysis project Ga0118677, IMG submission 86154)
TATACCTAAAACAGACATTCCGTTAAACCTTCAGGTTAACCGAATAACCTGTGCTATCATACCCACTACCAAGTAACTCTTTGATGTTGAAAATGCTGTAAGGCAAAAGCATGTTTAATCGCGTCATCCAGAAACCAGGCCTGCACGATATCACCCGCCAAGAAGACGGTAAACTGTCCATCGGCCGCTATGGCGACCTGCCAGACATGTCAGTGAATGCGAGTATTTGCCCCACTGCCGCTTTTCTTGGGCCCAATGCCGATAACCACAACACTTTAGCCGAACTTGCCCAGGCTGCGTTGACTAGCATCGTTAATTATCGGACCATTATTTGGGAAGGTCCGAATATCTATCAAGATAAACAACATCATCAATCAATCGAAGAGTTGAAACGTCGCTACCAAGGGCTTCTTCACTACCTCGAAGCTCATAGCACACCCTTTTCATCCCTGCGCTATTTAGCCCACATGACCGGCGATCAATTATTGCCAGCATTGGCCGCCTATTACGCTGGCATGATTTATAACTGCAATAACGTGACCTTTCAAGCATCGACGGCAACCACGTTGCTGGAAATCCTCGTCATGCGGGATTTGTGCGAGATGGTTGGATTTACCCGCTTGCCAGTGTTTTTCAATGAACCCGCTGCAATCGCCGACCAGTTGGCCGACCCTTGGGCGCATATCACCGCTGATGGTTCCATCGCCAATATTGAAGCCTTGTGGAGTGCCAGGGAAGCGAAACTAATGCCGTTCGCTGTTGTTGAAGCCCTGAACAATAAGCCCGAATTGAAAAAAGCCATGCACATCGAAATCACTACCTGCGATAAGAGGCAGATAAAGCTGGTTGATGCAGAGCCATGGGATTTATGGAATTTAACTCGGGACGAGCGTTTGGCCCTACCCTACCGCATTGCCCATCTAATAGGCTTGGAAAAAGAACAAGCCTATAAGATATGGCAGATGTTGACGCAATATGATGTAAACGCGAGAGGTTGGCAGGCTTTTAGCCAATACTTCCATGACCACCAATGGCCCATCCTGCTGATACCGTCGAGCGCCCATTACTCATGGCCAAAATCTGCCGCCGTGCTGGGTTTGGGTACGGGCAACGCCCACAATGTCATGGTGGATCAGTTCGGACGCATGGATATGGGTGAATTGCGCAACAAACTCAATGCCGCCCTGACAAACAAACAGCCCATTTTGATGGCAGTATCGGTGTTTGGTAGCACGGAAGAAAGTGCCGTCGATCCGTTAAGCGAGATTCTGGCAATGCGCCAAGAATACCGTCAACAGGGCTTGGATTTTGACATTCATGTGGATGCCGCATGGGGAGGCTATTTCATCTCGACCATCCGCGATGAATTTAACCTGCAGGAAATGCCCAATACCCCGCAGAAAATGAGTGACTTGTCCACTTACAATCCATTTTTGCAGGATACCAGTCAAGTATTGCTTAGCGATTACGTCATAGAGCATGCCAAGCAAATACGCTTTGCCGATTCCATCACCATTGATCCACATAAAATGGGATATGTCCAATACCCAGCCGGGACCATCCTTTATAACAACGGCGAAGTCATCAATTTGACCACCTTTACTGGAACTTACATCGGTTCTGCCGCCGATCCGGCCGTTGGGCAATTTGGGCTTGAGGGTTCCCGTCCTGGTGCTGCTGCGGCAGCCGTATATTTCACCCATGCCTGTCTCCGCCCGGATTACAAAGGCTATGGCGAAGTTCTAACCCGTTCCCTGTACAATGCTAAACAATTCTACGCCGAACTGATGTTTATGGGGCATCAGGATAAATTTAAAACTGCCCTGTTAATGCCATTCGATTCAAACAAGCTATCCTTGGTAAAAGATAAAATTTTGCGTAAAGGCTTGGATGAAATCCGCAATGCCCCAGATGCCCTGAAAGTTTTTCGTGAACTTGGCCCCGACCAGAATATAATCAATTATGGTTTCAACCCTATCGTTGATGGCAAAGTCAATTCCGCTTTAAAAACCTATAATGACTTTACCAGAAAAGTTTACGACAAACTTCGCATTAAGTATGATAAAGAGAGTGGCTTGCAAAAAAACACCGAAAACCAGCCTGAACTCATGCTGAGTATGACGACTTTCATAAGGAAGGATTATAAGGATGATTTCATGTCAAATTTTGCCCATCAGTTAGGGCTGGATATCACGGCTGGAATTCCTGAAGAATTGAATTGCCTACGTTCAACTATCATGAGTCCTTTCACTAGTGATATAAACGAATCGCAACATAAAGCTTCATATTGGCCGACCCTCATGGCTATGCTGGGGGATACCGTTGCTAGTTTAGTTTAGTTACAGCGTTTTCAACATCAAATAGTTACTTGATAACTTGCATGAAAGGGCAATAAATTCAGTTAAATTGAAGCTTTACTGAATATCCTTTATTAGGGATATTTTAAAGATTAAAACGCTGTACATAATTATTTATCCCCACTCACATACCCTTTTCATAAATGTACCTGATTAGGAAGATTCTTCAGCTATTCCGGCATGGACCGACGGAATTCAGATTGCATGAATGCCCAAAGCCCCGCCGTCCATGGAGCCTAGGTTCCGGCGATCCATGCCGGAACGACGACGTTCTGGGTTTTGCTGAAACATCTTCCTAATCTGGACGGCCTAGATGCTAATACATCGCAAGGAGTCCCGGTTTGAATTTATGTACAGCATTTTTTCTTAACAAAGGGTAATAATTAAGGACGCTCAATCAAACCATCTTGCGTGTATGTGCCTTGCAAAATAATATGACCTAAAAGTAACTCTCTGATATTAAAAATGCTGTAGATGAAGAAAAACTAGCTCATTTGTATTTTCTGAAGGTAAAACTGATAATGGCGGATTATGCGCAGTGTGTCAAGTTCAATCACTCTGGCGGCAGCAATTCTCACAAGGCTAGGGTGCCGTCATTTCGGCCGGGATGACGGGCCACAATAATCGTTTTGGCTCAAAATGAGTATTGCTGACTTTGGCGGCTTATTTGTATAAAAAACGAAGGTTTTTTAGACAAAAAACAAAGCCAACTAAAACAATAGCTTGCCCGTCTAACAATGTTGTCTAAGAAACGACCCGCGCAAAAATTCTTGTTTTCATTTTACCAATAATCAAGAATTTTGACACGACTCTACTCGGTTTTTCTATCCGCTGTTGCCAGGACACGAAACACACGAACAAGACATGCTCAGTTCGTGTTTTTTCGTGCCTATCGTGGAGTGTCAAGAAATTACTACGCACCAAAGTCTATTGTAGATGGCTCTAATCTTTATTCTTCGAGAGATCGGCGCAAATCTTTAATAAGGCGGAAGAGGTGTAGCGAGTCTGTCGCTGAGGGTACAAAACCAAACCGCTCATAGAACCGCTTAGCGGATGCATCTTTGGCATGAACGGCAAAAGCACGAATACAGCCAATGTCGGCAGCTTGCAAGGTGCGTTGCATCGCGTCCTTCAACAAGCCAGAACCGATTCGACGACCTTGCCATGCCGTGCTGACAGCCAACCGCGCTAACAACATAATAGGGACAGGATGACGGGCTAACCCCTTGGTCAACCGTTCTGGGGCATCGACAAAGGCAACTTCACCAACAACGAGGCTGTAAAAACCTATGACTTCCGTGCCGTGTAGTCCTAAATAAGTTTGTGAAGCATTGGCTTGCTGATTGCCAAAAGCGTAGCGAATGAGAAAACGATCAAGCTCTTCGTGTCCACAGGTAAAGGCATCAAGCGGATGGTCACGGCGCAGCTTCTCAATACGAAACCCCGTCATTTCACCATCGGCGCATCAAAGGGACTCGGCTCACGGAACAATCGTTGAATTTGCGGCACAATCTGAGGCGGCGCATCGAGCGCGTCCATGAATGTTTTCCATTGATCGGCATTGAGTTCAAAACGTTGTCGCTCGGCAAGAGTTTCGGCGGCACGGTCTAAGGCACTCTTCAATACAAACTGGCTGACAGAGCAATGCGCCACCTGAGCCTGAGCCGCCGCGCTCAGGGTTTGCTTCGCATCCTGCGACAAACGTAGGTCAAGTTTGGTTGTGCGGTTTGTCCGAGTAATCATAATTCCTCCCATACGAGTAACAAGTAAAAAAATAACACAACCGACCGACATTGTCACTACAATAATAACCAAAACAAGGGGTAGTGTCTAAAAAACGCTGGCAATGTCAACAAAAAACGCCCTGAAAGTGGACGAAAGCCACGCCAGCAAAGGCTTCCTCTACATCAGGTCGCCCAAGATCGGCAAAAATATTGCCGCTACTGGCGTGAACAGGTATTTCCTCGTCGTGTATCCCGTTCATTTGAAAATCAAAGTCATTTATGATGAACAGCGTTTTCTAATGCCTGACGGATGAAACGCTGATAGGGTATCCCTGTCCGCTCGGCTTCCTCCTTGATGGCATCTAACAAGGTTCAGACAGGCGCATAGTGATACTTTTACCCTTAGGCTGAAACTCAAAACGCACAGGTTTCAAGCCAGAAAGATCGTATTCGGTCAAGTAGGCATCGGCGATAAAGGTTTCTGCCGTTTCATCGGTCATCAGTTTGGGCAATGGCTTTTTCATAGTAATCAATGGACATTAAAAACGCTGTAACTCTCGTTGGAACAAGTTGAGCAGTATCTTGCCGCTATTTTCCAAGTCAATCAGCGGTGCACCTTCGCCTATGCCATGGAAATTGACCGGGGGAGCCAAACTATCTGTGAACAGTGCCCCGGCGGCGACTAGTTCCAAGTTGCCTTTGGCATCCGTTCCTCCGCCGATGGCTAGTAACGGGCATTCCTTGCCCATTACTGCCTGATAGGCTTTCTTGACTTGGCCCAGATTGGCGTTATCGGGTAGGCGTATGTCAGGGGCGGCGAGGTTTCTCGTTGTAAATGTCACAAGCTTCTTTTTATTATTATATTGTTGAATCAATTTCTCAAAGACATTATTAAATAGACTATGACCTGTAAGAAGCCCTTCAGTCTTACCGTCCCAACCTGCGTCTTGATGGCCTATTGCATAGCGTATATCGACCTTAAGCTCTATACCTTTCCCATCATCAATAGGTTCAAGCTTGGTTAGGGCATAAGTCGTTCCATTGCCATTCTCAAATACTTGGTCATAACGACTTAATAGTTCTTGATGGGTTTCGCCGAATACGTGTGTACCGAACGCCCAACGTATGAAACGAGTCATTTCTCCATTATTGTTATTGGCAAGTGTGCCGTCATCGACTAAGGAAGCGAGGAAATTGGTCAGGGAAACCACTGGGTTGGCACCGGTTGCGCGGTTCTCTTGGGGGGCCGAGCCATGTTGTGCGCCTTTTACAAAAGCCGTGATAACGACATCTTTCTTATCCTTGGATAGTCCCACCTTAATTTCGGCCCTATTATATTTTGCGTCGTCAAATGGATATTTTTTATATTTGTCCCTTACTTGTGTGGCAAACGTTTCAAGCTTTTTAGCCGGTCCTGTAATATGGGCCACCGCAGTGCTAGGAATCATGTTCACCGGTCCTGGCGAAGTGACCAGCTTGGCAATTGACAAGGCAGTTGAAGGTGGGGCAGGCACATCAGACGAATTGACGGTGAATACGGGCCTTTCCATGCCTTTTTCAGCGCGTACACACCAGGCCGCATCGAATACAATGCCTAACTTTGGTTTCTCGTGTGGAAATTGATGGAAGTAATGAGGGGTGGACATTTCGGTCTCTTCAGAGGTGTCGAAAAGCACTTCTAGCGTGACACCATCAAGTGCATGAGGATTATTGCTTGCACTGTCGAGTGCGCGGGTCAATGCTTCAAAGGCCACAATGGCAGGTCCTTTGTCGTCAATGGAACCCCGACCGATTAAGAAAGGGGCCTTCTTACCGTTGTAAGTACGGTCTTCCACGCGTGGATCAAATGGTTTCCAATCATAGCTGCCGTATGCCACCGTGTCCAAATGGGTAAGTAAAGATACCTTGCGGGGACCATTTCCAGCTCGATAGCCAAAGACCCAATATTGCTTACCGGTGGGGTCGTTATCTGTTCCCTTCCATTCAAACTTTATTATCTTGTGTGCATCATGCGATTGATTAAAATCGTGCATCCTCTGGTCGAAATAAGTCTGTATTATAGCCAGATTGTTTAAAACTGTTTTTTCATTATCGCCCCTGTCATCGCGCCATGTCTCTAGCCTTATTAGTTTCTTAATATCCTCAATTTTGAAAGACTGCCATTCGCCTACTTTGGTGGCAGCCTGAGCAACGGATTTGGCATCGCCGGCTACTGCTATGGAGCTTACGGTAGTCAATAGCACGGTTGCCCCAAGGGACAATACTGTTGAATTAAACACACTCATGTACCAAATCGTAGGGCGGCAACCCTTTGCCGCCGAGACAAACTGTGTACCCAGTCGGCATAGGGATGCCGACCTACCCCTTAATTCAACAGTATTGACCCCAAGGAAGGTCAGCAGTAAGCTTTTTAGCTCGATTAATTTCATTAATTGCATGGTCTTATTCTATAAGGGTTTGAGTTTTTTAACATTTCTGCGTCTCCCCTGGCACTGTGACGGCGAGATAATGTGTCACGACCGGTTGTGAGACACCGGTCAGGCACTGGAGAATCTTGTCCTGCAACAGGCGGTCGGCATGGGTGACGCGCTCATGATGCCGAAGGTGTTCCAGCCAAGACTCGGCGAGGAAGGTTTCAAGATAGCGGTCGCTGGCCGCTGCATCCTGGAAAAGTTGCCAATAAAATGCGCCATCCCGACGACGGGAAACGCGTTGCTGTTCCATCAGGCGTAGGAACTCGGATAAATGGACGGGGTCCACGGGGTAGGCCAGGGTGACCAATACAGGCCCTCGGTCAAATGCCGGTTCTTTGTCCACAACAGGCGCAGGCCAATGCATGGAAGGCGCGAGATCGACCCCTTCCATCTGGACCAACCTGATCCTCCAGGTGGCGAGTACGCTGAGTGCCAGTCCGGCTGCCGCGATTTGCAAGGCTTCCGGCACTGAGAAACGCGTTGCAACTTGGCCCCATGCCAAAGCACCGCCGGCCATTCCACCCATCACGACGACCATCACCATCGACAATCCGCGTGCGCGTACCCAGGCAGGCAATGCCATTTGCGCCACGCCTTGAATGCTGGCCATCACCCCCAGCCAGGCCGTCCCGGCAATCAAGGCCGTGACCAGCAACCATGGCAGAGTCGGCACCACGGCCATCAATGCGAGGGTCGCCGCATACAAGGTCGCAGCCGTTTTTTTCAGCACGTCGGTGCTTATCCTTCGGCGCAACACAGGGAGGATGAAAACACTGACCACTGCACCCAAGCCTATGGCACCCAACACCATCCCATAATCACCCGGTCCGCCGTGAAACTGATGTTTCACCAATAGGGGCAGCAAGGCCCAGTTTGCGCTGGCGAAGAAGAAGAAAGTGCCCGCCCGGATCATGACCGCCTTGACCGGACGGGAATGGCGCACATAACGCACGCCATTGCGCAGGGCGCCCAGCAGCCGCTCGGCCGGCAGTTCACTGGTCTTGCCGGGGTTCTTCCAGTGGAAGAGAACCCCGATGACACCGACGAAAGACGCTGCGTTGAGAAAGAACACCGCGCCCGGTGAAGTGAGCGCCATGATGTAGCCAGCCAAAGCCGGTCCTATGGCCCTCGACACATTCATGGCCAGTCCATTCAAGGTGATGGCGGCTTGCAAATCTTTGCGCCCGACCAGTTCAGGGATCATCGCCGACCAAGCGGGCAGCGTGAAGGCCGAGCCTAATCCCAGCGCGAGGGTCAGGCCCAGCAAAAGCGGGGCGGTCGTCATGCCCGACACGGTCAGCGCGCCAAGAACAGCCGCAGCCAGGAGCATCCAGCCTTGCGTAAACATCAGCAGATGCCGGCGGTCCACAATGTCGGCGATGGCCCCGGCCGGCAACGCCAGCAGCATGATGGGAAACGACGTGGCCGCCTGTACCAGGGCCACCATAAGGGGGGATGCTGTCAGGCTGGTCATCAACCAGCCCGCGCCCACATCCTGCATCCAGGTTCCGATGTTCGAGATCATTGCCGCGATCCAAAGAGCCCGGAAAATGGGATTGCCTAGGGGGGCCCAGGCGCTTCGTTCGTCCTGCTTCTTGGCCGCAGGCATGCTTGTCCGAATCATGGATTCAAGTTCCAGCGGGATTGAGATTTGGAACGGTTTGCATGGGGGGTGACTTCTCTTCTTAATTGAGTAGGAAATACTTTATCACGACCGTTGTCACTTGCGAATGACGCTAACTAGCGTTGGTGTTCAACCATGACAAGGCCATCGACTTATCCACAGATTTTGTGGAAAACTATGTGATTAGATTGGCAAACCTCAGTGAAATTGCGGCTTGCGCCCAGTGTACAAAAAATGACCATTCCGTTCGCCATGGGGGTAATGAAATAGGTAGCCTAGAGCGCTTAAAACGCCTAAAATCTGAGTTTTAATACCGCCTAGAGTCCTCCCCCATGCATGTCACCCTAGTCCATGTCAAAGTAAAGCCCGATTGGGTCCAAGCCTTTATCAATGCGACACACGCCAACCATGAGGCATCAGTGCGCGAGCCGGGTAATCGGCGTTTCGATGTCCTGCAAAATCCAGATGAACCGACGCAGTTCGTTCTCTACGAAGCCTACGCGACGGTGGAGGATGCGGCCCAACATAAACAGACCGCCCATTATGCGCTATGGCGCGATGTTGTAGCCGACATGATGGACATGCCTCGGAAGGGTGTCCCGATGAAAGGCCTATTCCCATCGGGTTGAATCTTAGGTGATTTCGGTCTAGGTCATCGTGCAGCCCGATGGGTGAGTTTGTGGAGTGCGGCGACTCGTCGCCGCATGGTTCGGAAAGCGGCGACAAGTCGCCGCACTCCACATTTGGTGGGCTGAACGATGACCAAAGCCCCAAAATTTGAATTGCTGACGTTTAACGGTTTTAGTCACATCCTCGTCCGAATAGGAATATACTGTGCCAATGATTCGCATGGAACCAGGCTATTTCAACACACTGTGAGAGTTTTTAACCATTTGTGCAAAACTACCCATGTCTAACAAAAGCATCGGCCTGGACGATAGGCTTTATGAATATCTAACGTCGGTTTCCCTGCGCGAACCTGAAATCCTGGCCCAATTGCGCGAGGAGACTGCCGCCCTGCCCAATGCCGGGATGCAGATCGCGCCGGACCAAGGCCAGTTCATGGCTTTGCTGGTGAAACTCATTGGCGCTGCGAAGGTGCTGGAAGTCGGCGTGTTTACCGGCTATAGCTCGCTGTCGGTCGCCTTGGCACTGCCAGGGCAGGGTCGCATCACCGCCTTCGACATCAGCCCGGAATGGACGGCAGTGGCCAGGCGTTATTGGGAAGAGGCCGGTGTCGCGGACAAGATCGACCTGCATTTAGGGGAGGCCATTGACGGCTTGGATGCGCTGCTGGCTGAGGGCCAAACGGAGGGGACGTATGATCTCGCCTTCATTGACGCGGACAAGGTGAATTACGACGGTTACTACGAGCGGGCCTTGCGCTTGCTCAAGCCCTGTGGGTTGCTGCTCATCGACAATGTGCTTTGGGGTGGGCGCGTCGCGGACAAAAGCGTTGACGATTCCGACACCGCCGCGATCCGCGCCTTGAACCTGAAAATACACGCCGATCCCCGTGTGGACATAAGCTTGCTGCCGGTCGCTGATGGCTTGACACTGGCTTTGAAATGCCCGGCTGTTTTCTGAAAAAACAATATTCAACGGCGAAAATAGGAGAGGAAAATGACAATAAACGTACATGGCTATGCTACTCATTCCGCGCAAGACGACCTAATTCCTTTCAGGTTCGAGCGTCGTGACCCAAGGCCCAATGACGTAGTGATCGACATTCTTTTTTGCGGCGTATGTCACTCGGATTTGCATCAGGCACACAATGATTGGGGCGGCAGCATCTATCCGATGGTGCCGGGTCATGAAATTATTGGCCGAGTGGTGGGCGTGGGATCACAGGTCACCCGGTTCAAGTTGGGCGATCCTGTCGGCATTGGCTGCATGGTTGATTCCTGCCAGCATTGCACCCCTTGCAAGAAGGGATTGGAGCAGTATTGCGAAGAAGTCGCAACCTTCACCTACAATTCCATTGACCGCCACGACAACGCGCCTACCTATGGCGGTTATTCGGACAAGATCGTTGTATCCGATAAATTCGTTGTAAAAATCCCTGAAGGGTTGGATATGAAAGGTGCCGCGCCACTTCTGTGCGCCGGGATCACGACTTACTCCCCTCTACGTCATTGGCAAGTGAGCAAAGGCAGCAATGTAGCCGTGATCGGCCTTGGCGGACTCGGCCATATGGCGTTGAAACTCGCCAAAGCAATGGGGGCGGATGTCACCCTGTTTACCCGTTCACCGGGCAAGGAGGAGGACGCGAGGCGCTTGGGGGCCGATAAAGTGGTGCTCTCGACTGACCAATCGCAAATGGCATCCGTAAATGGCCAGTTTGACCTGATTATCGATACCGTTCCCAACGTACACGATCTCAACCCCTATCTGCCATCGCTAGCGCTCGACGGCACTCTTGTGTTGGTTGGTTATCTTGGCGGACTGGAGCCGATGTTGAATACCGTGCCATTGATCCTAGGGCGCAAATCGGTTGCGGGTTCGGTCATTGGCGGCATCGCCGAGACGCAGGAGATGCTCGATTTCTGCGGCAAGCACAACATCACCTCGGATATCGAAGAGATCAAAATTCAGGACATCAATGCAGCCTATCAGCGCATGCTCAAAAGCGATGTGAAATATCGCTTTGTGATCGATATGGCTTCGTTGAAGGAGTGATTGCGGCAACAGCAATTAACCAAGCTTATTTATATATTGGGCGTGGTTCGGCCATTGCCGAAATGAATGATCCACGAAAAATCACGAACAATTCCTCCGCAAATCACCTTGCCAAGCTGGGGCTTGGCGTTCCGTCTGGGAGCGCCAAGCACCAGCTTGGCCTTTGGATGGGTTGTTCTTTATAGGATATTACCTTAGCCGAGTTGCTGGTTCTGGTCGATTCCGTCGACCATCACAATCCGACTGCTGGCTGGGCTTGATGACAAAGATATCCTCAAGGCTGTCAGGATATTTCAGCCCTCTGGTTGATGGGCCGGTGTGGCGGTCAAGCCGACTATACACTTAAGTTTTGAGCAGCGGCCGGGTTAGCCAGAGGCTGATTCAAGCTTGGCTCAAAAGTCAGTTCCTAAAAGCTTGAAGATCGAGTATAACCTTTGGATACGTAGGAAGCTGAACGGCGATAGGATGGCTGGCCCGGCCCCTTATTCCATCCCGAAACCCAAGGGAACATCGACATGAAACCCCAGAACTACTGGCCCACCCTGCCTAACCTATGGGGCTCGAAGCATCGCTTGGCTTCCTACGCTATAGCCATGGTGTTTTCCGTAGCCGGATCCTTCCTCCTTGCCCAGCTATCCCTATCGTTTGGCGAAGAACCCTCGCTTATCCTCTTCATGCTGCCTATAGTGCTGGTTGCGATTCCCGGCGGGCTGGGTCCAGGGCTGCTCGCTACGGCGGTTGTCGCGGTTTACGCTGAATTTTTTCTGCTCCCCCCCATTGGCAGTCTCGAAATCAAGAATACCTACGATCTTCTGCGCTGTGCCGCATTGGTAGTCAACGGGGTGGTGGTCAGTTTGCTGGGCGAATCCTCGATCCGGTCCAGGCGGCGGGAGTCCCATCGATGGCAGATCGAAATGGAGAGTGCTTTGATCCACGTCCAGTCGATGGTTCAGTTGGGTCACTGGAGTTTTGACCTAGCATCCGGCATCTTCACCGCATCCGAGCAGGCGGCCCGAAATGTAGGCTGGAGTTCAAGCACCCTATCTTGGGAAGACCTGCTACAGGTCATCCATCCCGAGGATCGGGAAGCCGTGGCATCGGCTTGGCAGGCAGCCTTGAAGGGGGCTCCATTCAATATCCTCCATCGCACCCTCGTCGGCGGCAAAAGCCGCTGGCTGCGAGTCATGGCCGAAATCGAATACGATCCGAATGGCAAGCCTGTCACCGCCATGGGTCTCAGCCAGGATGTCACTGACATGGCGGTTTTCACCGTCATCCCATACGTTGACCTCCCACGGATTGCAGCACACCTCGCAATCCTGGACCAGATTGCCATCCACATCGGGTTCCAGATAGATTTCCACGGATTCTCCGCAGTAAGGGCAGATGATGATGAACGGGTCTTGCATTTAGTGGTTAACGCGGGGCCATGTTGGTATGCCGGATTTGACCGGGTTTGACCGGGTTGGTAAGACGACCAATTTTGCGGATTTCGGTCGGTTGAAGTCATCATCTTACGTCCCTTGATGCGTCTGCATCGTCCACCAATCATTTTTTCCAATGGATAAGTGTCTACCCAAGCAGCAATTAACACAAGCCCACTGATTTTCTGTATGCTTCCCGGTTACAATCAAAGCCCACTTTTTGTGTTTATAGCTAAAAGCATTCGATAGACTATCCCCGTACTGAACGAGAACCGAGTTAAGCCTGTCTGACTGAAGCGGTTGGAAGCGAACTTAACCATTGCATCCTGATCTTAGCACCGGTCACCCTATCACCCAACTGGAGAACTAAAAATGACTGTCAACGTACCCAATGTCGTCTTTAAAACCCGTGTCCGCGATGAAAGCATCGGCGGTGACAATCCTTTCCGCTGGCAGGATGTCAGCACCGACGACATATTCAAAGGCCGGAAAGTAGTGATTGTCGCGCTGCCGGGTGCCTTCACCCCGACCTGTTCCAGCACGCATTTACCGGGCTACGAAGCAAAATATCAGGAGATCATCGGTCAGGGCATTGATGAAGTGTACTGCCTGAGTGTCAATGACGCTTTTACTATGTTCCAGTGGGCCAAGCATCTGGGCATCAAGCAGATCAAAATGTTGCCTGACGGCAATGGCGACTTTACCCGCGGCATGGGCATGCTGGTGAAAAAGGAGAATCTGGGCTTCGGTTACCGGTCGTGGCGGTATTCCATGCTGGTGGAGGATGGCAAGATCGTCAAGCTGTTCAGCGAGCCCGGCCAAGCCGACAATCATCCTGAAGACCCGTTTACCATCAGCGATGCAGACACCCTGCTCGACTATCTGAAACAACGCTGAACACCCCGCATGGCAGGGCCGGTTCCAAACCGTCCGGCCTTGCTTAATCCTCTGAAAAGCACCCACATGACTGACTACGATGTTGACTTGTTTGTGATTGGCGCAGGTTCCGGCGGCGTCCGCGCCGCACGGATGGCGGCGGGACTGGGCGAGCGGGTGGCGATTGCCGAAAACCGCCATCTTGGCGGCACTTGCGTCAATGTCGGTTGCGTCCCCAAGAAACTGTTCGTGTATGCCTCACATTTCCGTGAGGATTTTGACGCTGCCAAAGGCTTTGGGTGGTCGTTGGGCGACCCTCAATTCGACTGGTCGCGATTGCTGGCGCAGAAGAACCGCGAAATCCAGCGGCTGCAAGGGGTTTACGAAGTTTTGCTAGACCAGGGCGGGGTTCAAGTGATTGCGGGCCAAGCCCATGTACAGGACGCGCATACCGTGGCGGTCGGCCAGCAAAGTTTCCGTTGCGAACGCATTCTGGTCGCCACCGGCGGCTGGCCTTCGGTACCCGACATTCCCGGCAAGGAGTTTGTCGTAACCTCCAACGAGATGTTTGCGTTGGACACCTTGCCCAAACGCCTATTGATCGTCGGCGGCGGCTATATTGCCGTGGAATTTGCCGGCATCATGCACGGGATGGGGGTCGCCACCACGCTGTGTTATCGCGGAGCCAAAATTTTGCGCGGCTTTGATGAAGATATACGGGATTTCGTTGCCGTGGAAATGGGCAAGAAAGGCGTAGTCATTCGGTTTGACACGCACATCAACCGCATTGAAAAAGCAGAGACTGGCTTCTTGGCTCATATCGATGAAGGCCAGCCCATTGCAGCCGATCTGGTGTTATATGCCACTGGCAGAAAACCAAACACGGCTGGCTTGGGGCTGGAGACGCTAGGCGTGGAACTGGACACCAAGGGCGCGATAAAGGTTAATGACGATTATCAAACCAACATCCCTTCGATTTACGCCTTGGGCGATGTCACCAACCGCGTCAACCTGACACCCGTGGCAACTGCCGAAGCCATGGCGCTTGTCAACCATCTCTATGTGCAGCAATCCACGCCGGTCGATTACGACACGATCCCAACCGCCGTGTTTAGCCAGCCCAATGTCGGCACCGTCGGCTTGACCGAAACCGAGGCTAGGAAGCGATACCCGGACATTGATATTTATCAATCGGTGTTCACGCCGATGAAACACACGCTGTCCGGCCTTGGCGAAAAGACGCTGATGAAAATGGTGGTCAACCGCAGCAACGACAAAGTGTTGGGAATTCATATGGTCGGTGCCGATGCCGGTGAAATCATCCAGGGCATGGCAGTCGCAATTCGGGCCGGCGCGACCAAGGCGGTGTTCGATTCGACAATCGGCATTCACCCGACGGCTGCCGAGGAATTTGTTACCATGAGGAAACCGATGGAATGACCAGAAGTATTGAAGCTCGACTGGCAGAGAGCGGCCATTTCCGGCCGCTCACCCCGTCAACAGGTTAGTCACTTGAGCGACTGCTCCACCTCCGACATCTGCCATTGACAGCGGGGATTTGCCTGCCGTCTGTTTGGTCTGCACTGAATCTGGGCATCTCCCGAAACGCGACTTTCGGGAGTGACAGTTGCCATTAGCCACAAATCAGTGCTGCCGTGCCCCCTAGTTTCCATCGTCGGGGAGCTTGGGGACAGAGAGGCGCTCGTAGCGAACGCCTGCTCCTACGATTGGTTCCTCGACAACCTTGCAGTAAACTGACGTTCTTTTGGATAGTAAAATTTCAGGCTTATACCCTCATTTCCGAACCACAAAGCGGAATTATCTCTCCGTTTCTATAGAAAGATTTACAGTAACAATCTCTCGAACCGACAGTTTTTCACTTGCCCGGACCAACGATGCAGCCATTCGTTAACCGCGTAATCGGGCAGTTCAGGTGAACGGCGATCTATGTCCCATAACTCAAAATTCGCCTCTAGTTTATTATCTGACGTCTTACCAAGCTGCATCAATCCGAAGTTGTTGACGCTAGTACCAAAAATTTTGGTCGTATCAAATTCACGATCCCTCATAAAACTTGCCAATGGTTCGACCGAGTCAGGATTGAGTAAGGTCAATTCCGGTTTTCCTACGCTATAGCTCTCACCAAAAATGCTTGTGGTTCCCACCCTAGCTATTGGCGATGAAACAAACTCAACGAGTTTCGCATGCGAGTTGTTTATTGGGGACTTTCTTGGCCCCCAATACATTAGGCGTCCCCAGTGAATATCTCCAGTTAAGATTACGAAACTCACCCCATGTTCGACCTTATCTAACAGACAGTTAATCAAGAGCCGGTAGTCTTCTTTATAATCACTCAGGACGTTATCGAAAGGATCAGGATTAAGCAATATGGGTTGACCTAATACCAAGAGTCCAAGACGTTCAACCCCGTTCACCCAATTTACCAGAGCGGTCTTTTGAGCATTCGTGAATAAATGTGCCTCCGGGACACGCTTGGATGCTCGATCCGAACGCGTATCTGCGATGAAAAAATCTACTTCAGCCATTCTATAAGCTCGCCAACAGCGATTGTGCTCTGTTGGCTGCAACGGATTATCTTGACGCACATGATTTAGAACACCGCTGTTACGCCAAAATGCCCTGATACCTTCACGTGTCCAAGCAGCTTTCTCCCTATCCCAAAAAGTTCTTGAAAGATAAGGCATGAAATCAGGAAAGCCATTCCAGAATTCATGGTCGTCACAGGTGAAAATGTTTGCCCCTTGGTTGACGATCAACCCTAGACGGGATACGCTATATGCTTTACTGTAACGATCTGCATATAAATCTTCGGGTGATTGATTCGAGAAAGCAGCCGGTACATCAGCATAAATTTGATCGCCGCAAAATATTTTTACATGTGAAATCTCATAACCAGCAGGCTGATTCTTAGCACGTTTATCAAGTGCTAATTTTATGCGAAAAGGATTGAAGTAATATTCATCCGACGGAAAATAACAGGAGAATAAGCCCAAAAGCAAGCAACTCTCCGATGTTAACAGTTGGCTGGGTGGCGTTCTAAATTTTAAGCGCTCGCTAAGATTAGTTTTTATGCGGATAGTGTACTGAGTGTCATATTCTAAGCGAGTCAAATCCACGGTATGGGTGTCTGTGCCAGCGTAACCAAAAATTGGGGTAAGGCACGAAAAAGTTGGTTGTTCTGAGCCCTGTTCCGATGTAGGCTCAAGCAATAGCAGGTCTTTACCCTGACAGGGATAATCGGTGGGCCACCCATCAACTCTAAAACGAAATGAGGGTTTCCCTTGGTAATTCCCTAATGCACCGGCGAATAGACGCAACTCAGCCATTTTTATCGCTTAAAACGACTGCCGATACCAATTACGGCATCAAGAAGTCCCTTGCCTGCCGCAGATCCCAAAAACAGAACACCGAAACTGAAAGCGCCTCCAATGAGCGTGTACTCCTTAACTGGATTTAGCCAACATACGATGAGAATTGCCTCAAACAGAGCAAAAGATGCCGAAACTAATTTTATCTGAAAGTTATACATAAATTCAGCCGCCTTGAGGGCATTGCCTAATTCCTTTTCAGCCCGGATGACTCCAGATAAGAATTCGCGGGTGAACTCATTCTGCCAGACAAAGTAAAACACCGGATTGACATTTTCTCCCTTATTCTCAAGTACCTTCTGCCATTCTTTCAACTGCTCGATAACCTTCAATGAAGTTTCATCATTTTTATTTTTATATTTTTCGGCGATTATTTCCAATGTTGTGATCGCATCGTTAGCAAGGCGAATTTCCTTTCTGAGTAGTTGATCAAGGCCTTCGAAAACTTCTCTAACAATATCCGGTGCTCCCAGAATAGCGATGTCAACGACATTCCTAACGTCAGCATCCGAAATCTCCGCAATAGGGCTCTCTCCCAACGACCGCAAAAGAAAGCTTTGAATAAGCCTTTCTTGCGGACCCTGCTTTAGCTTTTCACGCGTGGCTTTGTCGATGGTTGTCGGAATACCTGTCAGGAAGCCTTTAATCCAGTCAGAAAACGAGCGTTTACAAATATGCCGTTCATTGCCATAGACCACATAAAAGAGAGCATCCCAGTAGCGCCGGGTACGGTAACCGCATAACTTCCATGCTTCTATCATTCCCTGATGGAAAGGCACGAAGGCCCCAGCGGTTTGCATTACAACGATGAGAGGAGTCAGATCTGCCATTAAAATCCCCTTTATTGCTATTGGTTTGCAGAGTAAAACTTAGCCAGATTTAAGCGACAATAATGCGCATGATTAACTATTAACTTCCGCAATGGAGCGGAAATTAATTGCCGCAAGCGGTTTGAATCGCACTGTAAGCTTTAGTCAGGTCATCTCCCGTTTTACCAGTCAGGTTATTTGAAGCAATCGCCATTTGGCAGCGAGTTATCTTTTGCGCATTCAACAGCACTGTCTGTTCATTACTCTGGAGCGTGCCTTGGTTTTTGGTGACCATCCCCAAGCCTGAAAAAATCTCACCGGTAGCATTTGTATAAGCACCTAAAACAGTCGCTGGAATTTTGGACAAGCCCAGTAATTCGCTATCGGTGTTTTCTTTCATACTGTTTACAACGCCATTGACCAAGGTTATATCGCTGGTGTTATCGGTGAATAATGTTTCAGTCACAGGTGCAAAATATACTTTCGAAGCATTTGGAGAGAACGCAAGAAAACTGGCAACATAATCTTTGCATTCTGGCTTATCACCTTTTGATTTGTCTTGATCTTGCTCCTTGTTGCTTGATTCATTTTGAGTTTTATTGTTATCGACCGATTTGTTGCAATCCGAGTTGTATATATTGACATTATATGGTATATCTTGCTTGTAAAATAGTCCTGGTAGGCTGTACAACCTATATTGGACTAACGGAAACTGTCCAACAAGATTCCTGATTTTCCTGGCTACACTTCTTGATGTATCATAGAACCCATCCAATGATTCAAAGAAACCCTCATGATCTATCCAACTGGAGTTTCCATTCTTTAGACCATTAACAAAAACTGGTGAAATATCAATAGATATTCCGCAGATATTTGGATTTAATTTGTCTTTTGTCGGATCTATCAATAAAGTATATCCACCCTCTTTACATTCGTTTGGTACAGCAATCTCATTAAAAGTTGCGGTATATCCTGAAGGCGTGAAAGTTGCTGGTGTGATAGTGGCCGTGGGTAAAGCAGTAGTCCTTGCAGTATCGCTGGTCTTCAATAAAGCGCCCACACCCATTGAAATTGCCGCCGCATCCACAGCGATGTTTGCGGCTATGTCGTTAATCTTATTGATGGTGTCGGCATGAGTCACAGTTAGCAAACCTAAAGGGCTTACGCCTACTCCCATATTGTTATCACCTATCCAGTTCTTGCTGTAACGTAATAAGAATACATGATTCAAATCAGGCAATGTCTCGGTGTCACGATTATTAGGAATAGTTATGGTGACTTTCGCTTTCTGTGTATCCATTGGTTTTTGTACGTCGCCTGATTCTTTGGCATTTGACTTAGTGTTTTTTCCTTTGGCTTTAGTGGAGGCTCGTTGCGCAGATTTAGGTTTATCTGATTTTGCGCCAGAGCTAATCGTTGTAGAAATGTTTTGTGGAGAATCGGTTGAAGTAGTTATTGTAGAATTGACCGTTGTCGTTGGACTAGCCCCTCCTCCGGCAGATCCCGATTTCGCCACAGCAATATCTATCCGAATATCACGCTTAGGCAAGTAATAAACTATCCCATCACCGACATTCTTCTTTTTTTCGCACGCATCAACTTCTTTTCCTATATCATTCCCGCAAATTACTTCAGATGTTATGCTTGCGCATCCATTCAAACCTAAAAAGCTCCCATATATGCAAATCAAAGCAATTGATTTTTTGTTGTAAAAATACATACCAGACATCCTCTTAGTAAATGTGAACTAATCACACAAGCCAATGGGTAGTTACTATAATTACCCTGTATAAACGAAAAATTTCTGGGCAATTAGTGTAACACGAACTTAAATTAAGCTTTGACTTAGCCTATTTACCGTGAATCTCAAAATGCAGCATCATACCCATATCTTCGTGCTCCACGAGGTGGCAGTGGTAGGGGTATAGGCCCGTGTAGCCTTTTGGGAAGAAGACGAGCAATTCGACCAGTTCATTGGCTTGGACACGCACGGTGTCATGCCGGATTTTTCCATCAAAATCCAAGGGACGCACAGGCGCTGATATATTGTCACGTTCCACGAATACATATTTACCTGGATTCTCTGTAGATTCAGTCAATACAAAGCGCCGGGTCACCACAAAATTGACCAAGTGCATATGAAAGGGATGCATATCCGGGAGTTTTGAAAAGTCGTTGCCTATATTGGCGACATACCAGCGCTCGTAGCTACCCTCCTTGGGTTTGATAATATTCCGTCCTGCTGCAGGGTTTTCGCGGTAGAGATGGGGATATTTGAAGCGTGAAGGAAAGCCGACTGGGTTATTGTTTTCCGTCACCGTACCCCACATCGGATCTGATTGCCGAGGGCTGTGCGGATCGGCCGGATCTTCCGGTTCAAAAAACCAAGCACGGGAGACTTCGTATGCCACGCCGCCTTGGTCGGGAATCCCTTGGCTTTTGGGTTCCTCCAGTTTACCATCAAAGGGTATCGTAAATGCTCCGCTGTCACCGGCTGGCAGTTTGGATGTGCGCATTTCCCATATCTGCGTGTCGCGCCACGGGCCACCAGTCAGGGGGTTGAGCCCTTCCTTGCTTCCTGTGTTATTCATGAGCAACACCAGCCGATTATGGGTAATTGGCCCAGCACTACGGTTTCGCTCCAATTTTTCTGTGCTTAAGTTCCAGTGGAAGGCTTCGTCGTTGGCGTGGAGTTTAAGAATCTTCGTCAACAAGGAAGTATCAAGGCACGTCTTTGGGTGATCCATCCCTGAGTGATTTTCTACGCGAACACAAAATTGCAGAATGCTGGATTGTGGCAGTTCGCTCAGTGCGCTGGCATCAGCGGGGTCTGCCGGTGCGACAACTGATTCTTCATCGGTGTTGAAAATGGGCTCAGGAACCTTGGAACCTGCTGTTGGCACAGCCTTGACCGCGAGATTGACTAAATAAAGCTCTGAAATTATCGCGGGATCAACTTGGGTTAGGTCTAGCAGCACGTCCAGCCTTTCGCCGGGGGCAATCAACAGATAATCCACATCATTCAGTTGCGCCGCTTGGGCAAAAAGACCTGCGTCGTTTCCAATGGCTGTCAACAAGCTGCCATACCATATTTTTCCTTTGTCTTTCCCGGCTTTGTCTGCAAGCGCAAGCGCATAGGTTCTTGCATTGGAACCATTGAGGATGCGGAGCCGATAAATCAAGGGATGAACATGGGCGCGGGGCCAGGGGCGGCCATTGACGAAGATCGTTTCGCCAAGAAACTCGGGACGCAAGAAGCTTTTTTGATCGTCGGCAAGGGGAATGCCCTTGCCGTAATCGACTTGGCTACCGTCTTTCGTCAGCCAACGGTCTTGAATGACCAACGGGATTTCCTGAGTGGATGAGCCGATAAGTTGGAAAAGCTCGGCATCGGATTCGTCGCGGACAAAGTAAAGCCCGGCCAAGCCGGCGTGAACTTGAGGTGCAGTGTTGTCCATGCCGTGATCGTGAAACCACAACATGGCTGCGCGCTGGTCATTCGGATAGTGATAGATGCGGTGGCTTGGAAAACCGAAGGGATTGCCTTCGTAGCTGGCCGGTTGCATGGGCCAGCCGTCGGATTCTGGCGCAACCTTTCCCCCATGCAGATGCGTGACAATTCCCGCAGAAAAATTCATTGAGCTGAGCTGGGGTATCGCTAGGCTCATCGGCAAAGGATGGATGGGTGGTAACATCAACGGTGCCGCCTCTCCCGGCTTTTCGGGTGGCATTGCTTCTAGCTCGTTGACCCAGGCGATTTTGAGTGGCTGCCCGCGTGTGACATTCAAGACTGGACCTAAGAAATTCTCCAAGACTGGCGTATATTCGTTAGGCCCTCCGGCCCGCACATAGCACCATGCGTTCGGGTTGGCTGGCGCGCTTGCCCCGTCGGTAAACTTCACCCGTTTTTCAACCACTTTAATTGTTAATTGACAGGTCACCCCCGTCTCACCAGTAGTTACGACATCAAGCACAGAAAGTGGTAAATGGTCATCGAACATCTGAGTCCCCCTTAATTGGACGTCAAAGTAAAGGGATGCCTCGCAGCACCCGTGCAACCTATGATATTGGTGATCCCACCGGGATGATGGGATATTTGGACTGGCTGAATCGTCTTGCTAATTCAATACTTTTTTAATTATACCTATGCAAGAAAAGTCGTCAATGCTACTGAAGTAGCATCCATAAATTTAGGGTAAAGTGCTATTATGGAAAGTTAATTTGTATGCATTTCGAACATCAGAATTGGTCGAGCTAGGGTAGGACGCTGGCGCGAATCACCCGGCAGCAGTCTACTGGCAAGCAGTCATAGCCCGTCTGGCAAGACGAATGGCCGGTTTGGGTCGGTGGCTGCCCTTTGACCGAAGCCTGCTTGCCAAACCTACTCTGATGTGGAAAAGGCTACGCCAGTGTCCAAACAAGACAAACTTATCACCGCAACCAATTTACCCGTTTTCCATCATGCCAGCCAGTTCAACCGCCCTGTTGCCAACTTGCGTGGCCCATTTGCTTGTGAGCATCCCCTCTGCCGCAGCCGAATAGTCGCCATCCTGCAAATACGACAGCATGCGGGTGAACCCAAGCAGCCCCTGCACACCCAGGTTGAACGCCATTGAAATCAGCACATTCTGCCTTGCAACCGAGAGGCTTCTCCACCAAGGCAAACTTACATCAAGCTGTTTGGTTACCCTGTCAATGTCATTGTGCAAAAGCAACAAAGCTTCGTCTCTGGTGATCCCCGTGTCGTCAAGGTTCCTGCCCACCCCTATGGTCAGTTTGTTGCTGGCATCCATGTAGGGTCTCAATTGCAAACCCTCATGCTGGATCAGCAGTTCATCAACACTGTATGAACTATAGGACGAAGGTGTCGCAACAGGAGGCAATCCGGTATGTGCCTTTTTATGGGCGCAAGCCGAAATTGACAATGACACAACAATACCTTCGCCAATCGGCATGAGTGATTTTGGGTTTGGCCATCATCCGGCAAGGCTTACTATGGCATGGCATCCGGGAGCTTCAACGGTGGCGGTGGAGGGAACGATGGCAAAGGCGTAATTGTTGTACAAGGATGGATGGTCAGAAAAGGTAGAATACGGGGGTTCATCACAACATCCGACATCCAAACCGAATCTGACCATGAAAGAAATCATAGCAACCCTAAGCACACTGAGTCCACACTTGAATCAGCGCACGCTGAACCAACTCGCCATTATCGTTGAGGCCGTGCTGGCGATGACGGGCCGCGTCACCATGCTGGGCCTGTCCCGCTGGGCCGAAAAGGGTGGAAGTTACCGGACAGTGCAGCGTTTTTTTGGCGAAAAAATAGAGTGGCCGACGTTGCGCTGGCAACTCATCAAGCAGAATGTGGCCAGGGCAAAGGGGGTTTGGTTGATGACCGGCGACGAGGTCGTGGTGACCAAGTCAGGCAAGGAGACACATGGGCTGGGCATTTTTTTTCTTCGATTTACAACAAGGTGCTCCCCGGCCTGTGCTTTTTGAACCTGTCGTTGCTGCATGTTGGATCCCGCACGTCTTACCCTTTGATCACAGAGCAGCTAGTGCGCGAAGAGGTCAAGGAAAGTGCGCCGAAAGCCGTCAAGGAGAAGCCCGACAAGCGGGGCAGGCCCAAGGGTAGCGTGTTATGCCCCGACCTGTTTAAGTCCCCCGGCTTTTGATTGTCCCCTGTTCTTTCAGGGCGAATGCTAGAACACCACCGAATTTATCGCGGGACATTGCTGGTATAGAAAAGGCCGGTGCTCCTCTGTTATCGTGGGAAATTACCACAACTTCCACAACCAGAAGAGACCGACCCATGC
>Ga0118677_10003146_pt2 | contig 23149 bp, 17 predicted proteins | sample AliMusrvi5mmetaG_FD_86154 | JGI IMG/M metagenome (GOLD analysis project Ga0118677, IMG submission 86154)
ATCTCCGATTTCATTTCTGAAGGTCCTTGATAGAATTACACTTGAAGAGCCCATCCGGTAATGTTCGCCGATAATGTTTTCTGCAGGAAGCATCCCCTCTCCGATTTTAGCAATACCGCCAAAGCCGAATAGCATACCTTTTGCTTTGATTTTTTCTGCCATATAGTCAATAATTCCGCCTGACAAAAGTTCAAACATGAATTTTAGATTCATACTTATATGCAAGTCATTAAGTCCGATATATATTTCATCTACGCCGGGAACTGCGAGAATATCATCAAGCCTGACCAGTGCCTGGGAAGTTTCCAGAAGCAAGCAAACTTTTGCCCTGCCTGCAACCGTGGATACAAATATCTCGGCATCTTCCGCGTCCAATACCATAGGCAACATGACAATATCCGCACCATCCCGGATTACCTTATTGATTTCATAAGGAGTACCAGGATTAATCGGATTTACCCTGACAAGTAATTCCGTAGTATCTATTACTTTACGAATTTTGGCAATGTCCTCAATATTGTTTACTGATATTACGGTGCTGCGCCCCATTTGCCGTTCAACCTTGTTTATATATTCCAAATCAAAAAATATTCTATCCACACCCGCTGACTGTGCTTCCTGTGCAAAAGAGGTGTCCGCGGTTAAAAGCATCAATTTTATCATAGAACATTCCCCTTTTTAAGCAAAAGTTCATAATCCAGTCTTTGTGTTTCTATCATAATCCTGCGATCAAAATACTTTTCAACTCTTTCTCTTGCGTTTTGCCCCAAGCGCTTGCATAATTCGCTATCATTCATAACTTCGCGCATTTTCTCTTCCAAAGACACAGCGTCTCTTGGTTTCGCTAATATACACGATATGTTGTCTTCCATCACTTCGGACGCGCCCGGAATATCGGTGGTAATAATTGTGCACCCCATCGCCGCCGCTTCTTGAATTACCATACCGAAGCCTTCTCTATAGCTTGGATGCACATCACAATCCATTGCCGCATAATACTTTTTAAGTTCTTTATTGTCAATACGTCCTGCAAATATTACTTTATCGCTGTTTTTTGCCCAGTTAAAGAGATTTTTATCAATATTTTCATCTGCTTCATTATAACCTATACATATTAGTTTTACAGATTTAGTTTCTGATATATTTTTAAATGCTTCTAATAGTTCATTTGAACCTTTATCTCTTGAAAAACGCCCTACAAATCCAAAAACAAACTCATTGCCGATTCCGAAATTATCTCTGATAATCTTGTTGTACGCTGCTTTGTTTTCAATATCATAATTTGATAATTCAACCCCGACAGTACCGCCTTTCCCAAGAACACGCACCTTATCACTTTTGTACAGACCTTCTTCTACAGCAAAGTCTCGATTTTTGTAGCTGACAGCTCTTATATCAGTGGATAACGCGCAAATAAATTTCTCTAAATGCTTGAAAATAAATCTTGTAAATCCTGTCATACTGACATATCTGATTCCCCACTGACAATACAACCTTATTGGGACTCCGGTTACTTTTGTAGCAATTGATGCATATAACGATGCATTTGGTGTTGAGTATTGCACTAAATCAAATCTATTTTTTTTAAAAATTTTTATCAGTTTGTATGTTGCTTTTAGCCCTGCGATACTTATTCCGCGCTTCATTAAAACAGGTATATAATGAATATATTCCGGTAAAAATGCTGCAAATGTTTCATCTTTGCTGCAGATAAATGTTATTTCGCAGTCGTCATTATTATAAAGATACTTCGCAGTATCCATTACAATTGTCTTAAGGGTTCCGGGTATTGTAGTCACAAAGCATATTTTCTTCATTTATAGTTCTCCATTCTGCTAACGGAATATTACATATGTTCTGCTGTTATAAAATATTTAACAACTTATGTCTTCAAATTGATCGTTTGGAAAACATTTATGTCTTCTTCATTACTTGACGGCTTTTCACTCATCAAAGTCTGCCCTGTATTGCGGGAAGAAACCGCTTTTAAAATCAATTCCGTCTTCTCTTTTTCTCATCTCTATCAGTTTTTCGTAGACTTCTTCGTCAAACACTTTTTTCCCAACATCGAAACTGACATTTGATGTCCTGCTAAACGCACTTTTAAATTTATATAAACTATCTTCTTTTGTGCCTACCCCGCCGCCAAGATGAAATGTCCTGTATCCATTCACGCATCCCCAACAGGCAACTTCATACAGCAATAAATTTGTTGAAGCTAACCCGTGATAATCAAAATCCGAAGCTGATAAATGGTAATTCATATGCTGATTTGCAAAATTAATGATCGCCATTGAAATAATTTTTTTTTGATACTCGGCATAAAAAATAAGTGCATTATATTTTAAATCATTCAGAATACTGTTATAAAAGTCCTCTTTAAAAAAATAATAATCTTTTGCATTATCTTTAATCATCGTGGCATTATATAACTGAGTAAATTCATTGAACAGCTCTGTATTGCGGCCGCAAAATATCTGTACGCCTGCCTTTTGTGCTTTTCTCACCATATTTCGGTTTTTGCTGGACAATTCAGCCCAAATTTGTTCTACTGAAATCAAATTCATTGAAATGGTTTTGCCTAACCTTGAAACTTCATATATTTCTAATACACCTTCACTGTTTTTAAGTACCGGGTGAAACCTTGCGAACTCACTGATAATCCCATTTTTTTTGCAGTAGGTGTTGTACTCATTATTCAAGTTTTTTATTATTTCATTATTTGTTTCCCCATCTAACAAAAATCCTCCATAGCCATATGGAGTAGCCAAATCATAATATAAACCTTCAGGGAATTTATCCTTGAATCTACCGTCCTTCCCAATGTCCCTTTTCATAACAACATTTAAAGCTCTCAACCCGTTATTTTCATAATATATCAAAATCGGATCACCGTCACCGTGCAGTTGAAACGCTTTGGCATAACCCGAAAGATAATAGGAGTCATAGTTTTTAAAACTCTTGACTGTACTATCCCATTTTTCTGCTTCGTTTATTGAAATTACCGATAACATGAACTCACATCCTCTTTGTACGGGTATCTGTTAAAGCAATAAGTCTTTGAATGCCGAGATCTCTCTTTTTATATCATCTTCCCCATATCTTTGATCACAAGGTATAGAAAGCTCTTCATTATATATCTTTGCTGCATTATTTAGGTGACTATATTTAATCTGTTTTGGAAGCGGCCAGTGAATCGGGCAGTAAATATTTTTTTCCTCAAGTTTCTTTTGAATTCCGCTTCGATTTTTATTAATATAAACCGGATAAAATAATGGACAGACATCCTCAGATAATAAGGTAAAAACAGGTTCCAAGTATTTAATCCCTTTTAAACCTTCCGAGAGCATCTTGAAGTTTGCTCTTCTTTTATCTTTAAGCTCTTTCACATCCAATATACTGATAATTGTTCCGGATGCGGCATCAATATTGTAAGGCATTAAATCGCAGTCTAATAATTCTTCTGATTTTTTGAAAAGATCTAAGAATTGTTGCTTCAACGCTTCATCAGCACCGTCCATATATTGTGCCTTTAACAACAAAGCCTCTTTTCTTATATCAGCGAATACTTCATTATTTTGCAGAATACTATTAATAATTTTATCCGGTGACGCCAAAAAGCCACCGCTTGGCAAACCTATCCATTTTCTTATGCTGGCTATATAGTAATCATTTTCTTCATATTTGCGGTAATCGGAAAACAGCGAATGAGTGACATCTTCGATAATTATTGTTGAATCGGCTTTTAATTGCCTGATGCTATCCGATAAACAACTGTTTGTTTGAAAACCAAAGTATCCCATATGCAAAAATATTCCAACATTGCCACCCGCCGCAATACTAATCAAATCCGGTGTCAGGTCTTCATTAATGTTATAAAAACAACAGGAATACCCTTCAGCAATAAAGGGAAGTATAACTGATTCGCATATATAAGCCGGCAAAAGTGCTGTCTTCGCTTTGGGATTAATCTCTTTTAATAAAAGTGCAATCGCGCTCCTTCCCGATGATGTTAAAACCGCATCCCCAAATTTTGTAATCCACTCAGGCAGGATATGTATTGTTTCATTAGGCATTTCATCAATCCAAAATTCACTGCCGACTTCAGCGTATCCGGCCATTTTACCCTCCTGCCTCTTTTTAGCACCACCGCATTTATTGGGTGAATAATCATTCTTTTGGTCAATATATTATGTTCTTTTTTACCGCGTATTTACTTCCACTTTTCAATATTATCAACAAATATCCCGATGCGAATATTTTGAATCTATTAATCTGTTTGTTATTTAACCATTACGAAGCTCCCTGAATCTGTCAAGCTTCATTTCCTCTTTATAATCTTCAAATAACATCTTGCATGACATTTTAGGTTCATATCCCAGTTCTTTCTTAGCGTTTGTAATATCCATCAAATATCCGCCGCCGCTTGGTTTTTCGGGATGATATATAATTTTTGACGGATTGTTCTTTGGTGAAAAGACCTCAATGATAGTTTCGCACTGTTCTTGAAGTGATATCCCGATTCCTGTTCCTATATTATAGAAACCTTCGTTTAAATCGACATCTACTGCCTTGCACAGCATCTGGCTAAAATCATATACATGTACCATGTCTTTAGCGTAATTCGGATCTCCCCAAATTTCAAGCGGCTCACTTTTCTTTGCGTTTTCAATTGCTTTATAGAGTGGTCTAAGCGTTTTAACACCATTTGGATAATAATATTGATATGGGCTGTAGCCGTAAATTGTCGGTAATCTAAAAATAAATTTCTTAATGCCGTATTCTTGATGATAATGCTCAATAACTTCCGTTGCTGCATTTTTAGAAATAACATACATCGCGTGATCGCCCTTGTAACTGAAGTTTCTTGGCAGATCCGGTTTTAATACGACTCCCGGCGCTGCGAAAAGGGAAATATCAAAGACCGTTGTAGTAAATAGTATTCTGTCTGCTTTAACCTTTCTGCAATACTCCAATACGTTATATGTTCCCATAATATTCGTGTAAAGATATGCCCCTCCATTATAGTCGGACATATACGAAGGTATAACCGCCGCAAGCATCATTACAGCATGAACATCCTCTGTTGGCAGTTTATTAAAGTCCTCCGGTTTCGTGATATCCACATTAAAATACTTTACTCCGAATTGTTCAAAAACATTTGTATCTCTTCTGCCTGAAGCAATTACCTCGTATTCGGAATTTGACAAATATTCCGATGCATATTTTACCAAATATGAACCTACATTGCCGGATGCGCCGAAAATTACTACTTTTTTCATTTAAAACAAGCCTTTCATATTAATATTATTATCCTGTTTAACTTGTATATTTTACAAATCGGTTTGCATAAACTCATCTTACTTTTCTTCGGTTTTTTTTACTTCTTCGAGTTCTTTTTGTCTAATCACATGAAACGCAACAGGCTTTTCTTCTGCCTGGCTTATATCTTTTTGTGAAAATACTACCAAAAAGGTTTTTATGAAGATATATAGGTCTTCTTGAAATGATACCTTTTCAACATATTCAACATCATACTTAAATCTTTCTCCCCAGGATATCGCGTTTCTTCCATTAATTTGTGCCAACCCTGTTAACCCGGGCGTAACTCTATGCCTTAACTTTTCTGTTTCATTGTAGTAAGGCAGGTAGACAACTGCCAATGGCCGTGGACCGATAAAGCTCATCTCTCCTTTCAGAATATTAATAAGCTCTAACAGTTCATCCAAACTTGAAGCACGGAGTATTTTCCCGAACCGGGTTAATCGAACAGCATCAGGCAGCAAGTTCCCGTTTTCATCTCTTTTTTCAGGCATTGATTTAAACTTGTAGATTTCAAAAATCTTTTCATTTTTGCCCGGCCTCTTTTGTTTGAAAATAATTGGAGATCCTAACTTTATTTTAACAAGAATTGCCACAATAAGAATTACAGGGGAAAAAACAATCAATGCAGTCAAGGAAAAAATGAAATCCAATAATCTTTTAATATACCGGGAATATATTCTGTGTTTTTCATGGATACCATTTTTGCGTTCTGTTTTTAAAATGTCAACGGAATTGGTCTTTTCAATATTTTCATTATCCATTCTATTCCCGAATCTCCTTTATCAAAGTTTATTTTCTATTCTCATCAGATACATTCGCCTTTGCTGCAGGAGTTCTTTAATTACCACTGAAAGGTTCTACCGTAACTTCCGTTTTACTGTGTATTCCTTCGCGGTTTACCGCTTTGTATAATGTTAAAAATACTATCTTCAAATCGCCGGTAAAGCTTATGCTGTTTACATATTCAACGTCAAGCTTGAATTTATCTGCCCAGCTGATTGTGTTTCGCCCGTTAATCTGTGCCAAACCCGACAGCCCGGGTCTAACATAATGACGTCTTTTTTGGTATTCATTGTAAAGAGGTAGGTACTTAATTAAAAGCGGTCTCGGACCAATTATTGCCATATCCCCTCGGATTATATTCCAGAGTTCGGGCAATTCATCCAGTGATGTGCTTCTTAAGAATATGCCAAATTCTGTCAATCTTGCGTCATCTGGGAGCAGTTCGTCGTTTTCATTTTTTTTGTCTATCATTGTGCGGAATTTATAAAGTGTGAATATCTTTTCATTCAGTCCCGGTCGCTTCTGTTTAAAAATCACCGGGCTGCCCAGTTTAATTCGTACCAAAACAGCCATCAATAAAAACACAGGAAAAAGAATTAAAATTGCGAAGAGTGACAAAAAAAGGTCCATTGGTCTTTTTATAAACCTGCCATAAACTCTAAGTTTACGCATATGCTTTGCCTGTAACTTATTCTCTGTTTCAACATCAGGCAGCATTTATATCACCACAAACCTTTAATTGTTTCAACTATCCTTTTCAAATCTGCATCATTCATTTTTGTGTCGCTTGGCAGACACAAGCCATTCTCGAAAATCTTTTCAGCTACCCCTTCCCCGATAAAATCACACTCAGCAAAGAACGGCTGCATATGCATTGGCTTCCATATTGGCCTTGATTCGATATTTTCCGTTTCAAGTGCTGCCATAACATTATGCGGTCTGATTGTTCCATTCAAATAAATACAGCTTAGCCAACAGTTTGGCTCGCTCCACTCATTAATCGGCATCATCTCTACATCTTCGAGACCGCCAAGTTCTTTCTTATAAAATTCAAAGATTTCTCTTTTCTGTTTGATTCTCTGAGCCAATACTTTAAGCTGCCCTCTGCCAATTCCGGCAACCACATTACTCATTCGATAATTAAACCCCAGCTCGCTGTGTTGGTAATGGGGCGCTTTATCTCTGCTCTGCGTTGCCCAAAATCTGGTCTTTGCAATTCTTTCTTCATTATTGCTAACAAGCATTCCGCCGCCTGAAGTGGTGATAATCTTATTGCCGTTAAAAGAGAATATTCCGAAATCTCCGAATGTCCCGGTATATCTTCCTTTATATTTTGTCCCCAAACTTTCTGCCGCATCTTCAATAAGCGGAACATGATGATTTTTGCAAATTTCCACAATTTTATCCATATCAGCGGCTAACCCATATAAGTGAACAACCAGCACCGCCTTTACTTGCGGATACTTGTCAAAAGCTTTTTCCAGCAAAGTCGGGTTCATATTCCAGGTTTCATAATCGCTGTCAATAAAAACAGGGGTTGCGTTCTGATAAACTATGGGGTTCGCTGTAGCGGAAAATGTAAGCGAAGGGCAAAAAACAATATCACCGGCTCCAACTCCGACAGCTTTCAGCGCAAGATGAATTGCAGCTGTTCCTGTTGACAGCGCTGCCGCATAACCAACGCCGACATATCCGGCCAACTCGTTTTCGAATTCCGTTACATTTTTTCCGAGAGGAGCAATCCAGTTGGTATCAAACGCCTCATTAACATATTCTCTTTCGTATCCTTCGTCGCTCATATGAGGTGAAGATAAATAAATTCTCTTTCCCATTCTTATGCTCCCTCTGTAACCATAATACAAAAAATCTTGCTTTTGATGATTGCTCATATTTTTATAAATATATTGCTATTATACTACACTGTATGTATTTTCACAACATCTATGGAATTTGAAGGTCTTGGTATTTGCCAAATAAAACATCTATTTTCTTTTTGTTGCTTGCACGATATGTTCCCATGGGTTGCTTTTGGGCGGCAGATTTATTTTTTCTCCCAGCTCATAATCAATTTGCTCCGGCTTAAACCAGCCGCTTGCCCCGCCGTGGAAGAATGTCAGTTCTCCGAAAATAACTTTACCTTGAATTTCATAAAAATCCACTCTGACAAACGGAAAACCTTCGGATAATATTTTCGCGTACTCAATCATATCATCAAGTTTTTCAGGCTTCGGAAAAACTTTCCCGCTCGGTTCATACAGCCATCTGAACGGCAGCAGGTTCCAGTTTAAATCATAAAAGTCAGCCTTGACATGGTGCTTCCTGTCGCTTGCAAAGAAAACCATTTCCGGCTTTCCGTTAAAACAAAAGAATTTATAATCCAAAAGCTCGCCGGCAACCGGGTCTTCAAGAAACTTTTCGCAGACAATACTCGGGTGTTCCGTGTAGTAGGGCCATTCTCCTGCCATAAAACAATAATTAATTTTAAACCACCATTCGAACTTGCGCTTGAGCTGTCTCCAGTTAACTTTGCTCTTATCGGTGCAAATAATACTGTGTCCGGAGTCATGGGAACATTTCAAAATAAATTTATCCGGTAAAACATCGGGATTAATATCCTCTGGATTGTCATAAACTGCATAGAGCTCGTTGAGCAGGTGTCCAAGTCCTTTTTTTCGACAAATTCTCTGACAAGGTATTTATCGCTGCAGATTTCCGCTTGCCCATCGTACCAATAAAGCTTCAGCCAGTTCAGCTTTTCATTAAAAGTCTGCGGGTTTTTCAAATCAATATCTTGACCGAAGGATTTATTATACACAAATTTTACGAGTGTTTCAGGGCTTATATCTGCAAGCTTCTTCCGGGAATTGTACAGTTTTCTGTCTTTATACTCGACATAAAAATCATAAGATACCGGAAATCTGTCTTTAATTAATTGCTTTGCGTTCATTGCAGGTTCTCCCTGTACCAGTCAATCGCCAGCATTATTCCATCTTTAAAGCTATAGGAAGGGTCGTAACCGAGCAGCGTCTTCGCTTTGTTGATATCCGCGTTGCTGTGCTTAATGTCGCCGGACCTGTCCGGGCCAAATACCGGCTCAACATCTTTCCCGAGCGCCTTGCAGAGATTATAGTAAATATCTATTAAATACTCTCTCCCGCCGTAAGCAACATTAAAGACCTGCCCAGCGGCCTCGTGCGGGGCCTTGCAAGCCTTCAGATTTGCTTCGACAACATTCTCCACATAGGTGAAGTCACGGCTTTGCCTGCCGTCCCCGTTGATGACAGGCTGCTCGTTATTTAATAGCTGCTTGATGAACTTTGGGATAACCGCCGCATATGCGCCGTCCGGGTCCTGCCGTTTGCCGAAAACATTGAAATAGCGGAGGCCGTACGTATCCAAACCGTAAAGTTTAGTATATAACTTCCCGTATTCCTCATCAACCCGCTTGGTCAGGGCATAGGGTGAAAGCAGATTTCCTTCCTGACCTTCTGTTTTCGGCAATACAGGGTGGTCACCGTAAACAGAAGAACTGGACGCGTAGACGAACTTTTTAACCCCGGTTTGCCTGGCGGCTTCCATCATGTTAAGGGTGCCCCTAATATTGATTTCCTCATACAGCAGCGGCATTTCTATGCTCCTCGGTACACTGCCCCAGGCGGCTTGATTAAGCACATAATCTGCGCCCTCACACGCCTTGCTGCATGCGTCCATATTTCTTATATCCGCTTCAAGAAATGTATAATCCGGGTTGTCGATGAACAAATCAACATTTGCTCTTTTACCCGTCGAAAGGTTATCAAAACACCTTACTTTATATCCAAACCCCAATATAGCCTCACAAAGATTTGAGCCGATAAAACCGGCTCCGCCCGTTACCAGGAAGACGGCTCCGTCTTCAAAGTCAATATTACAATAAGCCATTATGTTCTCACCACCTATATTTGTTTGTTTTCTCTTTCCGCTATTGGTCACCGGAATAAACAAGCCCGGCATCCAAATCCTGAAAGCGCCCAAACTTGCAGCCGGATTTAATTATCGCGCCTAAATTGATATGTGAGAACTCACCGACAGCACAGTCATGGTCTACCAAAGCGCCTATGCTGATAATGCAGCCTTTTCCGATTGCCGAATTGGTATTGATTGCCGCCTTTGCCGCAATGATCGTGCCGTCTTCCACAACAGCGGAAGGGCTGACATACGCCGCTGGGTGAACAAGAACCGGTAAAATAAAGCCTTCATCCGCTAACAGCTTAAACCATTTTGCTCTGAGTTCATTGTTGCCCAGCGCGACGAAAGCAAATCTGTAATTTTGTTTGAAATTTTTATAATCTTCGCACCTGCCGATAGCAATCCCGGCTTTGTCATCCAAAAAATCAATTTTCCCGAAACCCGTAACAGCCTCAGCGGTTTCTTTAACCACCCTGCCATGACCGCCTGCGCCGATAATAAGCAGATTGTTATTCATTACTTTCCTCTCCCAAACCGGCAATAATTAATGTCTTCGCCGATTCAATTTTAACCGTCAGCTTTTTTGAATAGTCTTTATCAAAATCTCCAATACCTATAGCCCGCTGTTTCATACTCTTCTCTGTTTAACAAGCCCTTTATGTCGAGCAAAACCTTGTTCTTGTTGGGTCCGTATTTGAAGAATTGTTCAATATCGGCCTTCGTAAGCTTCAAAAATTCATCGTGCGCCACAGCCAGAATAACAGCATCCATATTCTTAATCTCTTCCATTAAGTTAAACTCAATGCCGTACTCATGCCTTGCTTCGTCTGCGTCCGCGGCCGGGTCGGCAACCATCGGGGTAATGCCGTATTCCTCAAGTTCTCGGACAATATCGATAACCCTTGTATTGCGGGTATCCGGGCAGTTTTCCTTGAAAGTGAACCCCAGTATGGCTACCTTCGCGGCCTTCACCGGAACATCGGCGGTAATCAATTGTTTTACAAGGCTTTCAACAACATACTTACCCATATCATCGTTTATCCGCCTGCCTGCGAGAATAATCTGCGAATGGCAGCCTACCTGCTCGGCTTTATAAGTCAGGTAATAAGGGTCGATGCCTATACAATGCCCACCCACAAGCCCAGGTGTGAAATTTAAAAAATTCCACTTTGTTCCGGCTGCTTTCAACACCGCCTTGGTGTCGATTCCCATCTTGTTAAAAATAATAGAAAGCTCGTTCATAAATGCGATGTTGATGTCTCTCTGGCTGTTTTCGATAACCTTTGCCGACTCCGCGACCTTGATGCTTTCCGCCCTGTGAACGCCCGCCTCAACAACCAGCTCATACACTTTCGCGACTGTATCCAGGGTTTCTTCATCCATGCCCGAGACTATTTTAACAATATTTTCCAGGCGGTGCAGTTTATCGCCGGGATTAATACGCTCGGGTGAGTAAGCTATTTTAAAATCAGCACCGCATTTAAGCCCCGATTCGCTTTCGAGTATCGGCACACAGATATCCTCCGTGACGCCCGGATAAACAGTGGATTCATAAACTACAATCGAGCCCTTGGTCAGGTTGCGCCCGAGCACATGGCTTGCACTTTCAACCGGCCTCAAATCCGGTGTTTTATCTGAATTAATCGGCGTCGGCACCGCGACAATATGAAATTTTGCGTCCCTGAGCTTTGTTTCATCCGAGGTGAAATCAACCGTACAGTTTGCGATAACCTCATTGCCTACTTCTTGCGTCGGGTCAACGCCCGATTTATAAAGCTCAATCTTTTCCCTGTTTATATCAAAACCGATTACATCCGCTTTTCTCGAAAACGAGACGGCTATCGGCATACCGACATATCCCAATCCGATCAGAGATATCTTTTCCGTTTTACTTTTTACTTTTTCGTATAAATCCATAATATTAATTACTCCATTTTCTTAATCTTACATTGATTTTTAGCCCTGACTATTAAGCGAATGTACCGCGATAATTTTGAAAGTACCGTTTTTTATAACTATAAAATTATACTACATTCAAAACCCAATTAAAAGACCTTAAATTCTAAGTTGTGAACCGCAACATTAAACGCAACATTAAATTCTAAGTTGTGCACATCAACCCCGGTTATAATTTAATTGCCGAGCACTCCGGCAGGAGCACATTTGACAAATTCTGCATATTGGTAAATAACAGCCTCATCTCTGCGTACAAAAATGAGGCTGTTTCGGTTTGCATGAAGCCGGTTTGTCATTTCACCTTTACTACAATTGTATCCCTGTCAAACCCCAATCTGGTTTCAAGCTGAACTGACAGTAGAATATTAAAGGTTTCCCCGCTTTTAAGGCTAAGGTCTTTCACGGTATAAGTGGTTTTCAGCCCGTTTGTTTTAGCCGCTAATTTGTAAGTTTTTTTATCTATTGCAAAATGGTTTGAAAGGCTGTCATTGGCATCACCTCTGGTGAGATTCCCGAGGCTGATAAACGCTGCAGGCAATGAGGATTCTTGCCTTTTTTCAACAACAGAAATCGTATCCCCGGGGTTTATGCTTAAAGGGGAAGATGATGTGATTTTTGTATTGTTAACATACAATCCATAACTCCAAAGATTATATGTAAATACATAGATATCATCTTTTGAAAAGAGCGTATTCAGATTATCTGTAATAAACTGGTTGTTTTTCGCCGCCAAATTGTATTTAATATCTGCCGCTGTTTCGTTGGCCTTTGCAATAATATCTTTTGTTTGGTTTTTTGTGTAGAAATAGGTTTCCGTTGTTACAAATAAAAATGACCCCGCAAAAATTATTGAAAGAATCAGCACAATAGAAGCTATAATCCGCTTTGTGCTTTTATGCATGCGCGGTTTATTTGAAGCGCCCGAGTACCCGGCGTCACTATAGGGGTTGTCTTCTGAATTTTCTTTGCCGGTTTTTTTGCCGCTGAATTTTATAGGCATTTTATCACACCGCTTTATTATAGAATATTTCTATTATGTTGTCATCCAAACCGATTTTCCTTGCTACATCCGGCAAAACCTCTATTGCGATGATATCCCCGGGCTTAAGGTTGCTGATCATGTAAGATAATGACTTTCCGTAGTAATAATTGTAGAGCTTTGTCTTTAGCTTAGCCTTTCCGTACTCGATTTTAACGAGTTTTAATGCAGTATTAAGCTCCATTACGCTGCCCATTTCAATAATGCTCCTTGGCAGCGTGTTCAAGGCGACTTTACTGTAGTTTTCGGATATTAAAATGTCTACTGTGGGTCTGTCTGAATAAACTGTATTGGAATTGTGCGCCATGTCTGTGCCGTTAATCGACAAACCGTATTTTGTGCTGCTCTGTGCTATTTTAATCAGTTGCGGCTTTGAAAAACTTGCCTTCAGCGTAAATTCAAAAGCTTTAAGGTTTTCGGCCTGCATTTTGGCGTTTTCATCATCATAGTGCTGAAGCGCCGCATCGTTTTTTATTACCGCTTTCGCTTTCGTGCTGCTCATAATTGCCGCGCCGGCCGAAAGAATAATAAGCAGGGAAAGGCCTATGCATATAAAAGGCAGAAAAAACTTTTTGTTGTTTACAAGCAGCCGTATTTTCATCATCAAGAGCCGGGTCGCCTCCCTTTTTCTGTTTGCAGGCCTTCGCATATTTTTGCAGCCTGGTCATTTTAATAATGTCATAATCCATGGTACTAATATAACACGGGCTGGGTTGATATGTCAATATTAGATTGCAGATGATAGATATTTGATGTTAGACTCTAATCGAATATTGAAAACTGACCATGGTTTTTGCCCGTAATAACCATCAAGCCCCGGCTTTTGACCGGGGCTTGAAAACTGAGTTTAGCTTGTTTAATTGACTGTGACGGTGAAAGTGTGGATTCCGTCATATTCGCCGAAGGATACGCTGTTCTTGACCATCACCGATATCGTGTATGTACCGGCTTTTCTTGGTACCCATACACAGTCCTGATTGGCCGAGTAGCTCTGCAGCGTGATGACCCGCATATCCGCGTCATAAGTGCTGAATCTGTAAAGCAGCCCTTCGCCGTTTGTGCTTATCGCGCTCGCCTTGATTTCTATCGGTTTCCTCGCCGCGGCGTTCGCGTTCAGATAGGCTTCGTTTACCGTTATGCTTGAAACATTCGCTATGTGGTCTACAATGTCGGTCACCTTGACCGCAATATCATTGACTGCTTCGTAAGATCCCGCGTCAACGCCCTTTGCCCTGACTTCAATGGTATAATCACCGACTCTTGCAGGTGTCCAATCCAGGTAGTTCTCGCTGCTCCAATCCTTGACAAGAACTATGCCCATTGCGTCGTATCTCCAGAACGAGTACTGTACCGGCGTTGACCCGATTCCCGCTATTGATGCCGCAGCCGTAAAACGAATGTTCGTTCCCTTCGCTACCGGGTTCGAAACGTTTTGACTTGCTGTTACCGCTACGGATGACGGCGATGTGCTTCTTGCCAGCGTGTACGTCCTGATGATACCGTCATCATACGAACTCATTGACCCGATGATTCCCGCTCTCGTTACAAGTCCCGTTATGTAATATACGCCGTACTGCGTAATCGCGTAATTAAACGGTCCCGGTGCCGAATATTCCGTTGACCTGTACATTGGCTGTCTGCCCGGCTCGCTTACCCTGTAGGAGAAGGTGCCGTCCGCATAGTCCGGATTAATGGCCACATTGCCCGCGCTTGGTGTCAGCGTCAGCGAATCAATAGTGCCGTAGGCAATGCTTTCGCTGAGTGAGTACAGCCGGAATGTGATTGTTGTGCTTGCCTGTGTATCTCCGTTTGTCGCTGTAAGCTTTACTGTGTATATGCCCGGTGTCAATGCCGAAATATCCCAGTTGAATTCATTCGTGTTGCTTACCGCAAGTTGAACTTCAGCCGGCCCGCCGTATACGGTCGCGGTATAATCCGTTACACCCACATCGTTGCAGACCGTTTGGATAAGCACCTGCGCTCCGCTCTTTATCTCTTTGATTTCGCTGCCTGTCGTTACCGCTCCGTCAACAAGTGCCTTCGTTATAACCACCTGTGAAACATCCGTCGGTGTGTAGGAATCCCTCAGCTCCGCAACAAAGTTGTTGCTTGCATCGGCTATTCTGACCGCTATTGTGTAGTTCGGGTCGGGTGAAACAAACGTCGGTATGGTAAAGGTTACGCTGCCGTCCGGCTGCACCGCACCGCCGCTGCCCGCTGTGTAAGCCTGCTCCAGTATCCACTGGTTCGCCGGCACATTTGTGGTTACATCCAGCAGTGTTTCGCTGATAACTTTTTCATAGCCCCAAATTTGGTACTGGGTATTCGCTGACCAGCCCTTGATGTTTACTTCAATACCGCTGTCGGTCTTGGTTACGGTTACTGCCGTTTTAAGCCACTGCGCAGTATAGGTCGCGTCCGTTGCCGGCACTGTCGAAGGAACGCTTGGCGACCAGCCCTGGAATACAAACCCGTCTTTTGCCACCGTCGGTGCGTTGAGGGAATCTCCGCAGGTCATGGAGGTCGGTCCTGTGCCGCCTGTGCCGCCATTTGCGTCAAAGGTTATGTAATAACTGTTTGCGCTCCACTGAGCGGTATAGGTTGCCGGCCCTGTTGCCGCCGCAATTGTCGGGCTCCATCCGGTGAAGGTGTAGCCGGTTCTTGTGCCGGCGTCTATCGCCGTCGGTGTCGCGCCGGGTTCACAGGAATTCGTTCCGCCGCCTGTGCCGCCGTTCGCGTCCCAAGTGATTGTATAGCTGTTTAAGCTCCATTGAGCGGTGTAGGTTGCCGGCCCTGTTGCCATGGTAACCGACGGGCTCCATCCGTTAAATGTATAACCTGTCTTTGTACCTGCAGATATCGGTGTAGGTGTCGCGCCGTGGTCACAGGAATTGCTTCCGCCGCCTGTGCCGCCGTTTGCGTCCCAGGTGATTGTGTAGCTGTTTAAGTTCCACTGTGCCGTATAACTTATGTCATTAGCCGGCATCGTCACCGGAGGCGTTCCCTCCGCCCAACCGGTAAAGGTATAATTGGTTCTTGTCACCGTTGGTACCGAAACCGGGTCCCCGTAATACAGCGTTCCGCTTGTTCCGCCTGTACCGCCGTTCGCGTCGAAAAAATAATTATAGCTGATATGTGTCCATACGGCATAAAGCGTTACTGTAGTGTTGTTTGCTGCTGTTAAATTGCTTACACTCTGACCGTTCGTATATACAACTTCTCCATCAAAGCTAGTTGCCCATCCAGCGAAATACCAGCCTGTTCTGAAAAAACCGTTTGAGGTTAATGCCTGTGATACATCATATGTAAAGGATTGACTCGCAGTTGAGCCGCCTTCGGCGCCGTTGCCATTATATTCAACCGTATAGTTGCAACCTGACCACTGAGCAGTAAAGGTTGCATCTGCGGCCGGCATGGTGGGAGGTACACTCGGTGACCAGCTTGAGAAAGTGTAGCCTGTTCTTGTAACCGTCGGTGGTGTCAGTGCCGAGCCATACGGTGTCGGGGTCGGCCCTGTGCCGCCTGTGCCGCCGTTCGCGTCATAAGTTAAATTGTAGCTGTTTACGGACCATACCGCGTAGAAAGTAACGATATCATTCGGCGTCGATGTCAGGTTCAGCACGCTCTGCCCGTTTGTATAGGCAGGCGTTGTGGCTGAGGATGACGTTGACCAGCCGAGGAAGGTGTTGCCTGTTTTGACAAAGCCGTTTGATGTAAGCCCGGAAGACACATCGTAGGTGTGTGAGGAGTTTGCGGTGCTGCCCGATGTGTTTGTGTTGCCGTTATAGTTAACCGTGTAGGTGTTTGCTGTCCACTGTGCCGTGTAGGTTGTGTCAACTGCCGGTACTGTCGACGGTACCGCCGGCGACCAGCTTGTGAAGGTATAGCCTGTTCTTGTAACCGTCGGCGCTGTCAGCGCTGCGCCCGGTGTCATGGAGGTCGGCCCTGTGCCGCCTGTGCCGCTGTTGGCGTTAAAGGTGATGTTTGCACTGGCTGCGGGTTCAAGATTGACGTTGGCATCTGCCAAATCAATATTGAAATTATATGACGCGCTGCCATTTGAGCTTAATTTTGTTGAATCCAAGCATTTATAGAAGTATTCTTGTCCTCCTGAGTACGTGGGCGTCCTGCACCATCTGCTGTCCATCCAAACCTTTGCTCCGGACCCGGCAGGAACATTCGCTTTTACTCTTAAGTTAAAACGGAAAAGCCAACCGCCGGGTATGTGCGTGGGATATCCGCTGTTGGGTGATGACGAACTTGCCGCATTCGCCACAGCGACTGTTGAGTTTGCCGCATATGCTCCGTTTGATACCAATGCCGCGGGCCAGTTCGCCTGCGGGAATGCTGTTGTCTGGCCGGAATAGTCGCTGACGGTCGTGTTATAAAATGCGTTGTCAGTATTTGGCGTAAAAGCTGCTTTGCCTGAACCGACTACTTCAAAGTAGTTTGTTGTAAACATGACAACATAGCGCGAAATACCGCACAAAAAGTCCGTTGTGGGTGCAATGCGCACTGTTATAACGTCATTGGTATGCAGTGCTGTTCCCGGCGCCAGCGGTGTAAACACGCTGCCCGAATAGGTGCCCACCTCAAGGTTGATGTCAACCCCTAGCAGGGTTGCCGGTTCAGTATATGCTGATGCGGTGATAAAGAACGTACTAAACGTTAAAAGGAAAACCATCAGCAAGATTAAGATTTTTTTCATTTTTTTCATTTTTTCTCGCCCTCTTCAAAGTAGTTTTTTAGTTTAATAAATTCAAGGTTCCTTTCAAATCTAATACTCATACGCCAGCCCTGTCACTTGGTCAATCCACATTGCAAAGTTTTGACAATTGACAATCATATCCGCATCCAGTAAATCCGAAACACCGTCTCCGCTTATATCGCTTGCGGCGTACAAATAGGCTTCTGTTTCGGGATCCCATTCAACGGCGAAGTTTGTAAAATTGGTGATGATATCAGCGTCGTTAATATCCACAATTCCGTCTCCGCTTACATCCCCAAAGATAACGATGTAATAGGTTGCTATAACTGACCCGGTCCCGTTGTCAATCAGTTCAACCTTCGTGCCGGTGCCGAATCCGTTGGGTGTGGGTGTAATTTCCAGCCTGCCGTCGCCTAATACGCTGACAAATTGACTTTCGAAGTCTGCCTGTGAAAGACCCTCTGTGAGACCATAGATGAAGTGGTTGGTATCGTCTATTACTGTAGTAGATTCTTCGACGGGAACAAGGATTGGATCCAACGACCACTGTGCCGTGTAGGTTGCATCCCCTGTTGCCGCAACGATTGCAGGATCCCAGCCTGCGAAGGTATACCCGGTATTTGTGCCGGCGTCTATCGGAGTCGGTGTCGCGCCGTAGTCGCAGGAATTGCTTCCGCCGCCTGTGCCGCCGTTTGCATCCCATGTGATGGTGTAGCTGTTGGCGGTCCACTGTGCCACGCAAGTAACATCGTCAACCGGCATTGTCGCGGGTACTACCGGATCCCAGCCTGCAAAGGTGTAGCCGTCTCTGGTCGGGTTTTCCGGCGGTGTTACCGGAGCGTCTTCATTGAGTGTGATTGGGTCGATCGCAGCCGATGTTCCGCCGTTTAAGTCAAAGGTGATGGTGCTTTGGTTTACTGTCCACTGCGCTGTATAGGTTGCATCCCCTGTTGCCGCCGCGATTGCCGGGCTCCAGCCGACGAAGGTATAGCCGGTCTTTGTGCCGGCGTCTATCGCCGTCGGTGTCGCGCCGTAGTAGCAGAAATTATTTCCGCCGCCTGTGCCGCCGTTCGCGTCCCAGGTGATGGTGTAGCTGTTCAATGTCCACTGCGCGGTATAGGTTGTATCCCCTGTTGCCGCAACGATTGCCGGATCCCAGCCTGCAAAGGTGTAGCCGGTCTTTGTGCCGGCGTCTACCGCCGTCGGTGTCGCGCCGTAATCACAGGAGTTGCTGCCGCCGCCTGTGCCGCCGTTCGCGTCCCAGGTGATGGTGTAACTGTTAATCGTCCACTGTGCTTTGTAGGTCGCGTCGCCCGCACCCACGGTTGCCGGAACGCTTGGTGACCATCCTGTAAAGGTGTAGCCTGTTCTCGCGACTTCGGACGCTGATAAGGCCGCGCCGAATTCCATGGAACCGTTTGTGCCGCCTGTGCCGCCATTCGCGTCAAAGGTGACTGAATAGCTGTTAACGCTCCACTGAGCGGTGTAAGTTGAATCCGCTGCCGGCATGTTGGAAGGAACACTTGGCGACCAGCCGATGAAGGTATAGCCTTCTCTTGTGACCGCCGGCGCCGAAAGCGCTGCGCCGAATTCCGTTGCAGCCGGACCGCTTCCGTCTGTTCCGCCGTTCGCGTCATAGGTTAAATCGTAGCTGTTGATGCTCCATTGCGCCGTATAGGTTGCATCCGCCGCAGGCATTGTGGAAGGAACAGAAGGCGACCAGCCCGCGAAGGTATAGCCTTCCTTTGATACTGTCGGTGCTGTAAGCGCTGAATTGTATTGTGTTGAAGTTGCTGCTATACCGCCTGTGCCGCCGTTCGCGTCATAAGTTAAATTGTAACTATTGATACTCCACTGCGCGGTATAAACAGAATCCGCTGCAGTCATGTTGGCAGGTACGACCGGTGACCAGCCCGTGAAGGTATAGCCTTCCTTTGATACCGTCGGCGCTGTAAGCGCAGAATTGTAAACGGTTGAATCCGGACCCGTCCCGCCTGTTCCGCCGTTCGCGTTATAAGTTAAATTGTAGCTGTTTATCGACCATACCGCGTAGAAGGTGATCATATCGCCCGGCGTTGTTGTCAGGTTAATCACGCTTTGGCCGTTCGTGTAGTCAGCCGAAGCCACCCCTGAATTTGTCGACCAGCCAAGGAATGAATGGCCTGTTTTGGCAAAGCCGTTTGTTGTAAGAGCTGAGGAAACATCATAGGTATGCGACGAGCTTGCCGTGCTGCCCGATGTGCTGCCGTTGCCGCCATATATAATAGTATAGGTGTTCGCTGTCCATTTTGCGTAAAGCGTTACAGTCGCTCCGTCGACAGCGGTTAGGTTGCTGACGCTTTGGCCGTCGGAATATGCCACTGCACTGCCTGCGGTTGCGGCCCAGCCGGCGAAAACATAGCCGGTTCTGTTAAAGCCGTTGACCGTGAGCGCTTTGGCAACATCATAAGTGTGCGAGGAGCCTGCGGTTATTCCGGCGCCGCCGTTTGCGTCATACACAACGGTGTAGCTGTTTGCCGACCACTGCGCGGTATAGGTTGAATTAGCTGCAGGCATATTAGCCGGAACGGAAGGTAACCAGCCTGTGAAAGTATAGCCGGTTCTTGTGACCGTCGGGGCGGATATTGCCGAGTTGAACACTGTTGATATAGGCCCCGTCCCGCCCGTGCCGCCGTTCGCGCTGAAGGTGAGATTATAGCTGTTTATGCTCCATTGCGCCGTATAGGTTGCATCCGCCGCAGGCATTGTGGAAGGAACAGAAGGCGACCAGCCTGTAAAGGTATAGCCGGTTCTTGTCACTGTCGGCGCGGTAAGCGCTGAGTTGTAAACGGTTGAAACCGGTCCCATCCCGCCTGTGCCACCATTCGCGTCATAGGTTAAGTTGTAGCTGTTGATGCTCCACTGCGCGGTATAAGTAATGGCGTTTGCGGGCATAGTTGCCGGGGGTGTTCCCTCCGCCCAGCCGGTTAAGGTATAGCCGGTTCGTGTCACCGGCGGCACCGAAACGGGGTCACCGTAATGCAGGGTCCCGCTTGTGCCGCCTGTGCCGCCGTTCGCGTTGAAGGTGAAGTTATAATTGAGCAGTGTCCATGCAGCGTAAAGTGTTACGGTTGCACCGTTTGCCGCGGTTAAATTAAGGACACTCTGCCCGTTCGAATAAACTGCGGCTCCGCCCGGGCTTGTCGCCCAGCCGGCAAAAACAGCGCCTGTTCTTATGAAGCCGTTTGTTGTAAGGTTTTTTGCCGTATCGTATGTATGGGAAGAATTCGCGGTTGAGCCGCTTGTACTGCCATTCCCATTATAAACAACGGTATAGTGGTTGTTCGACCATGCTGCTGAATATATGATGGTATAATCCGGCATGGTCGCCGGGGGGACTCCCTCCGCCCAGCCGGCAAAGGTATAGCCGGTTCTTGTCACAGTCGGCACCGGCACCGGATCGCCGTAATGCAAAGACCCGCTTGTGCTGCCTGTGCCGCCGTTTGCGTCAAAGGTATAATTATAACTGTATTGTGTCCATACGGCATAAAGTGTTACCGTCGCGCCGTCTTCACCGGTTAAATTGCTGACGCTTTGACCGTCTGAATATACAGCTGCTCCTCCCGGACCGGTTGCCCAGCCGGCAAATTCGTAACCTGTTCTTAAAAAACCGTTGGTTGAAAGATCTTTAAGTACGTCGTAGGTATGTGACGAACTTACGGTCGCGCCGCTTGTCGCGCCGTTGCCGTCATAGGCGACTGTGTAGGTGTGAACAAACCATACCGCGGTAAACACGATTGAATTTGTCGGCATTGTGGCGGGCGGTGTTCCCTCAGCCCAGCCGCCGAAGGTATAGCCAGTTCTTATTATTGTCGGCACAACAACAGGGTCGCCGTAATGCAAGGTTCCGCTCGTACCGCCCGTGCCGCCGTTCGCAATAAAGTTGTACGAATGGTTATTTTGGGTCCATACGGCGTAAAGTGTGATGGTAACTCCGTCGTCCGTGGTCAAATTGCTGACACTTTGTCCGTTTGAATACACTACGCCCCCGCTCGGGCTTGTCGCCCAACCATGGTATGTCCAGCCTGTTCTCGAATAGCCGTTGCTTGTAAGCGTTTTTGTATCTCCATAAGTAAATGAAAGACCTACGGTCGAGCCGCTAGTCGCGCCGTTGCCGTCAAAAACGACAGTATATGTGTGAATAGACCATGTAGCCGTATAGGATATTGATTTGGTTGGCATTGTCGCGGGCGGTGTTCCCTCAGACCAGCCGGTAAAGGTAGCACCGGTTCTTGTCACTGTGGGCACCGGAACCGGGTCATCGTAATGCAGGGTACCGTTTGTTCCGCCCGTACCGCCATTCGCGTTAAAGGAATAAGTATAGTTATTTTGAGACCACTGCGCCGTGTAGGTTGCAGCTGCATCAGGCATGGTTGCCGGAACTTCTGGTGACCAACCGTTCAGTGTCCAGCCCGTTCTTGAAACCGTCGGTGCCGAAATACTTGAGCCGGCAGCTGTTAAGGTCGGCCCTGTGCCGCCTGTGCCACCATTGGCGTTAAAGGTTAAATTCCAATAGTTCAGACTCCACTGCGCCGTATAGGTTGTGTCGGCGTTGGGTCCGGTTGAAGGTACGCCCGGGGACCAGCCGGTGAATGTATAGCCGGTTCTTGTAACGGTCGGTATATTGCCTGCCGGCAACGTAACGCCGTATTCGCTGTATATTTGCTTGCCGCCCGAACCGCCGTTGGCGTTAAAAGTTAAAGTATAGTCAAGGTGGTTGGTACCGGATGTTTCAAGAGAATAATCTGACGGGTAAGAAAAGTTTTTGTTTGGATTCGACTCGTCAAATCCGCCCAATGTAGCTATTTTTAGCCAGGTCGTTCCGCCGTCGGGTGAATAGTAGAAATTAGCCGAGTTCATCTTCCATCTGTCTCCACCGCTGGAGTTCATATTGATGGAACTGATTGGTTTTGCCGGTACGCCCGAAAAAGTAATATTATCGGTATTGCCGGCTTCAAAATAATTGGGGCTGGATTCACCCGCAATGGTAGTTGTCCAAGTGGTACTGTCCGAATAAGTAATCGTGATGGTACAGTTGTTGGCCGTACCTGTGCCGCCGCAGTCCTGCCCGGCTGTGGATACCTCAAATTTGTATGAAGCGGTTTGCCCCGTTGCCTGCGTCGTTGCTGCGTTGACTTTTAGCGTTCCAAGCCCCAATACAAGGCTTGAAACAACCAAGGCGAACACCATCAACAGGCTGATTTCCTTCTTCATTTTTTTCATCATTCTACCTCCTTATTTCGCACAAAATCGATCAATAGGCAAAATTTAAATAATTCTGATTATATAACCATTTTTACAACTATAATATAACATGATATTCTTTCAATTGTCAACAAGAATATACAAAT
>Ga0118677_10005142_pt1 | contig 23142 bp, 37 predicted proteins | sample AliMusrvi5mmetaG_FD_86154 | JGI IMG/M metagenome (GOLD analysis project Ga0118677, IMG submission 86154)
TTGTAGAAGTGTCTAGTGGGCCATTATGGTACATCTTTGGTTACAAATTAGTGTCTAAACCTTGGCTAACTTATGAGGAAATGTATGACTGCAAATGAACTAGCTGATGTATTTGATACATACGCAGAGCCACACGACTGGGGCAAGCAGGCTCAAGCCATGTTACGCCAGCAACAAGAGGAAATTAAAGATTTGAAACAACAGGTGGCATTTTTAGAGGACTGGCGTGATACATGGAGTCCATTTTTAAAAGCAATTACGGAAAAGGTTAATGAAGAATGAACGATGACCAAAAATTACTACGAGCCGCTTTTATACAAGGTCGTAAAGATTCTGAATGGACTTGTTATTTGTTTGGTAACAATCCGACAGTAAACAACGGAATTGTTTGGAATCCAGCAGAAGGATGTGTCCCCAATGCTTTTGTGCGTTGGATGATGAAGATTTGTTTTGCTTGCACTTGGATAAGAAAGGCACAAAAAAATGGCTGATATAACCATGTGCAGGGATGCGACCTGTAAGAAGCGTGAGAGGTGTTATCGCTTTACTGCTAGAGCAACGCCAGAGTACCAGTCTTACTTTGTGGACAGCCCAAGAGAAGGTAAAGTGTGTAAGTATTTTAGCGACAACGAAGATAAAACTAAACGATTGAGGAAGAACTGCGAATGAACGCAAATGAACTAGAAGAACAAATTAAATATTTACAAGACCCACTTCAAAATGCTGACTATTGCCACGATTATGAAAATGGGACTGTGCTTGAATACTTGCTAACAATACGCCAACAACAAGCTGAAATAGAGGAACTTAAAATTCTATTTGATAAAACCTTAAATAACTGGGCAAAAGACATGGAAAGAGCAAAAGTAAAATGAGCCAAACTAAATTAGGATCTTTTATTGAGGCTTGCGTCAATACTGCAATAGGGTTTGGAATAAATTTTACGGCTAATTTATTGATCTTTCCTTTGTTTGGATTTCATATATCCCTTATCAATAATTTCTATATGGGATTGCTATACACATTGATTTCAGTAGTAAGAAGTTATTGCATAAGAAGATGGTTTAACGCAAGACTTCATAGATTATTAGCTAATATATGAGTGCATGGTTAATAATAGTTACAGGATTGATTTACGCTTATATCTCCATAGAGCAGGGATATAGAGGTAATTTTGCTATGTCAATGGTATATGCTGGTTATTCTTTTTCTAATGTAGGTTTATATATATTGGCAACAAAATAAATTACTAGACACAAAATTATTTGTCTAGTAATGAATAAGTTTTAATAGGCTCATGGCTTTTAAGATCAACATTGCAAGCCCATTTAACCGATTCTTCAGCCGTTAAACCCATTCGCATACATACTTCTGCTGCCATTGCACCTGATCCAATAGCCATAAAAGTTTTGGCTCTTTCCCATTCAAGGTCATCACCGCAATAAAAAAGACCTTCTTTGGTTAATTTAATAAAAGAACTATCGGGTTTGAGCTTTGGTTTGACTTTACTTTTTTTATTGATGTATTCAACTACTTTTTCACAATCACTCCAGTTACCAGCAATTCCAAGCCAGCCACCATCTATTGCAACAATTTTTTCGTCAAAATATTTAATTCCAGTATCTTCATCTGAAAATTGACTATCTGAAACCAATACCTTAGTATTCCAATCGCCAACAATAGTAGTCATTTTATGCTTTCATGCCATCATACTGCATGAATTTTGCCACGAAAATCAAACTCTCCAGCTTGCTCATCTGTGACCATAATTAACTCGGGCATAAGCATACGACCTTTATCAAATGAAAGCATTACGAATCCTGATCTCCAATCTTTCGGACCATCTTCGCAATATTCAAAAGTAGGCGACATGGGATCAGCAAGGCAGCCAGTTTGCACCCCAAAAAAGTGACCTTGATAGTTGGAAATTGGCTGTACTGCTAAGACATGAGTATGACCAGTAATAATATTTGTATTACCCGCAGCAAGCAAATTTGCATAACCAGCAGTACGACCACCTCTATGTCTATGCTTTACTACTGTTTCCTCACCAATCCAGTATGACCAGCAAGTTTTCCATTCAGGAAAATGATATTTAAGGCTGAATCCATCAACACCGCTATATTCAGGAACTTTATTAACTAACCAAGATTCATAACGCATATCGTGATTACCTAATGTCCATATCAATTCGCACCCTGCGGGTTTGCGAGCCACGATTTCATCTAAGTGCTGCCTACAGTATTCCAACTCCTGTAGAACGCTTGGCTTGGCATCGTAGTTGATTGAAGGGAATCTACTAAGAACTTGTCCATCGAAAGCATCACCATTGCAAATAATCACTTCAGGTTTAAAAGTGTCAATCATTTGTAATAGTGCTTTAAAAGCTGTAGTCGTTGTATCTGTAAAATGGGCATCTGAAAACACTATGACTCGTTTTACTTTATCTATATCAATACCTCTACGGACATTGTGAGCTGCTAATTCTATTTTTTTGGGTTTAGGTTTGATTTGCTCTCGTTGTGAATTATGGGTTGGTAGTTTAATTTTTAAACGAGTTTCAATGCTAGCTCGCCTTCTCATTGCACTACTATCTGCAACCCCTAGTCTTTGAGCAACTAATCTTGGTGAACCTAGCTCTTTCCATAAGGCAATAAATTCTTGATCTGTGCATACAAGTTTTAAAGCCATAAAATTCCTATCTATTTTTTCCGATAATTCTTTTCATTTTTTGTTCTAGCTCAAAATGTTCTCGACATTCTGTATCGCAAAATCTTCCTTGCGTGATTATTTCATTGCAAGATAAGCAATGACCTGTGTAGGAATGTCGTTTGTAATTTCTAGCTGCTTTTATTGCTAATTCTCGGTGCATTTGCTCTAATTCTTGAGCATCATCAAATAAATCACTCACGCTAATGTACCGCCTACATTTTCATAAAAGGCTTCTAAATAAGCCATATTGTTTTTGTGTTGATCCCATTTAGCACCGGGCAATGAAGCCCAACGCAAACTGCATCGTTTAATAGCTTCTTCAAAATGACCTTCATTGATAAGCATATCTGCGCCTACTTCTTTAAATAACTCTAAAGCAATGCAATCTTGCGCATGAGGAGAAAAATCAGTTAAACCTAATTGTGGTTTATAGGCATCATAGATGCGCTCTAAAATTTGATACTTTCCTGCTGCTGTAGAAGTTAATCCATTAGCGGTTACTTTTTTTCTAGGGTGATCTGCATAACTTTGAAATAGACATCCACCAAACAAAACATTGTATCCATTATCAGAATGAGCTAATAGATCTCTACCAATTTCAGAAAATCCAATGGTTTTAAGAAGTGCTATTTCATTGTTTGTCACTTGATTCCTACTTGTTGTCTAATAAAGTCTTGAAGCGACTCTAATTGAAGGGTTGTTGCAGCGCATTTTTCAACAAATTGTGGGTCGGAGGCTGTGCCATCAGAGCTGCTGGAGGTTGTGCTGGAGATGGGCAATTGACTGCTACTGGAGTTGTGCATCCAAGCATAATAAGACTTAATGCGATTGAGCTTAGTTTCATAATCATTTTTTACCTGTTTAGTGACTAATTGCTGTTGAATTACAATATCTTTGTTTTTTTGTTCTTGGACTTTACCCTCGGCTGACACCTTTTCTTGATATGCCACCAATCTAAGATGTTCCACATAAAAGCCACCAATAAAAAAACCAGCACATAAAGCCAAAGCCATGAGAGCTTTGAAGTAAACATTAGGTATTGGCATTATTTTTCATCTAATGGTTTAGTAGTCATTATTCTTAATACAGAAATGGCTATACCAAGACCAATCATAAAAGTGTTAAAGCCTATATCATCTTTAATAATATTTCTAAGATATTGAGCGTTATCAGATAAAGCACCAAGAGCAGAAACAATGCCACCAAGCCACATTGTTTTTGACTTAAATGCTCCACGAATATAGGCTTTAAGTTTTTCAATCATTTTTTCTTGACTGTCTTTTTAACAGCTACTTTTTTTGCAGCAGGCTTAAGAGTAGTAGCCTTTTTAAGAGCTGGCTTTTTTTTGTCAATCTTTTCCAAGATAGCTGCCAATTCCATTTTTACAGGGAAATCAGGTTGTTTTGGTTTTTTAGTTAGTAAAGCGCAGATTTTTTTGAACATTTTATCTCCAATGGTTTCTGATAACATCAACAATTTGATACATAGCCCATAAAATACCTGAACTTAATAAACCTAACAAAGTTTTATCAATAACCGCTTGACGGAAGGCAGCTTTACGAGCTTGTTCTTGAATGGCTAACCTAACCCATTGAACTTCATCATCGGTTAATGGGTGTTGTTCAATTACCTCAGAAATGACTTCTTTAAGAAGTTCAAGCAGCTCTTGTTTGTTTATGCCTTCCATACCTCACCTATTCAGCAGTATCAGTTTTAACAGCAGTATCTTCCTCTGCTTTATCTTCAATAACTTCAAGCTCGTCTGCTTTAATTTCATTAACTTCAGGATCGTCTGCTTTAATTTCATCAAAAATTGCAGATTCGGCTGCTTCAATTGAATCTAATAGTTTTCTTACTTCTGCTCTTGCTTCTACAGACATTTCTAATAAAATTTGTTTGATTGAAAACATGATAATTCCTTGTTAGAATCCTGCTGGTTTTGGATATTTTGCTTTTACATCTAAACATTTTTGACGATATTCTTCTAATGCTTTTTTGTCATTTTTAACCCAAGCATCAAGAAATTCACCAATTTCAGGATAAGTATAAAGACGCTTACGATAATAATCATTAGCTTCAAATTCTGCTTGTTGTTTTATTTCAGCAATATTCTTAGCTTCATCTTCTGCAATAGGAGTATGTGTATCAGGAATAACGTGATCTTGTGATCCATCTGTAGAATAAGCATATAAATGACCATCAGCACCTATAAAATGTTTCATTGTCATAATTTATCCTTAAAGTAATTCATACCAACCACGAGCAGGGCCACCCATAGCAGTTAATAAATAAACAGAACCCGGTGGAACAATACAAGGCATATTGACTGAATAACCACCACATCCATTATATTGGGCTTGCCAAAATGAAATTGCAATATAGTCAATGTAAATTTGTCCTTGACCACCGCCATTACAACCAAAATTACCCTGAACTTGAATAAATTTTCCCGTTGTATTGGTGTACCAAACTCCTTGACTTCTTGACCCTGTAACATCAGTCCAAACAGTACCAAAAGTGGCATAGTTAGAAGGGTTGGTAGAGTTGTAAGGAGTGTATCCAAGAGCAGAAGTTACATCTGTTGCATTTAAACTAATTGTTCCTGTACGACCATTAAAACTGGTTACAGCAGCAGAGTTAGCAAAATAAATATTGACTGTATCGCCATAAACATAAGTTGAATAACCTTGAACAATATTGACACCAGTACCAGCAGAAGTCTTGGCTTGAACTGTATATGCACCAGTTGTATTATTTACAAGAATCCATTTACCAGCAAAATTAGGCAAAATTAAATTACAGTTTGAAGTCAATGTACCTGTTAATTTAATAATTGGATAAGCGGCTTGTAAGTTTGTAAGAGTTACACTTGCGCCTGAAAGAGCAATAGATTGAGTGCCATAGAAAGTATCAGGAACCCATCCTGCGCCACCTGTATCAGGATTGCTTGTATTATTTTCTACTGTGTTTACCCAAAAGCCAGCATGAGTAGAGCTTTGAACTGCTGCTCCTAAAGGATAACCACCAATAGCTGTAGAAAAAGTGCTGTCATAAGGGAAAAAACCACCAGCTTCTTGCCATTGTTGAATTGAAGTAATTTCATTCAAAATGCCATTAAAGTCTGCACCAAATGGAGGTACACCACCAGAACTTATTGGGGAAAAAGTAAGCGGAGGAAATCCATCTGCTAAAGAGGCTTTTCCATTGGTAATGCCAATTTGTGAAGCTGTTGGAATAGTATTGATATAACTTCCACCAGCAGCATTGGCAAATGGAAGTGGAATCTTTGAAGGTATATTGCTACTTTGCATAATTATCCTTAATAAGTAACTGTAACATTAACGCCTGAAGGTCTTGGAAATACATTGGAATTTTCTACAATCGCAAGCTGCAAAGCATTAGGTACAAAATTAAAATGATAAGTAAAGCCTTGATTTAAAGTATCAATAACATAAGCTACACCATAAGGGCTACCAGCAATAGATGTCCCAAAAAAGGTTTGAAGCATTTTATTGATGTTGGGTACAGATATGTTGGAAATATTGACCGCAGCCTTAATAAGGATCAATTTTCTATAAACATCATCTGTTAAAGCGTAAGTTTGAGTAGATACAACACTATTGTAAAAAGGTGCTTGACCAAAAGGTTGTGGACCTGTTGTGGCATAACCTGATAGATAAGCCTCTTCAAATCCTAAATAATTAGGAGAAATAGGTATTTGTAAATATCTAGATACATTAACGATTTCTCCCCATACATCTAAACCATAGCCAATGGCAGTATTGACATCCCAAATATTAGAGTAAAAATTGGCAATATCAATAGTTGGATCAACAGCATCATTAAAAGATTGCAGCATCCCCTTAATTGTGGGTGAATCACAATATTGACTGAGGAGAGTTTGATCCCAATTTTGCATAATTAAACTAGAGTTACAGCAATATTAGATGCAGAAAGTGTCGGAAGTTGGTCAATACCAAAAGCAATAGATAAAGTGCTTGGACTGGCAGAAAGACCTAAATAGACCTCAATCACATTTACTGCTGGGCTAATAGCATTTATGTTGGCATAGTAACGACCTGAATAAGTAGTTGAATTGATACTTACTGCTGTGCCACCATCCTGACCATTAAATGATGCAATAACCGCATTTTGAACTAATTGAGTAATGTTGGCGGGTAATAAAGCACTATTTTTAATTTGAACAGTAAAGTAAGCTGGAGTAGAAGTAGGACTTAAATAAGTAACTGTATAAGCAATAGGAGTTGCATAACTAGTGTCATAGACAGTAACAGTTGTATTGCCGTTGTATCCACAGCCGGGAGGTTTATTAGACCAAATAGCTTGAGCTACAGCAGAAGATGTACCACCAGCAACACTTACACAAATTGAATGAGCAGCAAGGCTATAACTGGTGCTGCCATACGATACAGTTGAATTTGAAGGGTTATCTACCACTACAGCTTCAATGACATTAGGAACGCTTAAAACAGCTCCCAAAATGGATTGATTAGCATTAAGAGAGTTAACCGCTACACTTGCTTGCCTACGAGCTTCAAAAGCTGCCCTAGATTCAACAGTATTACCTAATACACCAGCACTAGGATTTGTAATAGTATTCCAGCCTGAAACGGCAGTATAAATTTTACTTAATGCACCAATGCCACAAGCAATAGCACCTTGAGTTTGATTTTGAAATTGAACTGTTATTGAACCGCCTGAAGGAATTGTTGCAGAAGCAAGTGAAGAATACAAATAACCGCTAGTGTCTTGAGCTACAGATCCAGCAGGAATTACTGTTCCGACTGCACCATTACAAGTAGCATTTACAACAGTACCAGCACCGGGAATTCTAGTTAAAAAATAAATGTAACCAATGGCATCTTGCCAAATACCTGAAGCCATTGCAGGATTAACTTGATTAGCAATATAGGCAATTTCATTGTTTTTTTCGCCAATAATTGCCGTTTCAGTTTGAGCTAATTGACCTTGTGGGGTTTGCAATGAAGGATTTACACCACCGCCAAAGGCAGTATTGATGTCAGCTTGGACACCAGTAAGAATATCTTGTTCTGCTGGTAAAACAGGAGAACCATTTACCCATGTAATTGCTGGAACATTTGTTGTCATTTAACCCCCAAAAGCCACATTATTAGTCGCTCCATCTGTATCTATTATTTGAATTTGACCACTTAATACTCTATCAGTAAATGACTGAAAAGTAACCTTTGCAGAAACTACATTAGGAATGGTCAAGGATTGAGTAATCATTTGTTGGCTAATATAATTTAAAGGAGGTAATTGACCCAATATTTCTTGCCAATAAGGAAGTCCAAGTGTTGTGTTATACCAACATTCACCTAAAAAAGTACGAATTGCAGAAGCTACATCTTGAGCTACAGAATAAGGTGCTTCAGCTAAAGCAATATTGCCATTAACATCAAGAACTAAATCCCAAGCGGATTGGTCAAGAAGTAGCGAATTTTGAATTATTGTCATACTGGCACTCCCGTTTGTCCGATACCTGTTTGAACTCCACCATGTTTATGAGTATGCACACTTGTACCATTTGCCGTTACATCACCAGTAACAGCCATACTGCCACCAAATGTTGCATTGCCAGCATTTGAACCTGTACCTTGAGTAACCGCTCCATTTAACACAATAGATGGAGCATCAATTTCAACTACAGGTGCGTTAATTGTAACCTTATTAGGGGATAAAATTGTTATCCCTGAAGCGTTAAACTCCACATATTGCGTAGGTGCAGCACCAATAATAGTCATTAAATAGACCATATCAGAAAAGTCAAATTTACGATTAGATGCTGGAGCTGAAATTCCTTGAGTATTTTTTACCCCTGAAATATCTCTGTCGCAAACAGTAGCAATACCAATATCACCTACTTGTGGATCTAAAATAACTGCATTAGAACCACCTTGAATACGCATATAAGGCACATTGTAAATAGTGCCGTGTTGCCAAACTTGACCTGATCCATCTAATGCGCTAACCAAAGGTTGTACGCTAACTGTTCCAATAGGAGAAACTCCTCCTGTATTTGTAACTGAAATAACTTTTACTGGAATAGATGTTCTAATTCCTGAAAGAGCAGCTTTAATCAAAAATTGAATACGAGAAGTTTCGGTCCCTATGCTTGTAGGGGTTAGATTGGTTAAAACTGATTTAGTTTGGGCTGACATTATTTGTACCGGGATAGCCTAATTTGACAGTTGTAAACCAAGGTCCATCAGGAACTAAAGTGCTTAATTCGTGAGTAGATTCAAAAATTACCCATGCACCATTAGCTTTAGGAATTAAAGAAGTTAAGTTGACTGTTCTACCAATAAGCAATTCAGGGTTAAATTCGGATTTAATAATAAATCCTGAAGGATAGTAGCTTGGATAACCAACCAAACCATTATTTGAACTAATATTTATTGTTACTCCATCTCTAGTGCCATTGTTAGGAAAAATGGAAATAGTATTATTTTCAATCGCAGAACCGAAATTAGCGGATCTAATTATTTTTTTAATTTGAGCAAGCGTAGATCCATAAACATATTGGTTTTGAACAATCGCATGAGCACCATTATTTACAAAAGTAAAACCAATAGAACTTGCCAATGATTCAATTAAATCTTCTGCGTTTTGAGTTCCAGCCCAACTATTAGCAGCATTAGGAGCTGAATTAGGGTAAAGACCTGATTGTGCTGTGCAAACAAAAGCTACTTCAGGAACGGATCCAAAATCAATATAACTAGATTGAATTCCACCTTGAAATATTTGACCTAAAATATCGCCTTTATTGCCAGCTAAAACTGTGACGGCAATAGCAGCATCAGCAATAAAACTAGCTCCTGAACCAACAGAACCAGCAGAAGAAAATTGATTCATTTGGTCTAAAGTCATGCCATAAACACGAAGTTGAAGCTGACCTTGAGTGTTTTCACCACCGGGATTTAATACAATCGCAGTAGCTCTTAATCCTTCTAAATTGGTAACTGTGCCATTAGCAGCAGAAAATTGAAGGCTTATTTGACGGACTGCAAAAGTCATATTTGTGTCCAATATGTCAAAAGATAACGAGAACCCAATCCATCATAAGTGGGATCAGATGATCCTTGCATATCTACAAAAACCAGTTGCCCTACAAATCCAAGATAAGATTCTCTTACCAAACCAACTTCATTCAAACAAAGCATAGATTGAATTACAGGACTATTGTTAATAAATAAATCAAAATAAAGACCTGTGCTTTTTTGATATAAGTTAATTAAGCAATTTTGATTGTTTAATTGAACTGAAAAAGTTTGCGAAGGAACTGCTGATAAAGGTAGTATTTGCATATTAGTCCCAAGAATTAGGGTTAATTACACCAAAATTTATATCAGCTTTATTGGTTTGTAAGGTTGTTTGTTGAGAAGCAGATGGTGTTACAGGAGAAATTTGACCATTGTTTTTGGTAGATGCGCCTGAAGGTTGAGCTGTTGAAGCTGCTGGCTGTTGAGCAACAATAATTTGCTGAAACCATAATTGAGCCAATAACAGGGTTACACCTTGTCTTGATTCCCTTCTGTAGTCCACATGAATCAAATTACAGTTTGGATAATTTGCATCAGGGGTAACTATTGTCAATAAAGTCAAAGATTCTACATAATTTTGAATTGCAGCTAAAAATCCTTGTTTGCTCATTGAGCCATTTCCACTACAAGATACTACAAGTCTGCAATCAAAAGGTGTTGAAACTTTGTTATAACTTTGAAATCCACCACCTTCAACTGGATAATTAGGAATCTTTTTATCATTTTTATACTCAAAACTAATAAAAGAATCAGGAACAAGAGCAGTATTCCCAAATTCATCAGTAATTCCCCATTTAGTGCCAAATAAATTATTAGGCAATAATTCAGCAGCAACAGTTAAAGCTGCTGCTACATATCCAGCAGAATTTCTATTGATAGCAGGAACACCGGGAAGGGGAGGAATATCAGGATAAGGAATTAAAGGCATCAATCTACTCCTACGATTCCAGCGTTAATTAAAGTGTTTTGCGCCAAAGCATTGTGCATATCTTTGGCAATGCCATTGGCATCTGTAGCTTGCGTATTGATAACTTGATTTTGAATATTTACAGAACTATTACTTGTTTTATTAGATCCAGTAGGAGTATTAACTCCTGATCCAACCATTGAATTGTATTGTCGTAAATAGCCAGCAGTTTCAGAAGGCAAATGTCCCATGCCATATCTTTGAACATTTCCTGCTCCCCAGTTATAAGCAGCTAAAGCCATACTGGTATTGCCTTTAAACTGTCGCAATAAATCAGACATCATTTTTGCAGCAGCTTCAGAAGATTTATTTAGATCAAAAGTATCTTCCCTGCTCATTCCATAAGCAGAAGCAGTTTTTGGCATAAAGCCAAAATGTCCAGTTGCACCAGCAGGGGAAACCATAGCTTGACCACGATTGGATTCTATTTTCCAAATCTTGTCCAACATACCTGAAGGTAATCCATGCTTTTTTTCTAAATCATTAAAATTAGAATTTGATGATTTATTAGATTCTGCATTTTTTAAATCTTCAGGAGCCCATTGATCTCCCCATTTATACAAAAGCGCAGGAGCAATAAAACTAAAGAATTTTTGACCAATGCTACCAATAGTGGCTTTAAACATAACCCATTTAGCATTTAATTTATCAGCCGTATCTGCATTTTTATTCATTGCTGCATTAAGTTGGTCAAATTCTTCTTTGTGTTGATGTAGGTATGCAGATCCTTTTTCCAACAAAAGCATTGATCCTTGATCTATGCCAAGAGCAGAAGTGAAATTAACTAATTCAGCTTCAGTATGAGTTTTTTTGTATTCAATAATAGCATCTGAGAGTTTAAATAAATCTACTGACATTTTGTTAATGTCAAAGGCTTGCCATGCGCCTAGTTGCGTTGCAGCATTAACCATTGCTGTATCGCCATATTTTAAACCTACAAGAGCTTGTTGAAGCCCTTTGATAGTAGATGTCATTGATTCAACATTACCACCTGTAAGTTCTGCTAATTGACCCCAACTTTTAAGATCAATTGCTGACATATTTAAAATATGAGCTGATCTCCCTAACTCCACATTGGCTTTGGTTGTATCAGAAATAAAGTTTTTAAATCCACTTAAACCAACAAAAACTGTACCAAAAGCCACTAAAGCATCTTTCATGGCTGTAAAGCCATCACCCATGTCTTTTGCGCCTTTGTTTGTCGTTTTAGCAGTCTTTTGGGCTTGCTCGTCAAACTTTCGCAAAGATTCTACAGATTTTTGCTGTGCAGAATTAAACTTGGAAGTATCAAGTCCAAGTTCTATTAGTAAGGAATCTATTACTGTAGCCATTATTTACTCACTAAAGCAGCATTGTGCCGATCAACGGCATTGATCTCAAGGAGTATCCATAAATCTTCAATACCATATACAGTATCAAGTTCATGTAAGGTAGCCAACCTAGACGACACTATAGTTGCTATCGTCTGCGGAGTGGCTTGATACTCAATGATTCGCTTGGTTGAGGAGCTGGCATTTCTGATCCCAAAGTCGATTGGCTTTCGCCTAAAAAAAAATCCATGTGTAAATCCCAAATTGCTTTACGCAACTTTAATCGGGTTTGGACTTCTTCAATATCATCTTCAATTAGTGGTCGTTTTACATTCGCACTAGGAATAATCTGCACACAGCTCATCATTTCATCTAAAAGAGGCTTGGCAGCTTCAAAAGGAATCTTTAATAGATTCATGTATCCGACTGCCATAAGACCAGCCATTCCCTGAGAAGCTAGGTTATCAGGTATCTCAATGCCAGCATTGCCGACTGCGAGAATAGCCTTAATAGCCCAGTTTTCAGCTTGAGAAGCTGACATTTCTGTGACAAGGAATTGCTTACCCTTATCTCGACCAATGTCAGCTACGAATGACGATTCTTTTCTTGCCATTTTTAAATTTGTCCACCAATGATGCGTTGCCAAGTAATCTCATATACGAGAGGCTGCAATGTCTTTTTAACAGCAGGGAACGGAGTCGCTGAAGTCAAATAGCCATTTTGTAAAGTATATACCATGCTTGTTGAAGGCAAAGTAATTGAGCCACTTGCAGAAAAGACATCTACTGCTGCATCTTGAGCATTGCGCCAAGCATCAAAAATCAATACGCTAGGACTATCTGCTTGCAGATGAATAGTCATTTTGTAAGGAACAAAGATTTTGCCAGCACTTAAAATGCCATCTACACCCATAAGGATTTCTGACTGTTGTACTGCTTCGCCTTCAAAAGCATCATCTACCGCAAAACCTTGAATGGTTTGTGGAACAGGAAAGTAGTTGTTGATAGCTAATGCAAAGACTGAGTTTGCGGAGGTAATTGTTGACATAATTTATCCTTAAATTTATTGAATTACAATACTTGCAATAGTAATCTGCTGAATGCTCTCACCATCTTGGTAATACAAAGTGATTGGAGGAGATTGACGAGCAGCTCTAGTTTGTGCTGTTGCTTCAGCGATCTGTAGGTAAAAACCCTGAGAAGCGATAGTAGGAGCAGCATTTACACCAGTTACATATTGAATTTCAGCAGCTTGAGCAGCAGAAATATTGATGCCTGTACGAATTGCACCAAAGTTAATAGCAGCATTGATCGGACCAAGAGCAGCAGAATAAATCAATGAGTTGCCTTGAGTGTTGTAAGGGATTGAACCAACTGAAGTTAATAGATTAACCATAGCCAACTGCAAATTAGCATTGAGCCAAATTTGATTGACATAAGTATCAGCCCATTTCCAAATTCCTGAAACAGAACCCGGAGTCATCCAACTTTGATTGTTTGCTGGATTATTAGAGCCAAAATAAGCATAAGTGTTATAACCATTAGCAAGAACACCAGCAAGTTGACTTTGATTGCTTACAGCAGGAATTAAACCTGATTGCTCTTTAAAGTCTAAAGTTGCACGACCATTTAAACGAGTAAAGTTTAATGAAGCAAAGAATCCGCAAGCAAAGGCAGCATGAGTGTAATCGCCATAAATAGGGCAAGTACCAATAAAGCTATTTGCTTGTAACCAATCACCGAATGTATTGGTGCTTGCAGAGTTCAAAACATTGATGTCAGAATCTTGGCAAACATATAACCAGCGAGGAGCTAATGAATTACTCCAAGTTGCAAAGGCTTCTTTTTCTGTAATAGAAGATTCCCAAGCAGTCATAAATGTAGCCCAATTTTGATTTTGATTCAAAATATTAGCCATAAATGCAGAAGGGCTGCCAATGCCATCACCTTGAGAAATAATTGCTCCAGTAGCTAGAGTCAATTTTAAATTGGTTGCCAAAGTGCCAGTTGTTGCAAAAGTAATGGTTTGTGTTGAGCCAGTAGAGCTTGTTGTAAATACATAAGCACTATGAACTGAATCATAAGTAACTGTAAAATTCGGGCTTGTGAAAGCAGCTTGAATAATAGATGCTGCATTGCTAAAGCTAGTAGCACCAGTCAAATTGATTGTGCCTGAAGTTTCAACAGTACCCGCTACTGTAAGACTTAAAGTTCCTGTAAAGGCTTGTAATTGACCTAAAGTAACTCCAGCCATTGATCCACCACGCAAGAAACCAGCAATGGCTGTTTCATCATAGCGAGAGAAATATAAAGCACCGGGAAGCTGAGTGCCACCAGTATAGCCACCAAAATAAATAGATGCGATTGTGGCTTCAGTAGATCCTGCGCCAAAATATGTTTGAACATCAGCAGAGTTTGAAAACTGCAAAATTGTATTATATGGAGCATAAGCATTTTGAGTCAAAACTAGAGCGTTTAAATCAACAGCTTGACCACCAGCAGATAATACTGAAGGTACGACTTGCACGACTTGAGAAAAAGGAATGGTACTCATAAAATCTCCTAGGGGTTAAATGTCTGATCTATTGGAGCTAATTCAATATTCACATTAAGCATAGATTGTTGTGAAGTTGAAAGGATCGGGTTGTATTGCAAACTTGCAGTAATTTTCCAGCGTTGCTCATATTGAGCTTCTCCATCAATTAAAGGTATTTGGATAGGGTTATCCGCATACAAAGGTTGTATGTTGGCAGGGAATATGTTTGTAGCATATTCATCACGAAATAGAGCTTGAGTTTGCATAGCCCAAGTTTGAGAACTTGCACCATAAAAGTCAAGCTGCATAGCGTAATTTGTTGGAGTTAATATGGATTTTGTTTGGCTATTTGTGTCATAAGAATCCACATTAAAAGATAAACGATCCATACCAGCGTTTGTCATACAGACAAAACCGCCTTTTGGCATTGGCACACGATTATCTTGACCTTGAATCACAGGAGTACCATTAGGCAAAAATGAGTTAAAAAACACCACCAATGCTTTAAATACATCTTGGTCAATAAGGTTTATGCTTACTGTCATAGTTAATCCTGTTGTAGAGTTACTATTACTTTGCACCAATCGCTCCAAGTTTCTACGACTTGAGTTACTAGCCAATTTCTTGAGGTGCTTCCCGGTATCTCAGGGAACACTAAAATATCTCCACCAATCTGATCTACTCTAACTACCCCTGCTGCGTTGCCGTATAGGTACACAGAGCGCATAACTCCAGTAATGTTTAATCCATCTACCTGTTTTAAGTCAGATGCGCTCAGAGCTTGAATTTGAGCCTCTACAGTCAATGTAATAGTAGTAGGGGTTCTTTTACCAGCAGAGTCAGTTACATAACCAGTAGATTGAATCCAGTTTATTTGCTGGTTCTTATTGGTTATTTGAGTATATTTATTGGCAAGAGAGCGTAAATTCATTATTAACCTTTACGGAACTCTGAATCAGCTTTATTTACTGCATTTTGAACAGTAGCCAACATTAAACCAGTATCAATTAAAGGTTTGGATGAACCTTTACGCTTAATTGTGGCTGGAGAATTAGGAGGTGAATAAATGCTGGAAATAGTAGTTTTAATATCCGCAGCAGCTACTCGACCTACTAAATCTAATACATCAAAAGCAGTTGTTTTGCCTAAAGCCACTTGAGGTAAGTATTTAGCAACAATTTTGACCCATTCGTCTTTTTTTTGACGAACAGTAGGTTGCATAAATGGTCTAGCAGGGATATTGACAGCAGGAGCACCAAATTCTTGAATTGCAGCTACATAAGCTACAGGAGTGCCGTCTTCATAGTTAATACCTGAAGGAAAACCAATTTGGGCGACCATATTCTCGAATTCATCAGGAACTCGGTCAAAAGTTGCTTTGATCTTTTCGAGATTTAATGATTTCAAAATACTCCACCAATTTTCCTAAATCCTGAGTTTTCAGGACTACCACCAACAAATAAGCCAACATTGGCAACAGTCTTTAATAAGGCTCTAAGCTGTTGACCATAAGAAGTAGTAGCTAACCACCAACCAAAAGAAGATTTGACAGGAGGAGGGGTTAAAGACACATTAACAGTACCTTCAGCCGTACCTTGTACTATTACAGTAGGAACACCAACGTTAATCAAGGAATATGATTGCCCTAAATGAGCGCACATTAAATCCAAAGCTAACTGTAATTGGTTAGTTTTAAAATTCCAAGGATAGACATTATCAGGGTTAATGTAAGCTGAACCCATAGTCCACCAGCCTTGCAATTGAGCAGCAGGAAAATCAGTCGAGTTTTCAAAAGCTGGAAACTGATTTCTAAATGCAACTTCATTGAAGGCTGGGGTTGTCATACTTAACCTTTAATTGCTGTAAATTTTGGTGAATCTTCTTCTTTTGCGTAATCAGCATCAGTCAAAGGTGCTGATTCATCTTTGAGATTCATGTCAGAAGCTACCTTTTCGGTTTCAGCTTTTTTCTGACGAATCACAACAAAACCTTTTTCTTTGTGTTGTTGGAAAACTGGATTTTTTTCCAATTCACCTAAATCTTCTTCAGTAATCTCGGTTGCTACTCCAATTGGAGTAATTAAACGATCATTCGCTACACCTGTGCCACCTTTAATATGGACAGCATGACCTTTAGATGGCAAATCATTGCCACCAGTAAGCCAGTTTTGATATAGCTGATCATTTGCAAGGGTAGAGAAAATATATACTTTAGCCATTTTACTTATTCCTTTTGATTGATTAGAAAAGCGGGATTTCTCCCGCCTTTCTATCTTACTTCATTAAATACCGCTATAACGCACAACAGCGTAAGGACGCTTGAGTAATACACCAGCAGTAGCGTTGGCATAATCTTCCAAGTAAGCCTTAGATTGCTTTTCAACTCCAAGAGCTTGGAATTTAGCTGGAACAACTTGAACGAATGTACGCTCATCATCGCTACCACCATCAGAAACGTGCTCTGCATACAGATAGAACACATTTGCGCTACCATTAGCAGCGTTTAACTGTGGCGCTGAAACAACACGCAACTTAGGATAAGTCTTGCTCAACCAATCACGAACTGAAATACCAAAGTCAGAAGTTACTGACAAATATTGGTAAGAAACAGTAGGCAATGCCAAAGTCAATTCAGCATCTTCAGGATTGATTGTGTCCTGAGATTGGTTTTGCAACTGAGCAGCAGCAACACGAATGTCAGCTACGATTTGCAAGAAAGTCTTTGTTGACCATAATGTTGAGCTACCTGTTCCTGTAGCTGCAACAGTTACATAAGAAGGCAAAGCTGGATCATTCAAGAAACCATAAGTCAAGTTTGCACCGCTGTTGTAGCCATAGAAACCAACGAGGTTACGCTGAATTTCAAGAGCAAGAGCAGCAGAAGCACGCTTTTCAGCAGCAGTAGAAATACGGATGCGAGCTGCACGAGCTTCTTCCAACATACCTACTTTGATACCCTTTTCAAAACGGATAACTGTTCTGCGAACAAAGTTGGTGTTCCAAGATGCCAAAGGTACATTGGTGTAATCGCCATAAGGAACAGCGTTACCAATCGGCTCTAACAAACCTTGAACAATCTCTTGATCTTCCCAAGAACCAGTTGTAGTAATACCAACAAGCTCATCAATCTTACGAGCTGCTGTAATTACTTTAACAAAGCCCGGAAGCCAGTTTTGTAGGAATTGAACAGGAGTAGTGATGGATGGAGCTGAAACATCAGCTTGGTTTCCTGAGTCCATTGCCCAGTTAGCCATAGCTTTTACTTGGTCAGCAGGCAAGTTAATACCTAGTTGGTTGAGTGCGCCAAAATCTGCCACATCGTCAGCAGTCATAGTGACTGAACCAACTTGACGTGGTGATAAGTGGCTAAGTTCTTTAGATTTCATAATTTATTCCTTAGTCAGTAATGCGAATAGCTGTTAAGCCAGTTGCAGATTGTGGGTAGTTCCATACAACGCAATTAGGAATCAATGCGTTACCAGTAGTAGCTGAAGCACCGGGAGCAACAGTCGATAAAACACCAGTAGTAGTGTTGTATTGAACCAAGTCACCAATATTGCAAGCACCTACAATAGTCACAGCAATAGTTCCCATAGTCATAAATTCACCTTGACTGTTTGCAGACAAGAATAAAGTTGGATCTAATGGATTGCCACCAACAGCACCATAGGATGCGTAGGCTTTTGGATTAACCAAAATACCAGCAAACACAGAAGTGCCTGAAGTAATTGTGCCACCTTGAGAAGCTACATTGGTAGTATTAGATTTGGTAAATGCCAAACCAATAGTACCGCCATTGCTATCAAGTGTTAAAGAATCTACTCGTTGTGGTCCGTCAACAATCAATTCACCGGGAATTCCAAATCCGAGATTGATGTTAACTGTGGATTGAAAAGTCGCAGCAGTCATGATTATTTACCTTCTAAAAAGCGTTGAACGAAATTACCCTTGCGAACTGCTGAATCCATTGCAGCACGACTAGGAGTACCTTTACCCTTGAGGAAAGATTCTAAAGCAACTACACGAGCTTCTTTAGACGCTTCCAAACCAAGTTTTTTACAGCCATATTTAGCCATTTTATCTAAATCCATATCAGCATGGTCAAAAGCACCAATGTGAGCAGAGAGTTGGCTATATAGCTTAGATTTTTTAGCCATATTTGCTTCAACTGTACGGATAATTTCAGAAGCGTCCATACCTTCTTTAGGTTCTTCTTTGTTGCCGCCTTGAGGAATTGGATCTTCTTCATCTTCTGCTGGCTTTTCTTCATCGCCATCAGGCTTGTCCATATCTTCATCAGCGACAGCTTCCATTCCTGCTGCGCCAAAAGATTGACCAGTTAATTCTTGGATTTTTGCCAATTTTGGCATAACTTCTTCAAGGAATTTATGAACTTCCTCAAGAGTCATGTTAGGCTTTTCTGCCTGTACTTCTGTGTTTTCTTCAGCCATGTTTAAAAACTCCTTGTTATCTATAGTGAAAGTGAAGTGATCTAATACTGCCACATCCTTGCCCATTCGTCCATTTTCTACGAGAGCTAGATGATTACCTCTGATTTCTCGTTGCACATAGTCATATTGAATCCCATCAAAAACACCGGGTGCATATTCATATCTGCAACGATAACCACAAGACAATTCTTTTTTCCCATTTGCAATGAGGTTTGCCATTGCTTCAGAGAAAACTTTAATATTTCCTTTAAGGGTAGTTCCGTCAAAATAGACATCTTGACCAATAACTCCCTGCACACCTTTAGCTTCAGAAGGAGTTAATCCATCATCTTCGCTACCAAGCATGACATGGTTATCAATCCAAGGAATTAGCTTAAATGAATCAATACACTCATTTGTGCCTAATTCTTCAGCAGGACGATAAACCATATAAATTCTGTCAGGATCGGCTTCAGGAGCTATTGAACGACCTGAGTAAGGGAAAACCCCTACTAATGAAAGTGGATTGTCTTTTACTTCAAACCAACCATTTGTATCGTATTCTCGCTTATCCATAGCGTTTGCGCTGGAATTGGCTTGTGCGGCTTCAGCAATCATTTCGGAATCCTTATCAATTTTTTTAAATAAAGGTTCAGGAGCATCTTCAATAGTTGCCCATACAAATTCTGAATGTTCTTCATCAATTTCAGGCTTGAATTCGCCATCATCACAACCAAACAAATGAACATTGCCTTCTTGATAAATAAGCTGTATTCCTGAAGCGGGTACATGAGCAATTTCTTCTCTAGATTCACGAATAGCACCTTCAATAGGGGATTCGCCATCTTCTACATGACCACCGGGAAAATCCCAAGAATCATCTTTAGTGCGTTTTAGCCAAAGAATCTTATCGCCATCTGTATATACAATAAAAGCGACAACTTTAGAATCAGGTTTTTCAGTTAAATCTCTTTGATGATCTCCATCAACAGCAGAGCATTTACGAGCATTTTGATAGGAAGCAGCAATACTTTGATTAAGCGGATGTCCAGCTTTAATCATTTCATGGATGTTTTCCTGAATAACAGCCTTGCTGTAGCCTGACTTTAAGGGCATTAAATTACCCTTCCAGTTTGAATAGGAACATTAACCACATTAAGTAATACTGTTGCTTCCCTAGTATTTGCTGAATTTGTATAAAACAAAGCACGAATTGTATAAAGTTGATTGATTTGAGGTGCAGCAATAATTCCACCTGAAATTTGAACTGAAATTACCTTTCCTATTTCCCCTATAGTGCCATCAGAAAATGTAACAGGCAAAGTATTTATAGCTGGAGCAGCAAAGGTTAGACCAGCTTGATCTGAGTTTACAGAGGTAATACTCTGTATTGCTTCATCAGGGTTAAGTAGATTTGTGCAATCAAGGTCATACCAAATACTTTCAGAGGTGCGTTTTTCTAAAATGTATGTATTCATGGTTGAATATGCCAATAATTTAATTTAGGTGATAAATGCCAGTAATCAAGTCTAGGTGAAATATGCGAAAAATCAAACCTCGGTGAAATATGCCAAACCTTATCTGAAAGATTGAAAATAGGTGAACAAGTATATAAATCTACAAAATTGCCTTGCTCATTTACGAACATTATAAGGTTAAGAATGTCATTTTGGGAATCTTGTGCGTTTCCTGATTCAATAATACTTGTAACGGCAGACATTAAAGCCGTTTCAGAATCTTGCATTGCACCAATTTCAGCTACTGCAATGTTCGCTGTCATGGTTTCAATTTGTGAGCTTTGAGCATTTCCTGTTTCAGTAATAGCTAAAGTAGCCGTTAAAAGCTCTGAAATAGAATCAGCAAAATTGCCAGTTTCTAATACTGATCTTAATGCCGTAGCAAAAACTGATTGTGTATCTTGAAAATTGCCTACTTCAACTACTGAAACAGTAGCTGTTAGCGATTCTGATTGAGTATCTACAGCATTTCCAGCCTCAGAAATGGCTACTGTAGCGTTTATGGTGTTGGATTGAATACTATCAAAGCTACCTGATTCAGATTGAGCTACTAATGCTGTCAATAGCTCTGAAACTGTATCTACTGAGCTTCCAGCCTCTGCAATAGATAAAACAAGATAAATAACAGAATTTAACCCTCCCGCAAAAGGAGCAGCAGAAAAAGGATAATTACCAAACATTAGACTACTGGAACTTCAGCAACAACAGGCTCAATAATCGGCACAACTGGGTCAACCACAGGCTCAGGCTCTACTGACCACGGAAGTGGAGGATTCACAACAGACGGGGTATATTGGGCTGTAATCCAAGCAGTAATCTTGTCTGTGTACTCTGCCCACATCCATGCTGGGGTGTACTCTTGTACCCATCCCATGACTTGCTCTTGAGTGAGTTGGTCATAAGGAGTAGCAGATTGTGGGTCGCTTGTTGGTACATCGGTTGAGCCTTGCATCGCAGTAGAGTAAACAGAATCGTCACCTAAGTAGTTCCAATAAACACGGAAAACATACAGAGGCACACCATCCTTGACGGGGTAGGCTTCCATGCCTGTAATTGTGGTTGTAAATGTAATAGTCATTATTTTTCCTTTATCCGACATTCCAAGCTGAACCCGTTGAGTAAACAGGGATTGGTACTGCTCCACCGCCTGTAACTGCTACCCCAAATGAAGGGGCTAGAGCATCCGTTACAAATGCCCTTGCGCCTACTCCGCTTGTTGATGCAGAAGGTAGAGTAGCTACTGTGTAGTTGGTAGATTTAGTAACGCCATAAGTCTGAGTTAATGTAGTGCTTGTATTGCCAAGTACAGTAGTGTTGCTTCCTAGACCGACTGCTTGATAGCCAATCACCATCTCGTTGGTGTTGTTGTTGGCAGAGCCTACTGTGTTTGTACCGATATAAGTGTTATTAGAGCCAGTTGTATTTGCATTTGTGAATGGAGATTGACCTACGCCAGCTTGAAATCCGTAAGCGGTATTGTTGCCACCCGTTGTATTTGAATAGAGAGATTGATACCCTGTTGCCGTTAAATATCCACCAGTTGTAGTTCTAAATAAGCTGACATAACCAAAAGCCGTGTTATATCCACCAGTTGAAGAAGTTAATGCTTGATTTCCTACTGCTGTATTTGCAATGCCTGATGTATTTGCACTAAGAGCTAAATAACCCATAGCTACTGAACCATAACCAGTTGTGTTTGAATAACCAGCTTGATAGCCATTAAAAGTATTTTGAATTCCAACACTATTACTATACCCAGCTTGATAGCCCACCGCCACATTTCCTGTACCACTCTGCAAACTAGCTACTGGTACACTAAAGCCACTACCTGTTCCACCAATAGATGCGGCTGGGGCTGTTAGGACTGTCGTAGTATCTCTAAATCCTGCACCAGCACTTGTAATAGTAACTGTAGTAACTGCTCCACCAGCGACTACGATTGTTGCAGTTGGATAAGTAATAGCAGTAGAGCCACTAGATAGTGTCATTACGACACCCGTATAAGTTCCGTTAGTGTATGAAGAACCGCCTGTGATTGTGCCAAGTGTTGCTACATTGGTGGTGTTGTTTTGGAGTGCTTGTGTGCCGATTGCGGTAAGATTACTAGCTGTGGTGTTTACTGAAAGTGCGGCATACCCTACTCCTACATTAGCGCTTGCTGTAGTGTTATTTGTTAAAGCATTTAACCCATAAGCTACACTATTATTTCCTGTGGTGTTGTTATAAAGTGCTTGATATCCAAATGCAGAATTTGAGCCCCCAGTAGTATTTAGTACTAAAGTTCCTGTTCCTACGGCAGTATTATTATTTCCAGAAGTATTACTGATAAGTGCTTGATAACCAACTCCAACATTTTGCACTCCAGTTAATGAACCACTACTTAATGCACTTACACCAAATGCAGTATTAGAGTTAATACTACCAAATCCTTTACCCACCCTAACACTATTAACAAACAAGTCTTGACCAATAGCTAAGTTCCTAGCACTTCCTGTACCAGCGTTTTGAGTAACAATCGTTGCTGTATTAGCAGTTGTACTCCAATCAATACTTAATCTCTCATAGTTACTAGCATCGGTATAAGTAT
>Ga0118677_10005144_pt1 | contig 23128 bp, 18 predicted proteins | sample AliMusrvi5mmetaG_FD_86154 | JGI IMG/M metagenome (GOLD analysis project Ga0118677, IMG submission 86154)
CCCCGTGGCGTCCTATGCGGCCCCAGTAATTGCCGCCTTCGGGCGTGTCCATCCGATAGCCAAACAGGCCCGGAACGAGCAGGCTAAGAGTTTCGACCTTGGGCAGGCTCCACATCGTTGCCTCATCCCAGCGCTGGGCTTTGCTCTCCGCATCCTGCCCCATGCCGGCGACCCCCTTGATCTGGGTGCTGACCAGTCCAACGACCGCCGAGACAGCTATGAAGGCTGCGCAGAGGACCACTAAGGCGAGGCGAGCCATGCCCGCGGCCAGCTTCTTTGGTACTGGTCCTTCGCCCGACAAGCCTTGAAAGAGGACGAACACCGCTACCACCACACTGAAGATGGCCCCGATGTCAAAGGCTTCCATCACGCCCAAGCCGACCGCAAAGCCTGCGAGTGCGACTCTGACCCAGCGCTTGGGCGACGTTTGGTCCGCCAGGGCCGCCAAGGCGAGGAAGTCGCAGCCGAAACTTAGAGGCTGAGACGCAACCCCCCAGCAGGCGGTGGAAAAGAAATCGGAGTTCAGAGTGGCCGCGATGCCACCGAGGATGCAAGCCGCAGGCGACAATTTCCACTGCCGGAAGCAAAGCCAGGCGCTGAGCCCTAAAAACAGCAGCGCGAACGGCGCGTAGAGCTTGGAGAACAGCAGCGGGCCGGAAACCAAGGCCAGGCACTGGGTGATGTCAGGCGGAGCGCTTGGCCCAGCCGCGCCAAGCCAGTTCAAATTCTGCCAGTAGCCGAAAAAGCCCGACGGCAGCTTAGTGGCTGCCGAACTAATGACACCCAAGGGACCGTCATTCGAAAAGACCGTGCGCCCAGGGAGCAGACCTTCGCGGAACAGGAGACAAAGCAGCGCCACCAGGAAGAGAGCCATCCACCCAAACTCGCGCCCGGCCGATGGCAGAACCCCCGGCCCACTCTTCGATTGATTCATACTAGTGAAGTGTTCTTCATTCCCGTGTCAAAGAAAGCAAAAAGCGCCTCAAATTCTCTGAAGGATAAGCAAGTCCTGCAATGACGGGTGCTTACCACCGGTAACGCACCCTTCGATGTGTCCAAGGATTTTGAACTTGCCGTCCAGCAGCTTCAGCAAGGCGCTATATTTGATACCGATGGAACGCTCCGGACAAGCCGGGGAAGGAGTAAACCAGCCCGGCGTCAGCTCGTGGGTGTAGTTGTAGATGTCGTTGTTGGGGTTTAGGTAGTCTCGAACGATCAGAAAGCTGACGATAGCCAAACCGTCGTGAACCAGCACTTCGTGCATCTTGTTCCGGTACTCGATGGCGGCTTTCTCCTGGAGGTGGGTGAAGACGGACATCGCGGTAACGAGGTCCTGTGAGTTGTTTTTCACACGCCAATCAATTTCACCCGGTTTGGTCGGCTGTACGCCATCCTGGGGATACCAGGCGTTGGGGTCTCGCGTTTGATAGAACTCGCAGTTCTTCAAATCCTTATAGGTCTTCTGGCAGGCGGCAATGGAGTTGGCATCCGTATCAATGCCCAGAAAACTTCCGCCATTCCGGACGAAGTAATAGGCCACCGGGGCTAGATTCCCCATCCCGCATCCAAAATCCAGGATGTTCGGTTTGTCTTTTTTCAAGTAAAGGCTCAGTAGTGCAGCGAAAATGCCCTGGTTTTGAATCCAGCCGGCGTAACTCGCATAAGTGGCAGAGGTAAAGATGCCATTCGGCACGTGATCGATCCACCACTTGGTTTCCTTCCACGACCCGATGCCGTCGAGCTTCCGCCATATGAAAGAAACCGGATAGTAAACGATGTAAAAGAGATGCTTTAGCACATTTCTCATATTTCCGATGCTCAGGTCAGTCTCGCCCGATTATAATCAATGACCGGCGCGATAATGTGGGCGGGATGCGCCGCCCGGTCAAGATTTCCGCGACAGCGGCGTGAATCGAGGCAGAGCCCAGGCCGATTCAAACGCGAATGCTGGACGGAACAGCTGTCCCCGAGGCCACCTGACCAAATAGGACAACACAGGGACGAGCCGTCCCAGTCCCCATTCTCGAAACCGGCCCTGCGGAACGTCGTCTGGAAGTATTTGCTGCTCGTAGGGGAGTGCCTCCTCATTTTATACATTCAGGCGTTGCCATCTGCTTATAACATCAGTGTGGGGGCTAGCAAAACGGCGGTGACGCCACGAAGCCATGTCGTATCTGCTCAGATCCTGAGGGCCTTAAGGAGGAAAACGAGTTTGGCTTGGTCTCCCGCTCGTTTACGACTCCGCCGGATTCATCACTGTTCTTGACTGGTTGGACGGACTGCGGGGGGATGTGCAAGATGGCTCAATTCACTGGCACAACAAAACTTGGTGGTCTCGGACACCTTCGAAATAGGCGTTTAACGCCGCGCTGCAGTCTTAGGGAGATTACCGCTGGGGAGGCGAAGAACGGCCACTTCTGATGAGACTGTCCTTGACCCGCTTCAACAGCCGGCTGTGGAGGACAGCCCGTTCGAACCAGGCGGCTCGCTTCCAGCGTGGCAGCTTGGCCTTCACACTCTGAATTTCTGCCTCTTTGTCACCAAAGGCCTGAAACACCCGCTTTAGCTCGACTCTCGCGTCTGGATACAACAACCCCATGCCTGAGGGCGTGCGCCAAAGGATGCCCCCTGCCAGCCCGCTCCTTTTCTGGCAAGCCTCAAAGGCATCTCGGAGGTTCCAGTTGATCACATCGTGGAAAAGGTAAACGCAGTTATGCGCCGCGACCTTGTAGCAAGCATCGAAATCGAGCAAGACCTGAGCCGGAATATGGTACCCATCAATGAAGACAAAATCCGGCGGACCGCCCAAATGCTTTTCCACGACCCAGCCCACGTCTTGAGGGGAGGCTGACAAAACAGCTTTGGCTTTCAGATGGTGCTTCTGGGCCAGCTCGTTGGTCAACTCGATCCCGTAGGTAGGTTTAGGGTTGAGCGGCGGTTCGTCCCCACGAAGTCGTCCCAGGATGGCCCCCAGCATCTTCTGCGCTGCGTCGGCTGGCGGCTGCACGCCGATGTCCATTGCAGCAACCTCTGCGCTGGGCCACAAAAGGCTTATCAGCAGGGTGCTCCAGCCGAACGAATTGCCTATGACCAGGATTCGCTCGGGCGAAAAACAGTAACTGAGCAGCTCTAGGCATGGGATCTCATGCCAACTGATTCCCCCCCCACCTGTGTTTAGTGGGCGTCCATCCTTTTTGAGATAGGTGAACTGAGCGTCCCTCCAGTTGTCGAGGTGGTACGGGTTCCAGCCCGTATGGACTTCAAATCCGTCCTCTTGATAGATCGCCAGGAGTTTCTCCCCCGCCGTGAGTGAATCGGAGCCATTTTTCTCTTTTTGCACGCTCGTCATACTCAATCGTAAGCTGTTCCGAAGCTGTCTGGAAAGCGCGAACTTCAGTTGGTAGCGGCCTTTATCAAAGGTGGACCCTCGCGAGAGAAGTCCACGCACGAGATGAAGCGGTTACGTGGTATCCACCTCAGTCATGCCATTCTGCACTCGCGCGCACTACGACGCAGTTGAGATCTGCGGGCAGTTTTATGCCAGTGGAAGTGACGGGCACTCCGCCCGGACCTTAATAGAACTGCGTGCACGTTCCTTCGTGCTGCCATAGAAGCTTGGCCGGTTTCACACTTTCCACGTGACCATCGGCGTAAGCACGGTTTATGGCTTGGGTGTTGCGACCATAGGCTTTCCAGACCCCAGAATTGGCTTCTCCAGTGGCCGTCGGGTGGCCGCCAAAGGCATGAGTGGGATCATGGTCCGAGCCATAGGTGGTCGTCAGAAGGTCGGTAATGAACGGCTGGGTGCTGGCTCGGCTGTCTATCGTACTGCGGGGCCACCCATCGGTTGTGCGAGTCTTTGTGGCACTGATGGCAGTGAACTCGGGACTTGGGAACCACGGGGCGCCGCCGCTCATTCCCTGGATCGGCCTCGGCACCCACCAGCAATGCGACAGCAGGAGGAAACTGCCCCAGACCCTCGCGTAATAGACACTCAAATCAGACGGCAAGTTGATTGGCCGCCCGCAGTTCCCAACGAACCAGTCGTTGGCTACTGCGAGTTCCTGCGGTCGGGCCGGGCAAAACCACATGGGAACAGTCATGCCGTAACTGACCGTATTCGTGATGAAAGCCGGGTCGAGATCCCATGGGTTGTAACCACTAGGAACCTGGGCGAACGCTGGGAGACGGCTCCGTGGGTCGTCTACGGCATAAACGCAAACCGAGACGCCCCACTGGCGGTAATTCGACACGCAGGTGGTGATCCGGGCGCGGCTCCTAGCCCGAGACAAGGCCGGCAAGAGGAGGCTCGCCAGGATTCCAATAATGGCAATTACAACCAACAGCTCAATAAGCGTAAAGGCCCTCGGTCGAGCCATCCGTGGATCATCTATGGTATGCATATCCAGCTATGAGGAGCCGATTTACGGCGCCTCTTTTGATCGCGAGGGCTCCCAATTTATGGCGGAGCGCCGAGGCGCAGGGCCTTCGGGGCGTGTGGCCGACGGCTTCACCCCCACGGATCGCCTTGGTCCCGCGCGTTCAAGGGACTCTTCAGTAATATCCATATACCTTAGCTCGTGAGCCGTGGCCCGCTTCTTTCAAGAAACCTCACATGAGTTTAATGAGGCAATAATTTACCAGCGGTGGCCGTTTTCGACCGGCTGCCTAATCAGGCTGGGGCACTTTGGCCGTTACTGATTTGCTTTTTGCTTGCGCGCATGTGCTGAGCGCTGCGCGGGTGAGGGAGAATTGGTTCTTAATCTCACCAAGCATGGGGTGACCTTATGAAATGCCGTTTGCGCCGTCAACTGGCAGTTCGGCCATCTTTTGTTGGGGGTCTTGACCGGGCCGGATGGCGTTGGGCCGGGAGTCCATGGAGTGACAGGCAGCCCTTGGGCGGGAGGGGGCTGTCCTCAGGCGGGAGCATAGGCTGGAAGCAGGAGTATACTGGGGCGCCGGACCCGGGAACCGGCCCAAAAAGGGTTGGCTTTCAATCGGTGAGCACCCCGAAGCCACACCGACTGGGAGCAGGCCGTTACCGGCCCGCCCCCCCTAAGGACCTTACTTGAGAGTATCCCCTCATACGGCTCAAGCCCTCATAAGGACAGCCAATGCTTTTAGCGATCCCGCCGTCCCGCACTCGACGAACCGAGGCCGGGCAGCTTGCTAGTACCGACCGGCAGCCGCGCTGCGCTGTGCTCCGTTGAGGCAACAGCTCCAGGACGCATCATTCTGCAAAGTCCACAGGATGATTTAGGTTCGCTCTGTACACCGGCAGCACGTTAGTCCGCGTCGGGCCACTCAGGAGGACCCAAGCTTGGCTGCTGGCCTTTTGGCTCAAGCCTATCAATCTCTTTGGCATGTTGGGTGTAACGATACTTTCGAATGTTCATTTAGTTTAACCCTTATCCGATTCCAGCGCGCCCCCGTCTTGAGACTGCCAGGTTTGCTACATTGTCCGAGAGGCTTCGGACCCCGGGACGCAGCGCGTCCGGCGCCCGGTCCCGTGGAATACCTGCGGAGAAACGCACGGCCTAATCACGAACTTTCCATATTAAGCAGTGGACTCTGCAACTTTATGTCGCGACCTGACGGCGACCTCAAGCCACCCTCAGGCCATATGGTGGCCAACCGGTAGGCACCCTGAAGTCCTTGTCATTACCCACATCTGGAACGGCGTTTGTTGAGGGCACCTGATGGTGAAAGTTGGGCCGACGCTTTGAAACCCCGTTAGCGGTGGCCTGTCCATTTCAGCCCCACCCTAACCCGGATTCCCAACCCCGGGTGACCTATAGCCCGTCGCGTTGCCGGAGCCGGGCTGATCCGGCCACAGGCCACCCCGACCCTTTGCCACCCCCAATGGCGGTGTCCGCCGCGGGCGTGGGCGGCGGCAGCCCGCTGCCGGCCTGGCTGAGGCCAGGTGCAAGCCTGGGCCTGGCCAAGAGGTAGGCAACCACTAGGCAACCACTCCGATGTGGATCCGATCCACATGGGAGTGGTTGCCTACCAGTTGGCTACTGGTTGGCCAATAATACGCCTGGAGGGGGCCTGAGGGCGGCCTGGAGGTAGTTGGGAGCGAGTTTGGCTCAGGCTCGGGAATCGGGGCGTCCTTAAAGCCATCCCAGAGGGGGCCTTGGGAACGCGCGCCGCGGCGGTTCAGGATTCGTCCCAGGATTGGTGACCGGGGAGACTAGGATCCACACTGCAGTCTCGATAGGACCTCCCGGGTTGTGCTTGACGCCCGAACGCGGCTGCCGCTAGATTCCATGCGATTTCGCATGATATTCGAGCCGGAGAGTGCCAGCGCCACCGCCATCAAACTGGGCGTCGGAGCGCTCGTCGAAGGTGCAGCAGAAGTACTTCTGCTGGATTTAAGACGAGGTTGCGAGCCTTGGCGCTTGCGCGGCGGGAACCTGCCGGAGTCGTTGGATAACCCGCGCGCAATATGGTGATCAGCCGCACGCCTTACCGCATCTCTTTCTTCGGCGGAGGCACCGATTACCCGGCCTGGTACCGGGAAAACGGCGGGGCGGTGCTGGGCACAGCCATTGATAAATATTGCTTCATCACCTGCCGCTACCTGCCGCCTTTTTTCGAGCACCGGCTGCGGCTGGTGTATTCCAAAATTGAGGACTGTCAGCGCGCGTCCGAGATTCAGCACCCCGTGGTGCGAACCGTGTTGGGCATGCTGGGGGTCGAGCGGGGACTGGAGATACACCACGACGGCGATCTGCCCGCCCGCAGCGGCATGGGCTCCAGCTCGGCATTTACGGTGGGCTTCCTCCATGCGATGTATGGTTTGCTGGGGCGCCTGAGTTCTCAGCGCCAACTCGCCTCGGAAGCCATCCATGTCGAGCAGGACCTCATCGGTGAAACTGTAGGGGCACAGGACCAGATTTTCGCCGCGTTTGGCGGGTTTAATTGCATCGAGTTCAAACGGGATGGCACCTTCCGGGTTGAGCCGTTGACCCTGTCCAAAGAACGGCAGGAGGAATTGAATGGTTCGCTGATGCTATTTTACACTGGCTTGCGCCGGACCGCCTGCGAAGTCGCCGCCAGCTACGTTGCGGACATCGGAGCGCGCGCCAAGCAGTTGAGTCGCATGCGCCAGATGGTGGATGAGGGCATGAAGATCCTGGCCGGCAACGATTCGCTCGATGGGTTCGGCGACCTGCTCGACGAGGGCTGGCGGCTCAAGCGGAGCCTGAGCGGGTTGGTCTCCAACACGCAAGTAGATGAGATTTATGCCGAAGCCCGGCGGGCCGGAGCACGAGGGGGAAAATTGCTAGGCGCGGGTGGCGGTGGGTTTCTATTGCTTTATGTGCCCGCCGCCCGGCGGCAGGAGGTGAAGGAACGGCTGAAAGGGTTGATCTGGGTGCCCTTCCAGTTCGACACAAGCGGCAGCCAGATCATCTTCTACTCGCCAGGTCAGGATTACGCCGAGCTCGACCAGGCCCGGTCGGAGAGCCCCGGCCATTCATTCCGGGAAGCCTTTTCGACCCCGGGCGCGAATGCCACGGCGTGATCAAACCGACTCCTGGAAAGCACTCCCGAGACACCCACTGCAACATGACTGCCGATGATTTGATCCAGTTTGAGAACGAAATCGCGAATCTTTTCAACACGGGGAAGATTCGCGCTCCCGTCCATCTCTATTCGGGTAATGAGGCCCAGATGATCGAGGCTTTCCGCGAGGTGCGGCCGGAGGATTGGGTTTGTTGCTCCTGGCGGAGCCACTACCAGTGCCTGCTCAAGGGTGTACCGCCCGAGCAGGTCCGCGACGAAATTCTCGCCGGGCGCTCCATCTCGCTGTGCTTTCCCGAATATCGGGTGGTATCCTCCGCCATTGTGGGCGGCATCCTGCCCATTGCGGTGGGGATCGCCCTGGGTCTCAAACGCCGGAATGCGCCGGGGCGCGTGCACTGTTTCATGGGGGACATGACCTCGGAAACCGGCATCGCCCACGAGTGCATCAAGTATTCCTTCAACCACGGCTTGCCCATTCGGTTCATTGTCGAGGACAACGGCAAGTCCGTCTGCACCGACACGCGTGACTCGTGGAACCAGCCGGCGCTGACCTTCGAGCAGACCGCCCACCCGATGGTGGTCCACTACAAATACCAGACCAAGTATCCGCACGCCGGCGCGGGCGTGCGAGTCCAATTCTAGCCCATGAAGTATTTTGACGAAATGTGCCGGGCCATGGAATGGCTCGCTCGCGATTCGCGGGTGATGTTCCTGGGACAGGCGGTCGGCTGCCCCGGAACGGCGATGAGCAACACGCTCAAGAACGTGCCACACGACCGGTTGCTCGAACTGCCGGTGGCCGAGGAACTCCAGATGGGAATGTCCAACGGGCTGGCGCTCGCCGGCCAGGTGCCTATCAGTATCTTCCCGCGGTGGAACTTTCTTTTGCTGGCCGTCAACCAGGTGGTCAACCACCTCGACAAGTTTCCGCTTATGTCCAACGGCGGCTACCGGCCCAAAGTGATCATCCGCACGGGCATCGGCTCGGTGCGACCGCTGCATCCGCAGTACCAGCACGTCGGGGACTTCACCGAGGCATTCCGGCTGATGTCCCCCAACATCGAGGTCATCCGGCTGGACGAAGCGGAACAGATCTTTCCCGCCTACCAGCGGGCGTTGGAGCGGGAAGACGGCAAGAGCACTATCGTGGTTGAGTATGGCGACTACTACAACGAAAAGTAAGGCAACCGCGACCAGCCTTCGCCCTGACCAAGGGCCTTTGGACTGGCCGTTGATGCATAACAACATCCCCCGGGCTGATTTGGACACTCTAATCGAGTATCTCCGCCAGGAGAGCCCGATGCTCACGCAGTCCGCCCAGGTGCGGCTTTTCGAGCAGGAATGGTCCGCCTGGCTGGGCGTCAAGCACAGCGTCTTCGTCAATTCCGGCGCCTCCGCCAATCTGCTGACGATGACCGCCTTGCGCGAGACCTTTGGCCCGGGCGAGGTCATCGTCCCCACACTGACCTGGGTTTCGGATATCGCCTCCGTCCTTCAATGCGGGTTCAAACCGCTCTTCGTGGACATCAACCCGCGCACCCTCGGGATGGACGACCAGGAAGTGATCGCCCGGCTGACCCAGCAGACCCGCGCGGTTTTCCTCACTCACGTATTGGGATATAACGCCCTTACGCAGCGCCTGCTTGATGAATTGAAGGCCCGGAACATCCCCTTGATCGAAGATGTCTGTGAGTCGCATGGCGCGACCTTTAACGGGCGTAAGCTGGGCACGTTCGGACTGATGTCCAACTTCTCCTTTTACTATGCCCACCACATGAGCACGATCGAGGGGGGCATGATCTCGACGGATGATCCGCGCCTCTACGAAACCCTGCGCATGCTCCGATCCCACGGCATGGTGCGGGAGTCGGATTCGGAACCGATCAGACGGAGCTTCCGCGACAAGCACCCGGACCTGAATCCCGATTTCATCTTCGCCTTCCCGGCCTATAACGTCCGCAGCACGGAGATCAACGCCGTGCTCGGACGCGCGCAGCTCAAGCGCCTTGACCAGAACAACGAGCGCCGCCGCGCCAACCTCCGCCTGTTTCTCGACCACCTCGATCCGAAGAAATACCGAACGGATTTCGAGGTCGAAGGCAGTTGTAACTACGCCTTTACCCTCATCCTCAGCCAGCCTGACCCAGCATTCAGAGACCGACTCGAGCACTGCCTGCGTGAGGCCAAAGTCGAGTTTCGCCGCGGCACTTCTGGGGGCGGCAACCAACTCCGCCAGCCTTACCTACGCAAGCTGCTCGGCGACAGCGCTCTTGAGAATCACCCAAAAGTGGACCACGTGCACTTTTACGGCTACTATATCGGCAACTATCCGGAGTTGGAGCAGAGCAAGATTCTGGCACTGTGTGCCATGCTCAATCAGCTCGGATAAGGCCCAACGGGCCAGGGTATGAATCGACAACTCGACGTTCTTTTTGTCAGTCCTGATTCGTCCTTCCAGGCCTACCAGGCCCTGAGCAAGGATTTCTCCGCCATTGAACCGCCCACTTGGGCGCTCCTGCTGGCCCAAAGCTGCCGTGCCAAAGGCTTCGGCGTCAGCATCTTGGACTGCACTGCTGAACGTCTGAGCATCGAAGACTCGGTCAAACGCATCGCGGAGGCCAATCCGCGCCTGGTCTGCCTGGTGGTATATGGCCAGAACCCGAACTCCGGCACGACCAATATGATCGGCGCTGCCAGTCTGTGCCGGTCGCTCAAACAGCAATACCCCCAGTATCCCATTTGCTTCGTGGGTTCCCACGTCAGCGCCTTGCCCAATGAAGTGCTCGCGCTGGATTGCGTGGATATTGTCCTGCTCAACGAAGGGGTTTACGCCCTCCATAATTTGCTTAAGACGGACCTGCGCAGCGACCTGGCGCAGGTCAAGGGAATCGGCTACAAGCTCGATGGGGTGCCGGTGCTCAACCCGCCCGAGCGCGTGGTGCCGCAGGAGCGGATGGACGCCGATCTCCCCGGCTATGCCTGGGACTTGTTGCCTTACCGCCAGAGGCCGCTGGATTTATACCGCGCCCACTTCTGGCATGCGGAATTCAATCACGACCTGCGCACGCCGTTTGCCGCCATCTACACCTCGCTCGGCTGCAAGTTCAAGTGCGACTTCTGCATGATCAACATTCTCAACCGTGTTGATAATGCTGACAGCGTAGTGGCCGCCCATTCGCCCAACATGCGTTTCTGGTCGCCTGGCTTTATCATTGGTGAGTTTGAGAAGCTCGCTGAACTCGGTGTGGAAACCCTCCGCATCTCGGACGAGATGTTCTTCCTAAACAAGAAGTTCTTCGAGCCGCTGCTCAACCTGATTGTCGAGCGCGGCCTCAAGCTCCGCATGTGGTCCTACTCCCGGATAGACACTGTGCAGCCGCATTTCCTGGACCTCTTCCGGCGTGCGGGCATCAACTGGCTGGCCCTGGGCGTGGAGGCGGGCAACCAGATGATCCGCCACGAAGTGTCCAAAGGCTCCTTTAAGGATGTCAATATCCGCCAGGTTGCCCGCACCATCCGCGAGCACGGGCTGAATATCATCGCCAACTATATCTTCGGATTCCCGGAGGATACTCGCGAGACCATGCAGCAGACGCTCGACCTCGCCCTCGAGCTCAACACCGAGATGGCCAACATGTATCCCTGCCAGGCCCTGCCCGGCAGCACCCTCTACTACCTGGCCCGCACCAACGGCTGGACCTTGCCCGACTCTTTCAGCGGTTATGGCTTCCTTTCCTACGACAGTCAGCCCATGCCCACGCGCCATTGCTCCGCGGCGGAAGTCTTGCGTTTCCGCGACGATGCCTGGCAGAAATACTTCTCTGATCCCGCCTTCCTAAACCTGGTAGAGCGGAAATTCGGCGCCGGGCAGCGGCGTAACGTCGAGACGATGGCCAGCCTCAAGCTTCGACGCAAACTCCTGGGCGACCCGTCGCCCGAGCACACCTCCTCCGCATTGGCGGTTTGACTCTGGTCATGGCCGGCCTGAGCATCGTCATTGTCTCGCACAATAAGCCCCGCTTCGTCAAAGAGGCCATCCAGAGCGTTCTGGATCAGACTTTCTCTGATTGGCAGGGTATCCTGATGGATAGCGGCGTGCTCCTGGGCCAGGGCTTCTTCGACTATCTCCACGATCCGCGGCTCAAAGTCGTCCCTTCCGGAGAGACGTCCGAGCTGGCCCGTACGAAGAACATGGCGTCGTGGTGCTTCAATCGCCTTCTCAATTCGGGGGAGCTTGCCGGTGAACTCATCATGTATCTCAATGATGATGACCTGATTTATCCGGAGGCGTTCGAGAGCTTCTGGAACTTCTACGTTGAGCACAACCGTGAACCCCAGGCCATGTATGCCTCCCAAGACATCGGCCTGGTGGATCCCGATGGCAAGACCCAGATCATCGGCCACCGCGTCGCCGACCGCCCTGGCGGGCGATTCTGCAAAGGCCGCAGGTTGGATTGCCGTGTTGATTATCTCCAGTTCTGTCACACGGCGATGATGCTGGAGAGGTTTCGCGAGACCTATAAGACTTCGCAGTTTCACTCCGAGGACAAGCGTGACGCCCATCATGCCGACGGTATTTTCATGGAACAAATCGGTGCTCTGACCAAAGTCCATAACATTAACAAGGTGCTGAGCATGAATCGCCGCACGGTGGAGAGCGCAAACCTGGAGTACGCGGCCTCGCCCATCGGCCGACTGCGCGCTACCTTACGGGCGAAACTCAGAGGGGCCAAGGAACGGGCCTTTTCCCGGAGACGCTATTGAAGCGTCACCCGATTCAGATTTGAGTCAAAGACCTTCGGGCGCGAGGGGGAGACGTTAAGCTGCTGGTGCTTTTCCTAGGAAGAACTGGCGCGCCCGCTGGGACTCGAACCCAGGACCCTCTGCTTAGAAGGCAGATGCTCTATCCAACTGAGCTACGGGCGCAACTGACTTATTTGCAGACACTTGTGTTGCAACCAAATGGATGGTTGACGCCAAATTATATACGGGTGTCCTAGAGTTCTCGCATGAATGTCTAAAATGGTCAGGCAGAGGACTTCGACCAGGAGAAAACCTGGCGGCCGATGCAGTACACAAATATTGTCCGGCATGTTCCATCGGGTAACTACTATGCCCGCTGGTGCATCAAAGGCAAGCTCATCTGGCGCTTGCCCAAATTAGCGCGGCGGCGGGTGCCCTCCGCTCGGGTTGGCGGAATTGCGTCCTGTTCGAAGTGTTCGCCCTTCAATCGGGCAGATCGTCGGTCAGATATCCATCTCCCTTAGCTAGGGTGTCGTACCAGGTGAATTTGAGCACGGCGGAGGTGGCCAGGAAGATGGCCGATGACACCCAGAATTGGCGCCAATGCTGGATCACGAGGTAGATCGGGGCAGCGACCATCGCGGTTTGCCAGACCAACCCGACCGCCAGGTTGAACAGGTCTCGGCGGAAGCCGCGATTGGGCTGAAAAGCCGGGTTGCGCCGCCGGCACTTTTCCAGCACGGGACGCCACAAACCCCACGGGCGCACGTTGCGGTAGAAACTCTCGAGGACTTCATCCGGTTCCGGCCGCGTGAACAAACAGACGGCAATCGAGGCGAACGCGCTGATGGCAAGGATGAGAAGAAACGTGAACACCTCATGCAGGGCCGGCAGGCTAGTCGGTATCACGATGGCCGCTGCCGTGCCAGCCGCCATGCCGGCAAAAAATCCGTAGCCGTTGAAGCGCCACCAGTGCCATTTGAGGACGTTGGGGATCACGAAGGCCGGGATCAGAGCGGAAGTGATCCATTTGGTGACTGAATGCACGTCCCGAGTGACGAAGCCGAACGCGATTCCGATCAGGATCACGGCGCTGGAGGTGATCCAGGCACATACCACATAACGCCGGGAGGGTGCGTTCGGGTTGATGTAGCGTTTGTAAATGTCGTTCACGACGTACGCCGCGCCCGAGTTCACGGTGGACACAAAAGTGCTCATGAACGAAGCGAGTAGTGCCGCAATCAGGATGCCTTTGAAGCCGACGGGCACATAGCCCCGGCTGAGCACTTGCGGCAGGATTTCCTCGAACTTCGCGCCTTTGCCCTTAGTCGCCACGAGTTGCGCCAGATCATCATGAAAGAACACGATGCCAAGCACGGAAATGCCCGCGATCAAGAGAAAGCGCGGAGCGAGCGAGACGACCGCCATCACCATATTCTCCAGCGCTGCTTCGCGAGGACTGCGCGTCGAGAGGACATGCTGAATCGCGTAGTTGGGCGTTGGCCCGGCCATGCTGACCAGCACGCCTTTGAAAAAAAGCATCGCGGTAAAGAACATGAACAAAGAGTAACCGTCGCCTCCCTGGCTGACGGGGGCCGTGACACGGTGCTGCAACGCCGGGATCAGGTTCGACCAGTCAAGGTCCAGTTTCCAGCCGAAGAACAGGTTGTCCCACCCCGCGGGAACCACCGCCATGATTTGTTCGGGCCGGATGGTGAAGATGGCGATGACGGCGATGCCGACCGCGGCAATGACTTTAAGCACAAACTGAATCAGGTCGTTCATCACGACGCTGTACATGCCGCCCACCACACAGTAAATGCCGGTCACCAGTAACATGGCCGTGCCATACACTTCGTATGGGAGGTCCCAGGGGAAGAACGGTTTGGTAAACTCCGCGATGCCCCGAAAGGCGTAGCACAGAAAACCGATCACATGCACCAGCGCGTATACCACCACGCTCAGATAAGCCAGTTCCGCGCCCCGGCTGTGACCGAACCGAGTCCGCATCCACTCGGCGCCGGTCAGGACATTCGACCGGCGCACCCAGGTCCCCAGATAGACCATGCGAAATACCACGCTGAACAGCGGCCAGACCCACAACAGCCAAACGCCCTTCACGCCGCAAATGAAGAACATCATGACGAACCACATCGTCCCCGTAATGTCCACGCCGCTCGACCCGTGCGCCACGCCGATAATCCACCAGGGCAGGCTCTTGCCCGCCAGGAAATACGATTCGGCGCTCCGCGACGCCTTCTTGGCCACCCACCACCCGACCAGCGACATCAGGATGAGATAGGCGACGATGATCGTCAGATCAATTGGGTGCATTCAGGTCCTAACTCGGGCATTGCCGCAGATGGTTCAGGAGATCCTGGAAGTTGCAGGTTGCGACGCAGCAGTATTTGTCTGCACCGCCGTAATAGACAAATAGCGTGCTCTCGATCACGACGGCGCCACAGGGGAAACAGCAACCGTGATAGAAACCATCGAGTTCGTAATCCGCTTCCGGCTGCAATAGCCAATCCGGTGTCCGGTGCCGCACGATGCCGGGGTCATAGAGATCCAGCAAGACGGCGCCAAGGCGGTAGAACTTGTCAGGTCCAACGGCATGATAGAGCGTGAACCAGCCGTAGGGCGTCTTGATTGGGGGAGTGTTGATGCCCAGCTTGAAGGTCTCCCAGGGATACTTTTGGCGAAGCAGCAGCCGGCTTGGGGCGGCGGGAAGCCCCAGCAAATCGTCGGCAGACTTTATCCAGGCGCAAGCCTGGTCCGTCCCGTAAGCGTCGCCGACCCACTCCAGCGGGCGGTGCATCAAAACAAATCTGCCGTTGACCCTCTCCGGGAACAGGATGGCGTCTCGATCGTCCAGCAATGGGTCGGTCAGCCAGCCGGCCCGAATCCAGTAACGGAAATCCCGGGTCATCGCCAGCCCCGTCAACGTGGCATTGAGCCGCAGATAGCGGGGAAATTCCGGAGGACAATCGGGTTGCACGTAACGCGCGCGAACCTCCGGCTTCCAGAACTGGCCAAACGGATAATGCCGGCAGGCATAGGTCACATAGAACCAGTCGCCCATCTTCACGATGCGCGGATCCTGAATCGTGGCGCCATCAAATCCCTCACCGCTCGGGCTCAGGCATGGCCAGTCGCTCACGCGCTCGAAGTGGAAGCCGTCCCGGCTCCGGGCCAGTCCGAACCAGCATTTGTATTCGGGGCCCGACTCCGCCGTGCGGTAAAGCAACGTCACCTCGTGTTTGGCCTCGTCATACCAAGCAGCCGGATTGAACACCGCGAGGTCTTCCCAGGGATGCCCGGGAAACGGAGACAAGATGGGGTTCCCGGCATATCTCTCGAGTTTCATTCGTTTGCAGAATACGGTTATTGAATCCGGACCTAAGGGTCCGAGGGTGACAAGGTTTCCGCAGGACTGTTCATGGCAGCTTCTGGGTGGCTGACAAAATCCACGCGGACCGATGCGCATCAAACCCAATTCTTGGGTAGTAGGCTTCTGCTTTCGGTGCGGCCAACAGGATTATCTTGGCTTTGCTACCGAGCCTTGACTGGGTCAAACCAATCAGCTCGCGGCCGATCCCCTGCTTCTGATAGGCCACGTCAACGGCCAAATCTGAAAGGTAGCAGCAATACTCGAAATCGGTAACCGAACGCGCGACTCCAACCAACTTCCCACCGTCCCAAGCCGTGCAGAGCAGGTTCGCGTGTTCAAGCATCGCTTTGACGCAGTTTGGATCATCTACCGGGCGACGCTCTGCCAGCGTCGAGCGCCTCAGTAGATCCACGAAGTCCGCCTCGCTAATGCGGCGGTCATACTCGTATTGAATGCTCACGTTTTCGTCGGATAATCAGGGAACTAATCAGCGGTTCGTATGGTGGGCGATGCCCCTCCATCATGCAACACGTTTGGGGCCATGAAACCCTTTGCGCTTCCAACATGGGTTGTCTAGTCTCGGGCGAACTTGATTTATGAATTTCAAACTCCTGCTTAAAACGGTTTTCCTAGTCGTCGTCTTGCTGCTCCTGGTCATCATGGGCATGAACAATCGGCAAACTGTCAGGCTGACGCTGCCACCGATATTGACCAAGGGTCAGAACCTGCCCGCCGCGATCATGTACTTTGGCTTTTTCGGCGTGGGCGTATTGAGCGGCACGATGCTGAGCGGGGGCAAGAAAGGTGGGGCCAGCGGAAAGAGCAAGCCTCAGAATTAGGGTCCCTGGAATCCGCCATCCATCTTCCCGCCGCTGGTTGGATTCCTTTCACCAGTGGTGTAGCCGTCCACGGGCGCCTATTTGTCGCGATGAGAGGCCTCGCGAACCTCGGCTGGACCCTGGAAGGCCCGCGCAGAATCCCAAGGAAAACCGAACAATGAAGGAGTTCGCACAGCAAACCGAACTTTGGCTTCCGCGCCCGCGAGATGAGGTGTTTCCTTTCTTTGCTGAAGCGCGGAACCTGGAAACCATCACGCCGCCATGGTTGAGATTTGAAGTGCTGACGCCTGCGCCCCTCGTGATGGGGCCCGGGACGCTCATTGACTACCGCATCCACGTGCATGGCCTTGCCATCCGCTGGCGGACGGAAATCGCCGAATGGGATCCGCCGCATCAGTTCGTGGACGTCCAACTGCGCGGTCCTTACACCTTGTGGCACCACACGCACACCTTCGAGGAGCGCGACGGCGGCACCCTCTGCCGTGACCGCGTCCGCTATCGTCCGCGGGGTGGAACGCTGATCCATTGGCTTTTCGTGCGGCGCGATGTCGAACGGATTTTTCAGTATCGACAGCAGCGCCTCCGGGAGATCTTCGACTCCCCAGGAGTAGGGCTGAAGCTCCGCAGGTTCAGGTCGCACGGGCCAGATCCTCCTGAAGCAGACGAGCGCTGATGCGGGCGGATTCAAAAATCACGGGTAGCCCGCTGCCAGGATGGGTGCCGCCGCCGACCAGGTAGAACCGATCGAATTCCTCGAACCGGTTTCGCGGGCGTAAGTGAAGCATTTGGCCGAGGTTGTGGGCGAGGTTGAAGGTCGCGCCCCGATAAATGCCCATTTTGTTCTCCCACTCGACGGGTGTCACTACACGCTCGAAGCGAATGCGTTTCTCAATATCGCCCAGGCCGATCTTGGCGAGCTGCCGCATCGTGACCTGGCGGTAGCGGTCACGCTCCTTGCTCCAGTCAATGTTCGCGTGTTGATGACTGACCGGCACCAGGACGTAGAGCGCGCTATGGCCGGGCGGCGCCATGGTGTCGTCGGTCCGGCACGGGTTCTCGACGTAGAACGACGGGTCTTCGGTGAGCACGTGCCGGTTCTCGATGTCGTCGAGGTTCTGCCGGTAATCCCGGGCCATGTAGATGTTGTGGTGCTGGAGCTGGTCATACCGGCCCTCGATGCCGAGATAAAGCATGAAGGTGGAGCAGGAGAAGCGTTTGCGTGCGATGGTTGCGTCGGTCCAGCGGCGCCGCAAGCGACCTGGCACCAGCGTCGTCATGGCGTGGCCGAAGTCGGCGTTGACGACGACAGCGTCGGCGCGCAACTCACCAGTCGTCGTGCGGACGCCGACGGCGCGCCGGCCCTCGAACAAGACTTCCTCAACCGGCTCGTTCAACCGGATGGTCGCGCCCAACTCGGCGGCGACACGCGCCATGCCGCGCGTGAGCGCGTTGCAGCCGCCGATTGGGTGCCAGATGCCGTACTCATATTCCAGGTAGGAAAGGATCGAGAAGAGGCTGGGGCACTGGAACGGCGACATGCCCAGATACTTGGACTGGAAGGTAAAAGCGAGTTGCAGGCGCGGGTCGCGGAAATAGCCCGCCAGCTCGGCATGGAGTGATTTCCAGGGCTTGAGATAGGGCAGCACGGCGAGCAGACGCGTTTGCAGCAGGCTGGTCCAGCCAAGGAACGGCGACTGGAGGCACGGGGCGAACTTCTCGAGCTTCACCCGGTTGTAATCCATGAACCGGCGAAACTGCGGTCCATCCGCCGGCGCCAGCTTCGCGATCTCGGCGACCATCCGCTCGACATCCGACGTGCAGAGCAACTCGCCGCCGGCCCCGAAGATAAGCCGGTATTGCGGGTCGAGCTTCTTCATCGGCACCTCGCGGCGCAGGTCGCGCCCGACGGCAGCGAAAATCTCGTCAAGGATTTGCGGATAGAGGAAGAAGGTCGGTCCGAGGTCGAACCGGTAGCCATCGCCTTCGATGGCCGAAGTGCGGCCGCCTATGTGCGGTAGTTTCTCGATCACGGTGACCTCCAGCCCGGCTTTCGCCAGCAACATCGCGGTTGCCAACCCGCCTGGACCGGCGCCGATAATCAGAACGCGCTGCGACATGGCGCCATGAGTAGCCGAAGCCCACCCCCCTGGCAAGCTCAGCCGTCCAGCAGAAACCGGTACACGCGTTTCAACGTCGCCAACGAAACGCGCGGAGGCGGGTAGCGCAGCTTCGGGTCGAGGGCAAGTGACCGTCGCAGCACCGACCGGTAGTGCGTGAAGGCGGTGAAGCTGGCCTGACCGTGGTAGGAGCCCAGGCCGCTATCGCCTACACCGCCAAAGGGAAGGTGAGTGCCGATCATATGCGTGACCGTGTCGTTGAGGCAGACACCGCCCGAGCGTGTGGCGGCAAGCACCCGCTCCTGCGTCGCCCGGTCGCTGGTGAAGAGATACAGCGCCAGCGGTGTGGGCCGGTTGCGGAGCCCAGCCAAGGCGTCTTCGAGCGCAGCGAACTCCACCACCGGCAAGATGGGTCCGAAGATCTCTTCCTGCATCACCGGGGCGTCTGCCAGCACCCCGGTCAGAATGGTCGGCGCCAGGTAGAGGGCGTTGGCATCGTGCCGGCCGCCGCAGACGACTTGGCCGCTGCTCAGGTAACCGGTGAGCCGATCCAGGTGTCTGCGGTTGATGATGCGGCCGTAGTTTGCGCTTTTCTGCGGGTCATCGCCGTAAAACTGGCAGATCGCCCGCTTCAAGGACGCCACCAGGGGTGCGCTGATGCGGCGGTCCGCCAGCACGAAGTCTGGCGCCACGCACGTCTGGCCGGCGTTCATGAATTTGCCCCAAGCGATCCTGCGAGCCGTGAGGTCGAGCGGCGCGTCCGCGCAAACCAGGCAAGGGCATTTGCCGCCGAGTTCGAGCGTAACCGGCGTGAGATGGCGGGCGGCGGCGGTCATCACCACGCGGCCGACACTCGTGCTGCCTGTGAAAAAGATGGTATCGAACTTCTCGCGCAGCAGCGCCTCGGCGGTTTCGCGTTCACCCTGGACGACGGCGACGTAATCTGGCGGGAAGGTCGCGGCCATGAGCTGCGCAATCACCGAGGCGGTGTGGGGAGCCAACTCCGACGGCTTGAGCACGACGCAGTTCCCCGCAGCCAGCGCGCCAACCAACGGTGAAAGCAGAAGCTGAAACGGGTAGTTCCACGGTCCGATAATGAGGGCCACGCCATAGGGTTCGGGCCGGATGAATCCACGGGCTGGCCAGGCTAACCAGGGGGTGCGGCGGCGCTGAGGTTTCATCCAGGCAGGCAGACGGCGGAGGGCGAGGCGAATCTCGCCAAGCACGAGGCCAATTTCCGCGGCGTAGGCATCGTGCGGCGATTTCCCGAGATCGGCGCGTAGGGCGTCAACAAGAAGTTGTTCGCGGGCCTCGATGGCACCACGGAGTTTCAGGAGTTGCGCACGGCGGGACTCCAGTGGCCGGGTGGCACCAGATTGAAAGAAGGCGCGTTGGCAATTTAAGGTGGCAACGAAATCCATAATCAGCTTGGAGAAACATCCCCCGCCGCGTATAAGTTCGTCAAGCATGCGTCGTTGGCTGCCACTTCTGATGTTGTTCCCGGCGCTGTTGGCGCCGGCGGATGATCGCGCGGACAAACTCGCCGCGGCTGGGGTCGCGGAGTTCACCGCGGCCTATCAAGCCTGGGACGGCGCTCGCTTCGGCGCGGCGGCGGAACTGTTCCGGCAGGCCAGCACCAACACGCCAACCTCCAGCACTTATTCCTACTGGCTGGGCACATCGGAATTTCACCGCATGCTGCAATTACGCAGCCTGCCCCCTTCGCACACGAATACGCTCGCGGCTGAAGCGGCCATGGACGCAGCCCTGGCGGCACTGGAGATCGCGGTGAAGCTGGACGAGCGGGATGCGGAGAGCCACGCGTTGCTCGGCACCCTTTACGGCATGAAGATCAACGGGAACCTGCTGCGGGCCGCCCTCTTTGGGCCGCGGGTGGCGAAGCATCAGAAACGGGCGATGGAGTTCGGCGCGGAAGACCCGCGTGTGCAGTATCTGCTCGGCACCTGCCTGTTTCACACGGCGAAAAAGCGGGCGGAGCAACGCGAGGCGCTCACGACGTTCCTGGCGGCGGAGAAACTGTTCGCCGCGGAGGCCAAGCATGCGGGTGGACCCCTTGAACCGCGTTGGGGACGGAGCAGTTGTATCACCTTTATCGGCCGGACTTACGAGTTGCTTGACCAACGGGCGGAGGCGGCGGATTATTTTCGCCGGGCGTTGGCCGCGCATCCGGCGGATCGTTTGGCCAAGGAAGGGCTGGCACGCGTTGCGGAAAAGAAATGAGGCAAACATGAGCAAGAAACAGGTCGTCGTCATCGGGTCGGGGCTTGGTGGCTTATCCGCGGCCATCTCGCTGGCGCAAGAGGGTTACGCCGTCACCATTCACGAGAAGAACGCGAAGATCGGCGGCAAGCTCAACGTGCTGAAGGAGCGCGGCTACAGCTTCGACCTCGGGCCTTCCATCCTCACGCTGCCTCACCTCTTCGAGCGGTTGTTCGAGCGGTCGGCAAAGAAGATGAGCGATTACATCCCGATCCGCTCGCTGCGGCCCCACTGGCGCAACTTCTTCGAGGATGGCAAGGTGGTGGACCTCTATCCGGAACCCGACCGGATGGCCGAGGAAGCGCGCAAGGTCGGCGAAGAGCCCGCCAATGTGCAGCGGTTCCTGAAGTACTCCGCTGACCTCTACGATCTCGTCAATGCGGGCTACTTCGAGCAGGGGCTCGACACCTCCAAGGACTTCAAACGCTTCTACGGGCTTTGGAAGTACCTGAAGTTCGACCCGTTACGCACCATGCACGGCGGCGTGAAGCGGTTTCTCAGGACACGCCACATGCAGGACATCTTCGACTACTTCATCAAGTATGTCGGCTCGTCGGCGTATCACTCGCCGGCGTTCATGAACTGCCTGCCAACGATCCAGTTTCGCTACGATCTTTGGTACGTCGACGGCGGCCTTTATAACATCGCCGTCGGCCTCCAGCGGCTGATGAATGAACTCGGCGTCGCCGTCCGGCTCAACAGCGAGGTCACCGAAATCCGCAAGGAAGGCCACCGGGTGACCGGCCTGGTGACGAAGGATGGCATATTCCACTCCGCCGACATCCTCGTCTCGAATATGGAAGTCATCCCCGCCTATAAGCGGCTGCTGCGGGAGGACGAGACGTTTATGCACACGCTGGACAGGTTCGAGCCCTCCTGTTCCGGCCTCGTGCTCGAACTGGGCCTCGACTGCCAGTATCCGCAGCTCGCCCACCACAACTTCTTTTTCTCGGGGAATCAGCGCGAGCATTTCCACACCGTCTTCCGCAAGCGGCAGTTACCGCCGGACCCGACGATCTACCTGGTAGCGGCGTCCAAAACCGACCCGACCGTCGCGCCGCCGGGCTGCGACTGCCTGAAGATCCTGCCCCACATCCCGCATATCGAGGACGTGCACCCGCTGACCCGTGAGGATTACCTGGCTTTCAAAGAGCGTGTGGTGGACAAGCTGGAGCGGATGGGCTTGACGGATTTGCGGAAGCACGTCGTCTTCGAGCATTGCTGGACGCCACTCGACATCCGCCAGCAGTATTACTCCAACCAGGGCGCGATCTACGGCGTCGTGTCGGACCGTTTCAAGAACCTCGCCTTCAAGGCGCCAAAGCAAAGCACGAAGTATCCAAACCTCTTCTTCGTGGGCGGCTCGGTCAATCCAGGAGGCGGCATGCCGATGGTGATTCTCTGCGGCCAGAACGTCGCCAAAAAGATAGTGAGCTGGGACCGAGCTTCGGGCGGAACTGGTTGACCAGGCGCATCTACGCTTATGCAGCGCGCGATCTGCCTCCTTGCTTTGGAAAGTGGCATCGAATGGACGCTGTTATAAGGCTCATCACGCTGGCGCTCTGGGCCGGTGGTTTTCTCCTGCTGAGGCGCCTTCGCCGATGCGCTGAAGGCAAGCCCCTCACCAAGGAGCCGTCGGTGAGCCTGATAATCCCCGCTCGCAACGAAGAACGGAACCTCCCCACGCTGCTGCGCTCGCTCGCTGCGCAACCAGCCAAGCCACGCGAGGTCATCGTGGTGGATGACGGATCTACTGATCGCACTGCTGAAATGGCCCGCCAATTTGGTGCGATTGTGATCCCGTCGCAGCCGCTGCCCGACGGCTGGCGCGGCAAGACCTGGGCCTGTCACCAGGGGGCGCAGGCTGCGACCGGCGATTTGCTTCTGTTCGTGGATGCGGATACCTGGTTTGAGCCGGACGGTCTCGGCAGGATTCTCTCTGCGTATGAGGGCGGCGCACTCTCCGTCGGTCCCTACCATGCCGTCCACAAGCTGTATGAAGAACTCTCGCTGTTCTTCAACCTCAACATGATCTTTGGCACTGTGCCCCGCGGGTTGTTCGGACAGATGTTATTGGTGGATCGGGAGAGCTACCAGCGCGTCGGCGGCCATGCGGCTGTCCAGGGCCGCATCCTGGAAAACGTTTGGCTGGCCGGCCAGTTTCGCGCGGCGGCCATTGGCACGCGGAGCGTGACGGGCCGGGGCGTGCTCGCATTCCGCATGTACCC
>Ga0118677_10005145_pt1 | contig 23124 bp, 21 predicted proteins | sample AliMusrvi5mmetaG_FD_86154 | JGI IMG/M metagenome (GOLD analysis project Ga0118677, IMG submission 86154)
TTGTAAGTCCTAGCCTCTGTCTACGCAAATGCCCGGTGACGATCAGCGGGTCGCTTTGCGGCGAGGATGCGATCTATGCTGTACTCCTGGACGGGAGCGGCGACTCCTCAAAATTCGGCACTCGCCTGCCGGATGAACTCTTCAGCCTTTGTCAGAGTGACGGCGGCGACATCTGTGCCACCTCTGACGCCGCAGGTGCGGCTCCTCTGCCAATGGAGTTGGTGGCGATCAACACCTCCGCTAAGACTGCGGAAATCTGGGTGGCAGTGCCTCTAACGACCGCTGATACCACGATCTACATCTGGTATCAGAACAGCGGGGCAACCCTGACCCAACCCGCCGCAACGTCAACCTACGGCAAACAGGCTGTCTGGAATGGCGTCAACGGTGTCGGCGGCAGCGGAAGCGCAGTCGGCTTTGTTAGCCATGATGGCGGTTTCACGGAGAGTACCGGTAAAATTACCACCAGCCCCAGTGGCGGTGGCATCGATGGTATCATAGGCGCAGCCGCCCAGTTCCATAATGGTGGCGGTGCTGTGGGCATGTCGCCCAACCCGGTGGACATCGCCAATCCCTTCACGGTTCAGTTGTGGGCATACTACTATTCGCAGTCGTCGGAACGGGTCCTGCAATTAGCCGGTACAGACGGCTTCTCGATTATCGACTATGGCACCGCACTGAGTCTTGCTTTCGGTGGCGGCACTTCCGTTGTCTGCAATGATAGCGGCTGTTATTCCCGCACTGGCATGTGGCTCCAGCATGCCATGATCTATGGCGGCGGCGACAAGTCAACGCCCGCGCACTTCAAATATAAGATCAACAACACCGACCTCACACTGGTCGCAGGTACGGCCGTGTCGGGCGACACGGTAGAAAATACGAACCGTTTTGCTGGCTACTATTGGCAGGCATACGGCGGTCTGATGGATGAGCAGCGGATCACGGCGGGAGCCCGCAGTGACGCCTATCTTGGCACGGACTACGCTATTCAAACCAGCACTACCGGCATTTCCTCCGGAACACCGGCTGCGACCGGCACGAGCTACGTCACCCCGGCAAACTGCCTGCGGCGTTGCGCCTTAACGATCAGCGGCTCGCAAGTCGCGGAGACGGGGATTTACGCGATCCCTTTTAGCGGCAGCGGGGATTCGTCCCGACTGGGAACACGCCTGCCGTCCGAACTCTTCACGCTTTGTCAGTTGGATGGCAACGATATTTGCTTCACCTCCGATTTGGAGGGGACAAATCGCCTGCCGATGGAACTGGTATCGTATGATCCCGTCGCCCTGACGGCTGAAATCTGGGTCGCAGTCCCACTTGTTGCTTCGACAGACAAAACGATTTATGTCTGGTACAAGAACAATGGTACCTTGCTTTCGCAGCCCTTGGCGACGGATGCCGCCGGTAGTCTTGCTGTATGGAACGGGGCCACGGGCGTAGGCGGCAGCGGCAACACGCTTGCCTTGGTCAGCCACGACGGCGGTCAAACCGATATAACTGGAAACAATACGCTGACGACCAGCGGTATAACTAGCAGCACCGGTCAGATCGGTAGCGCAGCCGCTTTCAATCAGCCGTCGCTTGTTCTTAGCAACATCACGACGCCTTCGATGCCCGTGGATACGGGGAGTGCCTTCACTTTACAGTATTGGCAAAAATACAAAGGGCTTTGCAGTCAGTCGGCTTACTTTTTGCCGATTCGGATGGGAGGCTCGAATGAATTTCTAGTAGCAGTAGGCGACCACAATGGCGCGCTTGCAGGGAACTCGCTTTATTTTGGTTTCCGAAATACGCCCGCCTTGGTAGCCAATCCGTTAGAGGCGAGCATTGTTGATAATCAAAATGTTTGGCGTCAACACGCCGTGTCCTATAATGGCGGCGGAGCGGGAGTTGCCGCAAACTTTAATTATGAGGTAGACGGCACATTACAATCACCGACCGCAATCGGTAATATTGGCGGGTCAACTGCTCCCGCAGGAATATTCTTTGGTGCAGACTACTCTACCTATTGGGGCAGCTACTCCGCTTATTTTATCGGCGATCTTGATGAATTGCGCATGACCTCGGTCTTGCGTTCAGCCGATTATCTAAGCACGGACTATAATCTGCAAGGTAGCACCAGTCTGATTTCAGTCGGCACACCCGCCAGCACCTCGACTGGGCCATCGACCTACGAAGTCAGCGTGTCTCAGACAATCAGCTTGAGCCACACGGCGGCAGGCAGCTTACCCGCAGGCATCAAGCACGCCGATGCCACTAACGCTATCACCCTGAGTCAGGTGGCGGACTGCCACCAAGTGATGAAGCATCTTGCGGCTGCTGATACGATCACCCTGAGTCAGGGTGCAGACTGCTATCAAGCGGTGCATCATCTTGCCGTAGCTGAGACGCTCACCCTATCAAATAGGGGCATTGGCAGCGTGCTTCGAGCGGGTGCCACCAGCACGCTCACGCTGAGTGATGTGGCGACGTGTCACAATACCGTGCATCGAGCGGGTGCGGCGGATACGCTGGTTGTCAGCCAGCATGCGGCTCGCGGGGATTGGGGTATTATCCATTTCCTCCACGTCTACGATACGCTCAGCATCGTGGACGACGCGGAGCGGGCGGGCAGCGCGCTCCATGAGTACGCAGGATCAAGCAGGGCTGATAGGCTGAGCCTAGGCGACCAAGCCACCTGTGGCGTGGTCCGTGCCGGTGGAAAGATCGCCGGGGCAACCGATACGCTGACTCTCCAAGATGCAGCCCATCGGTGCAAGACGGCCCAGGCGTCCGATACGCTCACCCTGAGCGATGCAGCCCACACCACGGGCAGTAAGCCCGCGACCGATACCCTGGCCCTCGGGGATATGGCGACCGTGAATGTCGTCCGCAGCCTGCAAGCTACGGACGCCTTGGTGGTCGAGCAGTCGTTCACCTACATCCTGCCCTACAAGCTGGTGCAGCGTGAATACCATCCATTCGTAGGGTCTGGAAGCTCGGTCCCGACGCCGCCTGCCACAACCCTGACAGGTCCGGAGTCGCTGTCGCCGGGCGAGTTCCAGTTGGTCTACCCGGCAGCCGGGACGCCGACGGACATCCTGGTCCTGCGGAATCCGGAGTTGGGCAACAAGGACCGCCTGCATTTCAACCGCATCAGCCGGGAGACTCGCGGCGGCACCCTGATCGTCTATGCCGATCCCATGTGGCCGAAGACTCAGACGCTTGTGCTGACCTTCTCGGCCCTGCACCGGGCCCAGGGTGAAGCCCTCCTGGCATTCATGCTCAACCACCTCGGTCTGGAGATCGGGCTCTGGGATTGGGAAGGGCACTACTGGGCGGGAGTCATCACGAATCCCGGCGACCCTGTGGTTCAAGATTCGCGGGACAGCTTCACGGCTGGCTTTGAGTTTGAAGGTCAACTTGTCAACGCTTAGGGAGATTGCCGTGTTCTACATTCAAGCCCCTTATCCGACGATGCAGACCTTAACCGTGCTGCCCAATCCGCAGTTCAGTGACTCAACGGCGTTGACGGATGCCGTCATCGTCAAGCGTGCTATTGACGGCACGAGGTACACCTACGTGAAGACAAAGAACGGCAGGCGGAAGATGAAGTGGAAATTCCACCTCACACGGAACAAGGGCTTGGAGCTAAGAGCGTTTATACGCAGTTACTTTGCTTCGACCCTTAAAGTGGTGGACCACTTGGGGCGGACCTGGATCGGGCACTTCCTCAACAGCCCGTTCGAGTTTGATACACCCGAACGGGCTGCCCCAGCCCGAACGCCTCTTGTGAGGGGTGAGTTGCAATCCATCGAAATCGACTTCGAGGGCGTGCAGCAATAACCAGCGAGCCGCCGTTTACGTCTCTCTTAGTGGCACTTTAGATCGAGGTCTCAATATGCGCAATATCTCCTCCAACGGACTCGCCAAGCTGGCGAATCGGTACGGCAATGAACCGATCTGCATCGTCGAGATCGACTGGACGCCGCACGCCACTATCGCCTACGCCGACCGCGATCTGCCGGGCACCGGCATTGCGGGCAAGATCATTGAACTGAGTCAACTGGACGATGTGGTGGACATCGTTCTCACGAACGGAAGCTCCGCCTCCATTGAGATCACCCTGGATGACACAAGCGGCGAGATAAAAGCCCTCTATAACTCCTATGACTTTCACAAGCGGTCCGTTCGCGTCTATCAGTGGTTCCAGGGCCTCGACCTATCGGACAAGTTTCTCATCTTCTCAGGAAAGCTGAACACGCCCCTCACCTGGAACGAGCGGGACCGGACGGTCAAGCTGGCCGTTCTATCCCACTTGGAAGACCAGGAAGTTGGCTTCAGCCCTGAAGCCGGTCAGTTTGCTTGGCTACCCTCCGCGATGTGCGGTAAGGCGTGGCCCATGATTTTTGGCACCGTGCAGGACTGCCCGGCCACGCAGATTACACGCATCTGTCAGGCGGTAACGATCACACCGGTTGGAATCCCCAGCGGCTCCGATCACTATCTCGCAGCCCCGCTTTACGCCAATGGCACCAACACGGACATAGGCGGGCGAGCCAGTCTCTTCCAGCTTCAAGTCCAGATGGACATTTGCGAAATGGCGGCCAATTGCTGGCAGGCAGACCCAAATGGCGGACCCGGCTCCACAGCCTGGGATAAGGCCGCCGCCCTGATGAATCAATGGCAGAAACTAGGGCAGCAGCGTGCCCAGTTGCTAGCGAAGATGGCGAAGAAAGAGCAGTGCATCACGCTGTCTCGCCGTGCCGCCGTGGACTACGTGAGAACCCACGGCCTTGGTGACAATCCGATTCAAACACTCGGTGGCGAAGACTTCCCCCAAAACACCCCAATTTGGGTCAACATCGGAGGGGGCTCATTCTATGGGCACTTTGAGGGGAACCTTTTCTTCGTAGCCGAGCGAGTAAACCTGGACGATGCGGTGCAATTAGCTACGGACCTCTACACTTTTCAAGAGGGGCAGTGCAACGCGACCCAGACCGGCGGACCTCGCACAACGCCCTTCAGCTACGTGCAGACGGTGCCAGTGGGCTCGACTTGCGATGGCAGTAACACGCTGATGACGCAGGCGATGCCCAGCGGGGCGACGGGGATTGACGACAATTTGAAGGACCTAGTGCCCGGTCAGATGCGCATCTATGGCTATACGTTTAATGGGACACAGCGGGCGGGCGTCACCTTCCCAGGCATCGGCTTCGGGCAGGCACCGGACCAGAACAGTTGGCTGCGAATCTTCTGGCGCGAGGGCGGTCAAACCGTCACGATGGAGACGGCGGAGCCAGTTTCCTACGTGGTATCCATCGTGCCCGGTAGTGTTCTCTGTGTCAAAGCGTTTAAGCAGTACGATGGTCCCCATCTGTTGACCACTGTCCCTTCGGACTTCTACACCGTCTCGAACGTGAACTATGGTTCGATCAATGCCGTGGTGATTACGCTCAAGCGGCAGTTGAGCACCTATCGCTATCCAACTGGCGAGAACCAAGGCTGGAGCAATGAACTCTATGTGAGTTTCGAGTCGTCGGTCGGACCGAACACGGTCGATGTGATGAAATATCTGATCGACACTTACACGGACCTGACGTGGGACGCCACCAGCTTCAACCACGTTCACACGAAGCTCGCGCCGTTCCCCAGCAATTTCGCCCTCCTGGAAACGAAGAACGTCATCGAGGTGCTGCGGGAGATAGCCTTCCAAGCCCGTTGTGCGATCTGGATCAGCGAGGACGTGTTTCACCTTCGGTATCTGCCGGAGGAGCCAGACCCAGTGACGACGATCACGGTGTCAGACATCGACTCTGAGCGTGGCGTGGAGGTCGGGTATACGCCGACCGAAAGCATCTGCACGAAGATGAAAGTTGCCTGGAAGCTCAGTCTGGCTCCGGACAATCCGTATCCAAGTGACGCCGAGAAGCACGCCCAGACGATGGTTCTGCGGCACAATATGGCAGCCTACGGGCTGCATGAGAAGAGTTTCTCGTGGTACATTTACACGCAACCTGACATCATCTTTAAGTGCGCCACGTTTTGGATGATCCGGTTCAGCACGACGTGGAAAACGCTCAAGTTCCGCACGTTTCTGAACAAATTGAACGTGGAGACCCTTGACACCATCTTATTTGATGATGGCGGCAGGGGCTACGTCTCCAACAGTCCGGTCAAAGCCTTCGTCAAGAAGGCCGCCTACAACTCGGCTGAGGATGCCATTGATTTCGAGTGCGAAGTTCCGGTCAAAGCCGGGGAGATGGTTTACTATCCGTTCTACTGGCCATCGAATCTGCCGACGACCCTGACTTGGCCCCCGGCCGACGAGATTGCCAGCGGGGCGGCTGGCGGCGGCGGCATCGGCGTCTGGGCGAGCGGGACGCTCCCCTCCGGAGCCCTTGGCGGGCAACTCAGCGGGCAGACTGTCTTCGTGGGCGGACCGAATATTGTTTTCGGGCCTCACAGCGACCGAGGCGACCCAACCCCGACAGACGTGGATTTTGTCGCTCAGCCGTCATTCCCCTCGGACTCGATCACCTCGATCCCAACGAATGTAAAGCCCTATCTGAACACGGGCATTGCCTTCTTAACGGAGGAGGAGCCAGTCGTCTTCGATGCCCCGGATCAGTCGGTTGTTATTGATCTTTACAAGACCGTGATTATTGATAGCAGCACGATCAAGGCTAGTCCAACTCAGGTTGGCTACCTGGGAGACTTCTTTAATATCAACCCTGAAGGTGGCTTGAGATTGGAACTCGCGGCGGCCCAGGTCGTGGACGGTCGCGGTAAGGTCAAGGCGACAACCGGCAAGGACGCCCCGCTATCCGACATCATCACGGTAGGCAAGATTAAAGGCGACAATGCCGTGCTGCTGGATGCCTCCGGCGATGGAATCTATGCCGTCACGGACGACGTAGCCGATGGAGCGGTTGTTGATCTCAAGTATGACTCGGACGGTAAGAAGGTCGGTATTGCGACCGCCTTCCTCCAGAACCCTTAACCTAGTGAGTGAGTGCTATGGCAGAGAATTGGATAAAGGGTGCGATCAAACACCCTGGGGCTTTGAAGGCTGAGGCGAAGGCGGCGGGCGTGAGCCTGTCCAAGTTCGAGTCAATGCCGCACAAAGACCCGACGACCAATCGACGGATTGCGTTGGCTAAGCGGTTGCAGGCAATGGCCAAGAACCGCAAATAGTGCGAGTGGAGAGGTGGGCAATGTCGCCCGCTTCCAAGTTTGTTTCCTGTTTTACAGAAAGTTTCTTATCATGCAGAACATCGGTGGTTTGAACGGCGTTTCTCCCGACATCGTGTTGGTCCAGGCCCAGGGCAAGACCGGCGAACAAGTGGACCGCGACGTGGCGATGGCCAAGGCGGCGAACGAGTTCCGCAAAGAGATGGGTCAAGTGCCCGAGCAGAACAAGGCCCAGTGCTACGACGGTAGCTGGAAGTAAGTCTCAGCAGATCAGTAAATGACGAAAGGGCACCCAGGCGTAAGCCTGAGTGCCCTTTCTGTTTCGACGCATCTAAACATCAACAACCGAGGTTATTATGGAAGGGGCGTTCAGTTGGCTCTCGACCATGATCGAGACATTTTATCGGTTTATTCCACACATCGTCATCATCCGGGCGACCCATGCTGGCGTTAAATGGGTAAGGGGGAGCAAGATCAAAGCTATGCAGCCGGGTCTGCACTGGTACTGGCCACTGACCACAGAGCTAGAAGTTATGGTCACGGCTCGCCAAACTTTGTCGATTCCAGATCAAATCTTGACTACCAAGGATGGCAAGAAAGTCACCGTAAAAACGCTGGTGGTGTATAAGATCAGGGACATCATCCAGGCGATTGGCCGGGTGAATTGGGACGTGGATAGCACCGTGAACGACCTCACCCAGTCTGCCGTCGTGCGTGTGGTCGCCACGCACAATCTTGCTGAAATTCTCCAGGGCATGACCGATGAGACGATCATCAACACCATGACCAAGGAGGTCCGCAAGGAACTGCGGCAATACGGCGTATACATCGTTCGCGCCAAACTTGTGAACTTCGCGGAGGCGAAGGTCTTCAAGTTGCTGACCTCTCAGGCGGAGCATCACGCGATGTCGAATTCGCAGTTCTACCTCTAGCCCACGCCACAAGGTTCGCAGCCGCTCGCTCGAATATATCCTCTCCGAGCCGGGCCTTGAGCGTCTCAACAGCCTTTGCCTCTGCCTCGGCGATGAATTCCTCGGCAGTTCTCAACAAAGGCTTAGGAATTGGGTTGGTGCGGCGGGCAGGGCACTCCCGGCACTGGTCTACGGTGACCAGTCTGGTGAAGTGCTCTGCCCCGAAGCCTTGGCATCGTCCCGAGACCTTGATCGGTGCCGTCGTGACGCCGAACATTCTGTCCAGGCACTCCGGCCATAGCGGGCGAAACACTCGCCCCTCTCGCGCGTAGCCAGCAATGTCTGGCACTTCTTGCGTAAACTCCAACGAACCATCGTCGTGCCCAATGCAGTTCAACTCAGGCGGCAATGCGCGCGCAACTAAGGAGATGTTGTCCACGTAGGCGGCACCAGGGACGACGACCTGTTGCGGCGAGGGCATGTTGATGACGACGCCGGGACAATCGGTACAGGGCTTCATGTTTTCCTCACTGGGCAAGATTCACAGGTGGTATGGGAAATACGTTGGGCAAACTCTGATGCCTGCGGATTGTTGCACCGCGACACCAGCGAAACGCACCCGCAGGCTGCTTTGAAAAAAGCCACCTGATGCCGCCACGCACACTTGTTCCACAGCGGTCGGAATAGCCAACCATCCCGGACATAGCCGTCGATGTCCAGCGGTTCCTTCTCACCTTTTGGATACTCAATGCTGCCATCCGCATGGAATACTGGACGCTGGAACGTGGGGTTACTGGTGCCTGCGGGTAGGGTCAACTCAATCGCCGCCAGATCAGGGCGTGGCACTGAGGGGGTTGGACCGGTCGGACCAAGCGGCCCTGTGTGACCAGTCCAAATGAAAGGCTTCGGCGGGGGCGGAGGTGTTCCCGTCTCCTGCCGCAGTTGGCATACCTCGCAGAAGCCGTCCGGAATGTACCGCGAATCACGGTCCGGGTGCAGACAGGTCTGATAGACCCGCCCGTTAGGTGAGGTGTCCGCGTATCGCATGATGCAAGGTTTCATAATATCCTAGCAAGAACAAGGATTACCATATCCGCCCGGCGTGGTGGAAACTTTCCAACAACCGTCACCGCCTAAACTGTTCAAATATGCAGCCTCAGCGACGGCTTTGGCCTCGGTGTCCATTTCGTATTGACCGAGGTAGGTGTAAGGTCCACCATAGCTAAAGCAACCGTTGATATACCAAGCGGTTGGAGGCGGTCCCGTAGGCCCCGTGGGTCCAGTGGGACCTGTGGGTCCGGGCGAACAGCAGCCAGAGGCTAGGGCCGCTGTTATCTCGTCGATGATCTTCTGCAACCACAGATATTCAGGTCCAACCGGCGTGGTGAAAGAGGGTGCCTTCGTGCAATTAACCTTGAGGGCCGCTTGCAGATTTGTGATGTCCGTCACACTCCAGCGGTGCGGGGCAACGGCGTTCGGCAAGTTAGCCGATGAGCAGACCAAGGCATTTGCCTGATCTATCAAGGCGTTCCAGTCAGAGAGCTTAAAGACACCCATCAAAACATCTCCAGGACCATTGCCCGGTAAGCCTCAGCCCCGGCGTAGCAATCCGCTAGGGCGTCGTGGGCGTGCGTGTTGGTGATGCCGAACTTGGTACAGACCGAAGCCAGCCCGACCCGCTCGAACGGAATAGGCTCGCCTCGGAAGGCGGCACGATCATTCAGGTAGACGGCGGCAAGCATCCCGTCGCGGGCGTGGGAGTGGAAAATCTTGTCTGTCATCTCGACGCCCAGCCAAGCCTTGAGGAAGGACGCCTCGAACGCCCAGTTGTGGGCCAGCGGCACGACGACCTTCCCGAAGGGCAGGTCGAGCCGCTCGAACCACTCCAAGAGCATGTCCTCCACACGCTCCGACTCGGGGGCTTGGAGCATGAGTTCCTCGATGGAGATGCCGTGCTTGGCAGTAGCGTACTTGGAAGCCCGCTTGGGATACTTGGGCTTGATGTTCGTGTAGAACACCGGCAGGTCGGCGATAGGCCGGATGTCGCTGTCCAGAGGCACGATGGCGATCTGGATGATTTCATGTACGCCCGGCTGCGTGCCGGTCGTTTCCAGGTCAATGGCGGCAAGCAAGTTGCCGCCGCAGGTCACGAGTGAGGGGTGAATCATGGCTGCTCCCAGGGTTCAATGTTCTCAACTGCCAGTGCTGCCGCCCGACCGGCTGCGATCTGGACCGGTTTGTTCCGCCCGGCGGTGATGTAGTAAGCGAAGCGGGACGCCCACATGTGCAGGCTGTCCATCGTGCCAGCCGCCCCGATCACGTAGTCCCAGCCGTCGTAGCCCATGAGGGCACGGTCGGCGACTGTCTTACGTGGGCCAAAGCCCGGACGCACGACCTTGATGAGCGTGCCGCCCATCGCTTTAATGGCGTCCGCCTCGTTGGGGAATCGCACATCGGGCACCACCAGCACGTCGCACTCGTGGTCGGTCTTCAAGAGGTAGTCCAGCCAAGTCCGGTCGTAGACGTTGTTGCGGACGGCTTTGGTACCCATCGCCACCCATATCTCGACCGGCGTCATACCCAGGGTGGGCAGCTTGATGTCCCGGTCCTTGGCCCCCTCCGCCGTCTCGTAGTGCTCCGGCGGCATCATCCCATCCCAGGCATAAAGCTCGAAACAAATCTGCTTCAGCTTCCACGCCAAGGATCGCTTGATCCCGCGAACGGGTCCGTATTCCGCCAAGCATTCGAGAAAGTAGTCCGCAAATGAATCCTTACCAACGCGCGAATAATGGCCGAGTCCAATGACGAGCATAAAAATCCTCCTTATGGTCCACTAAGAGAGACGAAAAGCGATCACGACTGGTTTGGGATTAGTTTGCCATCCACCAGAACGAGTGGCTTGGCGTCTTCCGGCACGGTCACCTCCACTAGCGAGAGGTTGGCGACACACTTCTTGCCGTCGAAGACGCCCGAGGCATGGCGGCTGGGCAGGCCCTTGATGACCTTGGCAGTCGTCCAGTCGTCCCGGTCCGCGTTGGTCAAGGAATCGTAGAACTTGTCGAAGAACTCCTTGAAGCCGGTGGCGACCCCCGTGGCTTCAAAGCAGTAGTCACTGATGAACTCTTCCAAAGCGGAGCGGTTATCTTCCGTGCTCCGCTGCTTGCTGCTGTTCATCACGACCGGTATCCGCAGCCGCCCCATCGCCTCCGGTAGCTCGAATTTCATGAGCGTGTACATGAAGTGCGGAGCCTCGGCGGTGAGCAGTTCGAGTAGCCGTTCTTTGGGGATTTCCTGGTCGGGCAAGAGGTCCGGGACGTGGATCACGGTGATGCGAGTGTCGCCGGGAAAGACCGGGCAGTTCTCCTGCCGATTGGCGCACTGCACCCAGTGGGTCGTATTGGCCTTGGTATAGCTGTCAGTTCGCATTTTGCGAATTGAGAGGAAGCGGGCCGTGACCCACTCCTTGATCTTGTTCAAGGCACCATTCGACTTGCTGATGTCCTTCTCCTCGACGACAGCCAGGATGCAATTAGCCAACTCCCCGTTAAAGTCCCCGGCACTGGTCAAGGCCCGGTCAGCGGGCACGAAGCCTTTGGTCATCAGCAGGGAGATGGCTTCGTGGAAGATGGACTTACCGCTGTTCTCCGGCCCATAGAGGAAGAGGTAGGGCAGGGGAGAGAAGGGGAAGCGGATCATGCTGGCGATCCAGGCAGTGAGGTACTGAGAGCCATTCTGGAGCCCGGAACGCTGCATCCAGGCGTCTGCCCGCAGGGCGGTGTTCAAGTCCCGCCCGATGTGATTGAGAATCATGTCCCAGTGCGGGTGGTGAGGACACTCCTCGTCACTGAGGTCGGCCGGGGCGAATCGTAACTGGGCGGCATCCATATTCCACTGTCTCCCACCGGGGTATTCTGCTTGGAAAGGTAAGTCCACTAAACGCCAACTTTTTACTACCGCCTTGCCCATAATCTGGCTCACATCTGTGGCGGGCACGCCGGAGCCGATCAGGAAGAGCGAGACGTTGGGGGCCTGCTCGCGGACCCACTCACTGCCCTTACGCACGACCCAGCCTGCGCCTTCCTTGGCGGGTGTTTCCAACTCGCGGATCATGTCGTCGTGGTCGTCGCCGAGGTCGTCCTCGGTGCCATCGGTCTTGGACTCGAAGACGCGGACCCACTTGCCCTTCTTGGCGATCCAGCCCTTCCAGGGCTTGTCATCGTCTTCCTTGGTGATCTCGATGGCGAGGCGTCCGTCTTTGGAGGGTTTAAGTCGGGTTTGCCGGTCGAGCAGTTCTTCTTTGATGTCGATCTGTTCGCCGAGGATCGCGGCCACTGCCACGGCATCGCTGGCGGAGTCGAAGAGGTATTGACCGATCTTGTCCGGGTCTTCCACGCCGCCCACGATCCGGGCCGCCTCGCCTAGGTCCGGGGCACGATTGAAGTAGCAGGTCGTCCAACCGGCCTTGTCCTGGCTCCAGGTCTCGGCCTCGTTGATGCCCATCGAGAAGCGGTAAACCTTCCAACCGCCCCGGTGGAGCGGAAAGCAAAAGCAATTGGGGCTGCCTGGATTATTGCCCTGCGAATTCGTCGTGAAGGTGCCGGGCAGCTTTAGCTCCTCCTTCAGCTTGGCGAGGGCACAGGTGTGGGCCTGGAGGAGGTGGTGGTCCGCGATCCAAAGGGTCGTGAAGCCGGACCGTATGAGGTGTTCAATATGTTCCTTGTGTGTCTCGTCCAGGGGAATTGCCTTGCGGCTGGACGTAAGGGCTTCAAACGTATCCAGTTCGCCCAAGGCCACGTCGTTTATACGCACTTTGCTGCGTTTCTTCTGCACGACCTCGATATTGTCCCGCCAGTTGGCAGGCAGGTCTTCGACGGAAAGCACCTTGGTGGCGGGCTTAATCAATTCCAGCCCGTGGTTTTCCGCCGTCATCTTCCGGTGCCATTGCCAGATTATTGATCCACAGGCGTCAATTGCCGAGGCGAAATCAAACCCCGTATCCGTAGACATCATCCCCAGCACGCAGCGGGCCAGGGCCGCATGGGTGGTGTGGTTATCTGTGGGGATGTTGTTGAGGTAGGCGTAGAGGTGAATGCCTAGACCTCCGGTACTCCTGCGGGTCTCGATGTAGGGCAGGTTCTCGGCAGCCAGCTTAACCTTCTCCAAGTCCTCATCACTGACCCCTATTCCCTTGGCATGTCCTACCAAAGAATCGTAATCGAACGCCACAAACAGGGATTGCTTCGTTGTCCATTTCCAACCCGTCATGCCGATCCCCTCGGCGTGAAGCTCGAAGGGAAACGTCAATTCATAGTCGTTCCAGAATGGCTCGCCCGCCTTGCCGTCAGCATTCTTTGGACAGCGGATTGACCACCATTCATTTAAGCCGTCGCTGTAGGTCGTTCGCTTGCCTTCTACCGGCTCGCCGTCGCCTTGGGCGACATTGATCTGCACCTCCATGCCGGGTGTCCAGCGTGCCACGAGATCGGCATTGGCGGGCGTTTTGGTGCTATTGAGAAAGACTTTAATTGCTTCAGTGACCCGCATCGTTCCTCCGGCGTTTATACGCACTTGATCCTTAGTTCCGAGACTTTATTCCTACACAACATGAAATGGGATAAATGGTCAAAAATTCCAACAAAATAGAAAATCTTTTCTGAAAAAAAGACCCAATTCCCCATTTCATGTTGTGTAGGGAAAACAGCATGAACGAGACCCGCGACATTCCATTAACAGCGATTCACGAGCCTCGACTACTGCTTCGGCTGGTCGAGCGAGATTCGCTGGAATATATGGAATTGCGGGACGCCATCGACAAGGACGGGTTACTGAACTCGATCTGCGTCCGCCCCTCGCCGCGATGCCTTGAAATGTATGAGGTCGTCGATGGCATGTACCGTTTTGTCATCTATCAGGAGTTGGGTCGGCTGACGATCCCCTGCCTGATCCGGGACTTGACGGACGCCGAGGTCATGGCCGCCCAGCTACAGGCTAATGCCATCAGGCCCACGACGAAGAAGACAGACTTTGCCCGGCAATTAAAGCGTCTGCTGGACCTCAGCCCAGGGATGACGCTGGCAGGGCTCCAGCATGTGGTTCACAAATCACCGGTCTGGATCAGCGAGCAATTAGGACTACTGCGGCTCACCCAGGCGATTCAGACCTGCGTGGACCGTGGTGAAATCCCCCTGGCATCGGCCTACGTGTTGTCCAGGGTTATCCCCGGTGAACAGGCCCGCTACGTGGACCTTGCCAAGACTGCGAAGGTACCGGCATTTAAGGCGACGATGGCGGTCGTCATCAAGAAACAAGAAGAAGCTGCGTTGCAGGGAAGGTTTGAAGTCCTCAACGACGCCGCCTACGTGCCGGTGCCATACCTGCGAAGCCTAAATGAGATCGTCCAGGAGCGGCAGAAACCCGCCCAGGTCGCCAAGGTGCTGACCAAAGGGGAGGCGAAAACCCCGGTAGACGGCTGGAATCTCTGCCTGGACTGGATCACGCACATGGACGCCGACGGGCTCGAAGAACAATCAATTAACCAACTTTTACGCACGCGGAAATGGATCACTAGCAACCGAGCGAAGGAGAACATCATGTAACCCTCACCCTTGTCCCAGTCTCTTCACATTCTTTCTTAAAGGTATTTGCAACTATGTCTGACACTAATCTGGTTCCCGCCAATTTCAACCAACTTCCCTCCACCCAGGTCGGCACCGACGACCAGTTCATGGAACTCGCCAAGGCGAGTGAATTCCTCGGTCGCTTGCAGCTTTACACCAAGGGCAAGGCCATCAACAAGGGACAGGTCAAACCGGGCAATTACGGTATTCCCGACGGTGAAGAGGTGACCGACCTCGGCGACGAGATCGACCTCTACGTCCTTGCCCGCCGCCCCAAGGCGATTGACATGACCGACACGGACGCGATCCTCGTCAACTATGACCCCTCTTCGGAGGAGTTCCAGCGTATCCAGGAGCAGGCTGGCGAGAAGGAATCGCACTGCATGTACGGTCCCAGCTTCCTGGTCTACGAGCGGACCAGCAAGCGGTTCCTGGAATTCTTCTGCGGCAGCAAGAGCACCCGCAATGAAGCCCGGAAGATTTACCCCTTCGCCCCGTTGACGGACGCCGACATTGCCCGCCAGAAGTCGGCTGGCAACGATGTTAGCGAACTTGAGGCCCACGGTCCCATCGAGATGACCCTCAAGAGCAAGCTCGTCGAGAAGGGCTCGTACTCCTGGCACGTTCCCGTCGTGTCGAAGTGTGCCCGCGCCTTTCCGCTGCCCGTCTGGGAGCGGGTCTATGCCGAGATAGTGAAGTTCATCGCCTGCAAGGGCGACGGCGTGGAACTCGCCAAAGCCCCTGAAGGCAAACGTCGCGCTCGGTAAGACGCAACGACCTGAGAGCAATGACCATCATGGGCAGGATGATCTCCTGCTGGTCCGCTTGCATTCCTTGGGTCATCCGCCCGCAGGCGGCCGTACACCGCCTGCGGGCATCTTTTTAGTAGGAGCCCACCATGCACAAGAAGCAACTTCGCGCGGCGATCACCCAGACCCGCAAGCTGATTGAAACCCTTCGCGTGGCGGTGCAAGCCCTGCTCGATGGTGAGCCGCACCGTGCCACCGCTGTCATTAACTCCTTGGTTATTTGCATCAACGCTCAGGTCCGCTGGTGTGCCAAGTTGGAACGCCAATTGGAGAAACTTCCATGAAGTCTAGTGCCATCCTTGTCAACCGCCCCTGCATCGACTTTAAGACCTTCCTCGGGCTGAGCATCCACGCGCTGGGCTACAACCCCGCCAAGAAGGCTGATGACTGTAAGCGGGATGTGTCGGATACGGAACGCTTCCTGAGTTGTTTAGCCGCGATTCGTGACCAAAAGAATCCTGCGGGTCTTGTTCCTAATCTGCTCACGCACGTCTCGTTCAGCGTGTTTCTGGCGTGCGAGGACCGGGACATGATCGACGTACTCCAGTGTGCTGCGGGTATGTCCTTCGTCGTGGCGGATACCGTCCTGCGCGGTGCCCAGGTTGCGGTAATAACCGGAACCCTCGCCCAATGGCGGGATGCGGTCTGCAACGGCTGTAAGGCCGAGGCCGGGCCAGAGGTCCGCAACTGCTTCAACCAGATTCACACCCTATTCTCCGATTCTGGGCTGGATGTGTGGACCGATTTCCGCCTTCGCACCACGCCCGACGCCACCTACTACCTCGAAGATAAACGCCACCGCTAAAACCAGCCCCAAAAACCTTACGTCTCTCTTAGTGGACCTTAACCAAGTGAGCAAACATGACTACTGAAACTTATAGCACTGAAACCTATGGCGTGGGCGGCGATGCCGTTGTCCGCCTGAATCGAGCCCGTAAGAGCTTCAAATCAACCCTGATTGAATTCTTCCGTACTTTCAACGGAGGGATGAGCGCGCACCGCACCTGGGACGTAAACATCCCCACCCGGATCAGGTCGCTCATTACCGACATCCTGGGCTTGAACCCCGTCGAAGACGTTCGATACACCGGAATCCTGAAGGTCGTGACCGTCACCTCGGAGGCGGGTAAGTCGGTGCAGCTTACGCCGAACTATGAAGTCTGCGTGGACCACGGGGTGTTCAAGCCAGCCGAGTTGCTGCGACCCGGAGACGTTTTGCTGACCAACGGCAAATTGCGATATACGAATCTCCAAGGCTCCGTGAGCGGGAAAGGCGGGCTCGTCGAATTCGTCCCGCTCTACGACAAGGTAGCCCGCGTGGAAGTGACCGGTATGACAGACGTGTTCGAGGTCACTTGCAAGTCCCGCAACATTGTCGCCAACAGCTTCATCGTCCGCAAACCAAGTGAGCAATAATGTCCATCGAAAAGATCAAGATTCAAACCACGACCAGCAGCGGTCGCGCCATCCTCATCCCCTGCACCATCGAGCGGCGGGATGGGCAAATCTTCTTCGTTGACGCCCCATTCAGTCTGAAGGACGAGATCAAGTCGATGAAGGGTGCCCGCTGGCACGGCTATGAGACGGAGAATCCCATCAAGCAATGGTCGGTCGAGGATTGTCAGCGGAACAATTTCCAGCTAGCCCTGCTGATGGGTGAGGACAAGTTCGCTTGGTTCGACCGCGACCTCATACAGCACGAGTACACGCGACCCCTCATGCCGCACCAGAAGCACATGTCCGACGCCGGGCTGACCTACCACTATCAGTTGTGGGCGGCGGAAATGGGCTGCATTGACGGTGGTGCAAAAGTTCATGTGAATCGAGCGGGCAAGGGCTTTACGACGACACTTGCCGAGTTGCACCACAAGTTCAATGGCGGCGGCTCAGATGGAGGGAGTGGGGCCCGTTATTGGGATTTGGAAATCCCAACGTATATACGCTCGCTCTGCGGCGATGTCTTACGACTGAACCGTATTATCAGAGTTCTGGACAAGGGCGTACAGCCGGTCGTATCCGTAACTTTGTTAAGTGGACTCACAATAAGGGTTACTCCAGATCATCAGTTCTATGATCCCGATCTGAATCTTATTCGGGCTGACAGTTTGAAACAAGGTGATCCGGTTTTAGTCAGCGGGCTTCACAGTTCAGATACGCTCGATTGGGAACCTTTAGCACGATCCGACGTGGGGCAGTACATCGCGCTGCCCTGCCATACTCATCCTCGCGCTGGCAATCGTGGAACGATGCACGAACATGTTTTGGTGATGGAAAAATACCTCGGCCGATACCTTCTCGACGGTGAGGTGGTTCACCATCTCAATGGGCGTAAAGATGACAACCGGTTTGAAAACCTGCAACTAATGTCGGACGCCGCACACAAAACCCTCCACGCCAAGCGCATCGGCTTCAGGAATATGTCAGGAGGCCGGGATCGTGTTGATTTTACCGCTCGAATTGGAACTGTTAAGGCTGTTAAGAGCGACGGTGCCGCCCATGTCTACGACATTGTATGCGCCGACCCGCACAGAAACTTCGTCGCTAACGGTTTCGTTGTTAAGAACTGCGGCAAGACCCTCTCGGCCCAGGAAGTCATCGAGCGGTCAGGCTTCAACGACTGGTTCTGGGTCGGACCCAAGACATCACTGCCGAACATCCAGCGTGAGTTCCGCAAATGGAACTTCCCGGTGGATAAATTCGACATCAAGTATTACACCTACGAAGGGCTGGTCCGCATCATCAACGAGTGGCCTGAGGGCAAACTGCCGCCACACGGGGTGATCTACGACGAGTGCAGCCGACTCAAGAACGACACGAGCCAACGATCCAAAGCCGCCCAAGGGCTGGCGGACATGATCCGCGAGCAGTGGGGCATGGAGAACGGCTACGTGATCGAGATGTCCGGCACGCCGAGCCCCAAGACACCGGTCGATTGGTGGAGTTCCGCCGAGATCGCCTGGCCTGGTTTCCTGCGTGAGGGTAGCCGCAAGGCGATGGAGGCCCGCCTGGCCTTCCTGGTCGATCAGCAGACCGAAACCGCCTCCTTCAAGACGCGGATTGGCTGGAAAGACGACGAGCGGAAGTGCAACGTCTGCGGTCAATACCGCGAGGACGGTCCGCACGACCTGGATGACCTCACCGATCCGGCTGCCTTCCACGGCTTCAAGCCCAGCATCAACGAGGTCGCCTACCTCCACGAGCGGCTCAAGGGGCTGGTCATCATCAAGACCGTCAAGGAGTGCCTGAATCTGCCGGAGAAACGCTATCGTCAAATCATCTGTAAACCAAGTGCGAGCATCCTGCGGGTTGCCAAGTCCATCTCGGAGTCCGCTCCGAACACGATCACGGGCATGACCCTCCTGCGGGAGTTGAGCGACGGCTTCCAGTACCGTGAGGCCAAGGACGGCAAGACGAGATGCACGAACTGCGTTGACGGCACGGTGGTGAACTACACCGACCCGGAAGACAACAACTGCTCCTATCCAGGCATCGCGCTGCTTCCAGACGAAGTAGTCGCCCGACTTGTCGAGTCACGAGTCCCGTGTCCGGTCTGCGACGGGACATGCGAAATGGACAAGATCGTCCGCACCACACGCGAGCTTCCTTGCCCCAAGGAGGATGCCCTCAAGGAACTTATGGACGCTTGCGAGGAGACTGGACGGATCGTGACCTTTGCTGGCTTCACGGGCAGTGTAGACCGCATCTGCAAGTTGATGAAGCAGCAGAAGTGGAACGTCGTCCGCTGCGATCAAGGCAACTTCCAAATCCTGCCGCACGACGACACGCCGGTCACCGAGGAGCCGCTGGACTACTGGGCGAACAAGGAGCACACGCGAGTGGCCTTTGTCGCCAATCCGGAGTCAGGAGGTATGAGCCTGACGCTGGTGGAGTCCCGCATGATCGTCTACTGGTCAAATTCCTACAAGCCCGAGTACCGGCTGCAAAGCGAGGCTCGTTGCCATCGCAAAGGCATGGACGAAAGCCGGGGCTGCCTGATCGTGGACTTAATCCACCTACCTAGTGATCGGAGGGTGTTGGAAGTCATCCGCGACAACCGCAAGTTGGAACTGATGACAATGGGCGAAATCATGGATGGCATTAACTGGGACACCTCAGACGGTGAAGCCTTTGTGATCGAGGAGCAGCAAGCATGATTACCAACTATGAACTTCGCTTCTACAACGGCAAGTGGGGTCACAATCCGACTCGCACCGCTATCGACGCGAGCCTCCGCAAGGTCGCCCGCCAAGCTCGGCTGGAGCCGCTCAAAATCATCAGTTACCAGCCCGAGTCTGAGGAGGAGTGCCTCCTCGTCCAGATTGACGCAGGCGTCGTACTAGATACGTACTGGATGGACGACGTACTCGTCGGTCATCTAATCTTCGAGACCCTGCAAGTAGACTTGGACCCTGAATACGAAAGCATGATCGAAGTCGAGCTTTTGCACACCTTATTTGTCTGAACCTTTTCAACCCGGAGTTTTGCAACCATGAAGTCTGTGATCCTGTCTCTTTGTGCATTTTTCCTTGCCAGTATTGCCTTTGCCACTACGGTGGACACGCCCCCGCCCGCCAAAATCCTTGCCGATCTGCAAGCCGTGAGCGTGCTTATCAAGGTCGAGGGCGGCAGCGGCAGCGGCACCCTTGTGACCCGTCAAGTCGGCGAGATGACTCGTACCTACGTCTGGACGGCGGGCCACGTTGTCCGCGAGATGATGAAGGGAAATAAGACCTTCAAGCACCCCAGGGTCTATCAGGAATACCGCTATAAAGGCAAGCTCATCGGCACTTCGACGGTCGAAGCACAGGTCATCGCCTACAGCGACCCGGAAGATGGTGAAGACCTAGCCCTCCTGGAAATTCTGCAAGATAACTTCCGCCCCCTGACCGTAAGTGCCAAGTTCGACCTGACCGCTGAGTTGCGTGAGATCGGTACACCATTGATCCACGTCGGTTGCACGCAGGGCTTGTACAACTCGGTGAGCCACGGCTGCATCTCGCAGACCGACGTGGACCTGATTAAGAACGGCAAGCTCTTCGATCAGACTTCCACGATGGCTTACCCCGGCTCGTCTGGCGGCGGCATGTATCTGGAAGACGGCACCTACACGGGGATGCTCACCCGTGGCGGCGGTGCGGGCCTGAACTTCATCGTCCCGGTACGTCGCATCATCCCCTGGGCCAAGTCAATGGGCGTCGAGTGGGCAGTGGACCCCAGCATCAAGGTGACCCAGCCGGTCAGTCTGACGGATGGCACGGAGAAGTGGCCGCAGACAGCCAGCATCATGCCCGCAATCCGAGCGTGTATAAACGCCGTCCGGCTCTACTTCGGCATCTGACGATCATGCAACTCGCCGGGGCGGGAGTAATCCCGCCCCGGCTCTCCTCTTGAAAGACACCCATGACGAAAATCTCCGATAAGAAAGTCGCCGACATCAAGGCGGCGATTGCGGCAGGTATGAACCAACCGCAGATCGCTAAGAAGTTCAAAGTCTCACGCTCAATTGTGAGCGACATCGCCACTGGCCGCGCCCACAAAGACGTGGAGTGGCCAGATGGTGAGGCCCCCATGCCAAAGCAGATGGGCGGTCAGCACAAAGCGATTCCCGACTATGATCCCACTGACGCCAAAGTCATGGAGCTTGAGGCGGAGATCGTCCACCTAACCGAGGAGCGGAACCGGGAGCGACGTAAGGTGAAGGCAGGCGCGAAGATTGCCGGATTGTTCAAGGCGATCACGAGTGAAATGGAGACCCGCATCAAGCCTTTTTCAGCGTTACCGTCGCTGTACGCACCTCGCCCCAAGGCGAAGATCATCGAAGACTGCGTACTGCACCTGAGCGACGGGCATCACGATCAAGTGGTCCGTCCGGAAACGGTCGGCGGGCTGGAGACTTACGACTTCCCCATCTCGTGCGTGCGTGCTGAAAGGTACGTGGACACGGTGCTGGACTGGACCCAGAAGACGCTGGCCGCCACGTTTTCCTTCCCCACGCTATGGGTTCTCGCCTACGGCGACCACACCAGCGGGGAGATTCACAAGGCATCGGAGCGGTCGTACTACCGGAATCAATTCCGCAATTGTCTTGCTATCGGTCAACTGCACGCCCTGATGATCCGCGACCTCGCTCCCTATTTCGAGCGGGTCAACGTGCTCTACCTCTCCGGCAACCACGGTCGGCGGACGGTCAAGAAGGATTACAACGGTGCCCTGGAGAACTGGGATGCCCTCGTCGCTGAGGTCGCCCGGCTGCATTGCAAGTCAATTGAGAACGCCAACTTCCTCATTCCGGATTCCTGGTCGGCGAACATCGACATCAACGGGGTCGGCTTCAACGTCTCGCACGGCGACGACGTGAAGGGCAATGGGGGTCTGCCCTGGTATGGCATGGTCCGGCGTCAAAAGGGCTTGATCGCTCTAGGTGCGATGACTGGAAGGCGACCACGATACCAAGTTGCAGGACACCATCATTGCGCCGCTAGTCTGTCAGATATTGACGGCGAACTGTTGGTCAACGGATCGTGGGTTGGCACCGACCCCTTTGCCTACAACGCCTTGGCGGGCTACCGCGATCCGACACAACTCTTCCACGGCGTCAACCCTAAGTACGGTGTTTCGTGGAGGCTACATGTGAAGCTGAAGGCCGAGAACGAGGCCAGGGAACCAAGTCGCTACTTGATCGACGGCGGCCGAGAGATAGGGCCGTTACAAGTATGAGACGAATTCCATTGACAAAGGGCAAGGAGGCCCTGGTAGACGATTGCGACTATCAACACCTAATGCAATGGAGTTGGTATGCCGGTAAGGGCGGACAATATGCCATGCGGCATCGGCGAGAGTCTGACGGTAGTGGTACGGCCATGATTCAGATGCAGGATGTGGTTGCATCCCGATGTGGGCTGATTGGTCGGATAGATCATGCGAATCAGGATAAGTTCGACAACCAACGACGAAACCTGCGGGTGGCTACCCGCTCCGAGAATGGGAGCAATCGCGGACCGCAAGTGAACAACAAATCAGGGTTTAAGGGCGTGTCCTGGGACTCTGAACGTAAGCAATGGCTTGCCCAATTGAAGTCCATGCAAAAGAAAGTTTACTACCAGCGATTCCCAGGCACCGAGACTGGAAAACTCGCGGCCGCGAGTGCCTACAACGAGGCGGCCCGAAAATACTTCAAAGAATTTGCCTACCAGAATCGGGTTTAACCCATGAAAGACACCATGAAGTACCTATTCTTCTTTCTGATGCTATTTGCCACCCCGGCAATGGCGACAACCTATTTCATCCCGGACTACACCCGGATCATCACGCCGGGCGGGGTGACCTACGCAATTCCCAATGGTGCGGTGCTGGAGACGCCGGAGCTTGATAACGGGTTGATCCCGGAGTTCCCCGAGTTCCCGCCCTTCGGCTCGCGGATCGTGCTACGGGACAACACGTTCTACGACGTGATCTACGGCTCGCGTTTCATCTTCTACCGCCCGGTGCCACGGGTCGATCCGCCGATCATCATCGTCGATCCGCGTTATCCACACCACCCCGGTCCGATCATCGTGGACCCGCGATACCCGCATCGACCGGAGCCCCGACCGGAGCCCCGACCGGAGCCCCGAC
>Ga0118677_10005146_pt1 | contig 23119 bp, 11 predicted proteins | sample AliMusrvi5mmetaG_FD_86154 | JGI IMG/M metagenome (GOLD analysis project Ga0118677, IMG submission 86154)
GGGTTTCTGTGAGGTTGCGCAGGAGAGTGCCGTTCTCGCAGATCGAGATGGCGCCGGTTTCCTCGCTGACGACCACCGCGATGGCGTCGGTGCGTTCGGTCAGGCCGATGGCGGCGCGGTGGCGCAGGCCGGTGGATCGGTCTTTCATTTCGCGGTCGGTGAGGGGGAAGACGCAGGCGGCACCGGCGACGCGGTCGTCGGCGAGGATCATGCCGCCGTCATGGAGCGGGGACTTCGGGAAGAACACGGTCGCGGCGAGTTCCGGGGAAAAACTCGCATCCAGCAGCACGCCGGTGTCGAGTTGTTCCTTGAGGCTGACATCGCGCTGGATGGCAAAGAGCGCACCGACGCGTTTTTTCGAGAGGTTGACGACGGCGTCGGCGAAACGTTCGAGGAAGTCATGGCGGCGGCGGCTGTAAAATGAGAACAGGCGGTTGCTGCCAAGGCGGGCCAGACCGGTGCGCAATTCCGGCTGGAAGATGACGATCAGGGCGAAGGCGAGGAAGGTGGTGGTGCGGGCGATGATCCACTGGATGACCTCGAATTTGAATGCGCTGGAAACCAAGGTGAGCACGACGAGGATGGTGCCCAGGCCGACGAGGATTTGCGCACCGCGGGTGGCTCGGAAGGCGCGGTATATCTGATAGATGCAGGTGGCAAGGAAAAGGATTTCGATGCCATCCCGCCAGTGATTGAGGAAGAAGTTCCACATGGGATTGGAATGCCGGAGCCAATATGGCCGGTGGCTGGATTCTTACAATCCCGGAAATGCGCGGGTTTAGGGAGAGGATCAGTGCGCTGGGGTGGGTGGGCCTTGGAGGATGGTGTTGGCCGCGGTGGGGGAGGCGGGAGTATCTTGCGGATCCCTGGTGAGCAGGAAACCCGACGGCAGCACCATGGTGGAACCGAGGGTGAAATCGAAGGAATAGGTGCCCGAGGCGCTGCTTTCCGGCAGGGTGCCGACGTAGATCGGGTGGGCTCCGTTTTGGGTGATGACCCACAGATTGTAACAATCGCCGTCAGCGGCGGGCGGCAGGTTGCTGACCACCAGCGCACCCTGATCCCGGGCCGCGTCGTAAATCGGGATGGCCGTCGGATGATCGGGAAGTGCCACCGTGCCTGGTGTCCGTGGCGCGTTGTCCGGCGTGCCGGCCGCAGTGCCGGTCAAGGCGGTGAGGGCGTCGCCGAGCAAAGTGGCAAGCGGCGAACGTTCGTCGCTCTTGGCGAAAAGCGAGGGGTCTTCCGCCGCCATGCCCGGGGGATTCATGGCCATCACGATGGGCAAGGCCATGCCGGGCACCGCCTCAAACAACACCCGGTCGCGGGTTTGGGCCTTGTCCAGGTTGTCGCGCAGCACTTCGATTTCCTGACTGAGCCGTTTGGTGTCCACCTTGGCGGGGTTTTTCCCGTCCGCTTCCTTGGCTGGCGGATTTTTGTTAGAACGGGTTTTTCCGGAACCGGTTGGCGCGATACTGCCCGAAGTGCTGGCACCTTGCGCAACGGTGGCGGCGAGGTTGCCTTGGAGCTGGGGATTAGGGCCAGCCGCCGGGGAGGAGGCACCCCATTGGTCGATGATGCCGGTGAGGTGGAGGGTCAAAAGGACGGCCAGCACCACCGCCGCAGCCCACCCGGAGACCGCCATCCAGAATTGGGCGCCTTTTGGCGGGCCGAGACCGAGGCGGGCCTGCACGCGTTCGAGTTGGCCGGCTTGGGGTGCGAGCGGGGGTGCTGTGGTAGCGGCGATGGCGGCGGAGACGCGATCCATTTCCAGGCAGGCGTCGCGCAGTGCCGTGTCATGGCGCATGGCTTCGTCGAAGATCGCGGATTCGTCCGGATCGAGCATGTTGAAAGTCCGCCAGGCGGCGCTGTCGAATGGGTCAGAGTTCATAGCGGGACAGGTGGTTGCGGACTTTTTTCAGGGCATGGCGCAAGCGGTTTTTCACCGTGCCCAAGGATGTTTCCGGGTGTTCGCCAGCTTCCTTTTGGGTGTAGGCGAGGAACACCGCCGATTCGAGCGAGAGGCGTTCATCCGGGGTGAGGTGATCCATGGCGGCCTTGACGCGCCGGAAATCGTCCAAGCGCATCACCCGTAAATTCTCCGGTTTTTCCGCAGGTCCGTGGGGTGGGAGTTGGACGATCCTGGAGGAATCCTTTTTGGAGCGCTGGCGGATGCGGAGCCGTTCAATGCAAAACCCCCGCATCACGGCGAACGCCCATACGAAGGGTGGCGACTGGTGGTGAGGATCGTAATCCGCCGCCCGCCGCCACAGCCGAACAAACGTGTCCACCACCACATCCTCGGCTTCCCGCCGGTCGCCAAGCATCCGGCAGGCGACCCCGAGGAAAACCGGGGCCCACATGCCGTACAATTCCACCAGCGCGGCGGCATCATTGTTAGCCATGCGCTGGATCAGTTGCGCGTTTTCCCCGCTCGGGTCTTCGCCGAGTCCCGAGGGCAGGATGTGGATCGGACTGGGTTCGGTTTCAACCATGACTACTCCATTAGCATGAAAATTCTCCGGGACTGCAATCATTATGCGGGATCATACCACATTTTTGGTGATTTTGCGGGCAATCTTGGGGTTTTCCGGCAAACTCACCCCTTGCCGCCCGCAGGGTGCTGGTCTTAACTCCGCGCATGCACCAAGAAATCAAGCTCACGCGCGAAGTTTCCGCGATCCAGATTCCCAGTGGCGACACGCTCGTCCTCCCGGTCGGGACGGCCGTGTACATCACCCAGCGGCTCGGTGGCACCTACACCGTGGCCACCTCCCAGGGATTGGCGCGCATTTCCGCGCTGGATACCGACGCGCTCGGGGTGAATCCCGCTGCGGAGCGGGAAAAACACGAGGAAGCCGGCAGGCTTGCGGATGCGCCCCTGGTCGAACAGGTGTGGAACCAGCTCAAGGGCGTTTATGATCCGGAAATCCCGGTGGATATCGTCAACCTCGGCCTCGTTTACGATTGCGTCATTGAAGACATCGCAGGGCAAACCGTCGTTGCGGTGAAAATGACCCTGACCGCTCCGGGATGTGGCATGGGACCGGTGATCGCCGCGGACGCCCAAGCGAAAATCATGACCTTGCCGGGAGTCGATGACGCCCGGGTGGAACTTGTCTGGGACCCCGCGTGGAATCAGGAAATGATCTCCGAAGAGGGGAAAATGAAACTCGGAATGATCTGAGGGTAAATGCTGAAAACTGAAATGCTGAAACGCTGAAATAAGAGAATAGGAAGAGCGCGATGCTCTTTCAGCATTTCAGCATTTCAGCTTTTCAGCATTTACTCCCGACGGAGTCGATATAGGCGATGATGGCGGGGATGGCGGCGTCGAGGATTTTGGCGACTTCCTCGTAGGCTACGGGGCCCATGCCGATCGGGTCGGGCACGTCGGTGCCATCGCGTTTGTTGGTGATGCCGGCGAATTCGCGGATCAGAAAATACTTTTCCGCGTGGTGGGGGAAACGCGCTTCGAGGGCGGCGAGGTGCCCTTCGGTCATCACGAACACATGGGTGGCCTCGGCGAGAATCTCTTCGGAAACCTGACGGCTCTTGAATCCCTTGAGCGCCGCGCCCCGGCGTTTGAGAAGGTGCTGAGTCTCATGGTTGGCTGGCGCACCCGTGGATGCGGCGATGCCGGCCGAACCGACCGTGAAATCATCGCGTCCGGCGGCGGCCATGCGGAAGAGTCCTTCAGCCATCGGACTGCGACAGGTGTTTCCAGTGCAAATGAAGAGCACATGCTTCGGGTCGGACATCGCGCTACATCATGCCTGCCCGAATCCGCTTCGTCAAACCAAAGCGCGCGTCCCCCGGGACCGCGAGTCTCCAGACTCGCCAGCCCATGGAACGCCAATGAGCTGAGGCCAGCCACCCTCCATTAGCCTCCCATGGGCGGGCGCGATTCAAGAGATTGCCCTCCTTGAGCCGCCTTTCCGCGGGTTTTCGGCATCATCGAGGCGTTTTGACATTTTTGTCATGCTCCCGTTTCCACCATGGCGGCCAAAGAGCGCATTGACATGACCCTGTGAAACGCCTATGTCATTGCCGTGTCCGCCAATCGAATCACCCGCCGCGATTTTTTCAGCAGCAACCTCTTGAGCCGCATGGCCCGGCGCTTGTCGTGGGCCGTATCCTTGGCGGATCATCATCGCCCGGGCGGGTGGGGATGCGCCTGTTGGCTGCTGGCCGGGCTGGCATGGTGCGGCATGGCCCCGCGTGTTGCGGCGGCGGTCCCTGCGGCCCCCACGAACTGTTATGCCGTGGCCACGAGCGCCACCGCCACCAATGCGACCGTTGAAATCGGTTGGATTGACAACTCGACCACCGAGACCCAATGGAAAATCCAATACAGCACCAACAATTGGGCGACTTCCACTTGGTTGACCCTCGATGCCAGCAGCACCACCATCACCACCAAACCGATCAGTTATCCATGGTCCGCGGCGGCGCTCAACACGGCCTACCGCTTCAGGGTGGTCGCCGTCAACGCCTCGGGATCCTCGGTCGCATCCAATGACGCCACGGTCGGCACCTTCGACTTGGGTGCCCCCACCAACTTCAGCGCCACGGCGGTGGATCCATTCAATGTGACTATGAAATGGGACGAAAACTCCACCGGCGAATCAGGAACCGCCATCGAGTGCAAGGTCGGGACCGGAGCATGGTCGTATCTCGGTGCGATGGGTGCCAATTCGGTGTCCCTCGTTGCCAGTTGCCTGCTCCATCCGCTGGATACCTTCGCGTTCCGCATCCGCGTTTACAAAGGCGGCGAACCGAAGACGCCGGATTCTGCCGCGGGCGCGACGGCAGTCTCGGCCTATTCCCAGATCTTCACGCTCACGACCGGGGCCTACACGCTTACGGCCAGCCCGATTCCCTGCACGTCGTCCGTCCTCCTGGCATGGCCGAACATCCTCAATGAATCAGGCTATCAGATCCTCTACAAGGAGGCCTCGGAATCCTCGTATTCGCAATACGGATTGGTGGACCCGGATGTCACATCCTATCAAGTCGATCTCCCCGCTACCGCAGCCACCAAAACCTATTTCTTCATCGTCCGGCCCTATGTCGGTACCAATATCGTCGGCGAATCCTCCGAGGCCAGCGCGCTGGTGGACATCCCCGCCAGCATAACGAGCAAAACCGGCACATCGGGCACGCCGGGCAGTCCGTTTTCCCATACCTTCGTTTATGTTTCGGACGCTACGGTCAGTTCCTGCACGCTCACGGGCATCCCGGACGGGCTGACGTTTGACAACACTACCGGCTTGCTCAGCGGGGTCTATCCGCCGCTGGGAAATTATACCCTGAATTATGCGGTCCACTTCACCACCGGCAGCACCCTGACCCAGACATTTTATATCCGCGTCCGCAGGCCGGCCGGACCACCGGTCGTGGGCACCGTCATTCCGGCATGGACCGGCATGGTAGGTGCCACGCGCGATACCGCGCTCGCCGGGACGTTCACCGCGCCGGAGGCGGACTCGGCGGTGCGGGTCAGCACCACGCTGGGCACCATGGATTTCATCTTGTACAACACGTCCACGCCGGCCACGGTGACGAATTTCATGACTTATGTGAACGAGGGGAAATTCACCGATGTGGACTTCCACCGCAGCATCGCCGGTTTTGTGATTCAGGCGGGCGGCTTCAAGGGTGCCGGAACCGGCAGCAATTTCACCAGCGTGGTCACCCATCCGCCGGTGGTCAACGAACCCGGCATTGCCAACGTGCGCGGCACCGTCTCGATGGCCAAACTGGGCGGTAACCCTAACAGTGCCACCAGCCAGTTCTTTGTCAGCCTCGCGGACAACCGGGACAATCTGGACTATCAGAACGGCGGGTTTACCGCGTTCGGACGGGTTGCGGGTGATGGCATGACGGTGGCCGACGCCATCAGCAACCTGCCCAACGGCACCTATAACCTGAATCTGGATGGCAGCGTCACGGCCACGCAATTCGATAATTTCCCGATGAATGCCGCCACTTTACCGGCTGCGATGGATCAGACGAAACTGGTGAAGATGAATTCGGTCACGACGATTCCCACCCTGAGTTATGCCGTCACCGGCAACACCGATGCAACGATCGCCACAGCCAGCATCGTCAACGGCCAACTCCATCTGATCGGTCTGGCAGTGGGACACACGACCATCTCCGTCACCGCGACGGACCTCGACAACCTGAACACCACCCAAGCCGTGGAGGTCAACCTGAGTGACAGAATCCCGGCGACGGTCACGCTCGGCAACCTGGCGGCGACTTATAATGGGACACCGAAATCCGCCACGGCCACCACAGTGCCCGCCGGGTTGGCGGTGAGCATCACCTACAACGGACTGACCACCGCGCCGACGAATGTGGGCAGCTATGCTGTTGTCGCGACCGTCAATGACCCCAACTATCAGGGCAGTGCCACCGGCACTCTGGTGATCAGCGGGATTGCGGCAAAGGTCACGCTTTCCGGTTTGACCGCGATCTACAACGGTGCCGCGAAGGCCGCCACGGCCACCACCACACCCGCCGGGCTGGTGGTGAACATCACCTATGACGGCTCTGCCAGTCCGCCGAAAAATGCGGGCAGTTACGCCGTGATCGCCACGATCAACAATGCCACCTATCAGGGCAGCGCCACCGGCACTCTGGTGATCTCCAAAGCCGCCGCCACGGTGAAACTCGGCAACCTGACATCGTCCGTTTACAACGGCAGCGCGAAGTCCGCCTCCGCCACCACCACGCCGGTGGGACTGGCGGTGAATATCACCTACAACGGGGCGTCCGCCGCTCCGGTGAATGCGGGAAGTTATGCCATCGTCGCCACCATCAATGATACCAACTATCAAGGCAGCATCACCGGCACCACGGTGATCACCAAGGCCACCGCCACGGCCACGCTCGGCAGCCTTGCCGCGACCTATGATGGGACCGCGAAATCCGCCACGGCCACCACCACGCCCGCCGGACGGGCGGTGACGTTCACTTACGCCGCATCGGCCACCCCGCCGACCAATGTGGGAAGTTATGCGGTCATCGGCACGATCAACGACACCAATTATCAGGGCAAAGCCACCGGCACCCTGGTGATTTCCAAGGCCACCGCCACGGCAATTCTCGGCAACCTCGCCGCGATTTATGACGGCACCGCGAAACCGGTCACGGCCACCACCACGCCCATCGGCCTGCCGGTGACGTTCACCTACAACGGCTCGGCCACCGTGCCCAAGAACGCGGGAACTTATGCCGTCATCGCGACCATCAACAATGCCAATTATCACGGCACCGCGACCGGCACCCTGGTGATATCCAAGGCCGCCGCCGCCGTCACCCTGGGCGGTCTGGCCGCGACTTACAGCGGGGTCGCGAAAGCCGCTACGGCCACCACCACGCCCGCCGGGCTGGCAGTGACGTTCACCTACGGCGGCCTGGCCGCCGCGCCCAAGAATGTCGGGAGTTATGCCGTGGTCGCCACCATCAACAACGCCAACTACCAGGGCGGTGCCACCGGCACGCTGGTGATTTCAAAAGGAACCGCAACGGTCAAGCTCGGCACCCTGGCCGTGACCTATAACGGTGCCGCGAAACCCGTCACGGCCACCACCACGCCGGCGGGATTGACCGTGAATCTGACCTACGGCGGTTCTCCCACCGCGCCAACGGATGCGGGCACTTATGCCGTGGCAGCCACCGTCAACAATCCCAACTATCAGGGCGGCACCACCGGCAATCTGGTGATCTCCAAAGCCACTGCGACAGTCAAGCTGGGCAACCTGACCGCCAGCTACAGCGGAAACCCGATCACCCCGACAGCCACCACCACGCCGGTCGGACTGGCGGTGGGATTCACCTACAACGGATCGGCCACCGCGCCCACCAATGCGGGAAGTTATGCCATCGTGGCGACGATCAACGAAGCCAACTATAAGGGCAGCATCACCGGCTCCCTGGTGATCACCAAGGCCACCGCCACCGTTACGCTCGGCAATCTTGCCGCGACCTACGATGGAACCTCTAAGTCCGCTACCGCATCCACCACGCCGGTCGGACTGGCGGTGGGATTCACCTACAACGGATCGGCCGCCCCACCGGTCAATGTGGGGAGTTATGCCGTCATCGGCACGATCAATGATGTCAATTACCAAGGCCGGGCCACCGGCACCTTGGTGATCTCCAAGGCGGTCGCGGGCGCTCTCGCGGCCATGGCTCGGTCATCCGGCAGTATCTATCAGGCGGGAACACCCTCTTCCTTCGCCGCTTGGGCGACGGCTCTCGAAGAAGCCAATGGCCTCGCGGCAGGCACCATCGCCAACCAACCGGACGCGGATTGCGATCACGACGGCAGGTCCAATATGATAGAATACGCCTTTGGCACGTCACCGGTCATTGCCAACGACCCCGCACCCCGGATGCCGGTCGATTGCAGCACCGCCACCCGGTTTGTCATGCGATACCAGCGCGACACCGCGCTGGCCGATCTCACTTTCACCGCGCAGGCCAGCGTCGATCTGGAATCCTGGACGTCTCCCGGAGAAACCGGCGCGCCAAGCGGATTTGCCGATACTCTGATATCCACCAGCGGCACTCTGGAAACGCATGAAGTGACGATTCCGCGCGACTCCTGCGGCAACATCTTCATCCGCGTGCGCGTCACCCGACCGTAATCACGGCCTGCCGGAGTGTCTTTGGCCCCGTGGCTTTTTGCCCGGTATTTGCCGTCGCTGTGGTTCAAACTGTGACAGGGATATCAGGAACGGACGGACTATCCATGTGGCACCCACGCGGATAGGATCGTTGCTATGTCGAATGAAGTCATCATATCGAAAACCCTCATGGGTATCCAATCGGATCGTGGATCTTCGCGAGTCGTCCGCATGATGCTCCTGTGCCTGGGCGGATGGATGTCGCTGGTCGTCCCCTGCCGCGGGCTGACTCTCTATGACTTCGGCAACCCCATCGCCGAGGAGCAACTTTACATCGAACTGATCAACCGCGCCCGCGCGGATCCCGCCGGCGAGGGTGCGCGACTCGCCGCCACCACCGACCCGGACGTGCTGAGCGCTTACGGATATTTCCATGTGAGTTTGGACACGATGCAGACCGAGTTCAAAGGCATCGCTGCTCTGCCGCCACTCGCACCCAACGCAAGCCTGCAGACATCGTCAAGGGGCCACTCGGCTTGGATGCTGGCCAACGCCACCCAGTCACATAACGAAACCAATCCGGCCAACGATCCGTACACCCGGATGACTGCGGCGGGATATTCCTACACGACTGCCGGAGAAAACATCTATGCCTCCGCAATGAGCGTTTGGTACGGGCACGCCGGTTTCGAGGTGGACTGGGGAACCGGCACGGGCGGCATGCAGGATCCCCGCGGGCATCGCGCGAACATCCATAACGCGGCTTTCCGCGAACTCGGGGTGGGGGTGGTGCTCGGCACCAACGGCGTGGCCGGCCCGCAACTCGTCACCCAGGATTTCGGGGCCAGCACCAGCAACCCGACGCTCGCCACCGGAGTGGCATACTACGACCTCAACTCCAACAACCAATATGACGTTGGCGAGGCGATTTCCGGTCTCACCGTGAATGTCAGCGGGGCCGATGTCACCCGGTACTGCGTCACGGCCATTGGCGGCGGATGGGTCGTGCCAGTGCCAGCCACCGCGGCCAACCGCACGGTCACGTTTTCGGGATTAAGTATGAACAAGAGCGTCAGCCTGGTCATTCCGGCAGCCACCAACGCCAAGGCGGATTTGAAACTCACTTATGTCGCGCCGACTATCACCAGTAGCGCCAGTGGGGATGCCGACTCCCTCTTCACGGTCACCTTCAATCCAGTGGGCGGCGCGACCAGCTACAAGTGGAACCGCTGGACCAGCAGTGCCGCCGCAGCGGAAAACTGCGAGAGCGCCGCGAACATCATCACCTCCACCACCGGCACGTATTCCGTGCTCAACACCAACGTCAAACAACAAGGCTCAGCTTGCTTCCAACTCGAAAACGCCACCGGCACCAGCCAATGGCTCCAACTCAACACGCTCTATTACGGTTTGACCTCCCCGTCCCTCACCTTCCAAAGCTCGATCCAGTATGCCACCAGCTCGGAACTATTCAAAGTCGAGTTCAAAGAGGAAGACGGCTTCGATTGGCAGGACGCATTCAGCCAAACCGGCACCAACGGCCCGGGCGAATCCACGTTCAACCTCCGCACCGCCCTGCTAACAGGAATGACCGGCAAGGCCTTCCGCGTCCGGTTTCTGCTGAACTTCAGCAACGGCTCCTACTACAACATTTCCGGGGACAACTTTGGCTGGCTCATCGATGCTATCACCTTTTCCGGGGTCGCCGCCTTGAACAACAACACTTGTGTAACGCTCACTGGAACCAGTGGCAGTTTCACGCCCGCCGCCGGGTCCTATCTGATGTCCGTGACTCCGGTGATCTCCAGCCGGGATTTTCCCGCTTCCTATCAAACAATTACCGCAGCCGTTGGCCCCCCCACGCTCCCGTCCTTCGTCACGCAGCCGGTTTCGGTAGCCATCGTCAGTGGCACCGCCACCTTCATCGTCGCCGCCTCGGGCACGTCGCCAACGTTCCAATGGTATGCGGGAAGTTCCGGTGTCACCACCAGCCCGGTCTCCGGGGCCACGGGGAATTCCTTTACCACACCAGCTCTATCATCCACCACCAGCTATTGGGTGCGGGCCAGCAACGCCGTCGGATCGGCGGACTCCATCACCGCGACCGCATGGGTCATGATCCCGCCGGGTATCACCACCCAACCGGTTTCCATAACCATCAATAGCGGTGGCACGACCACCCTCACCGTCGTCGCGTCTGGCACCACGCCGACCTTCCAATGGTATGGCGGACCCTCCGGCGACACCACCAACCCGATCTCCGGAGCCACGGGCAGTTCCTTCACCACTTCCGCACTGACAACCACCACGAGCTATTGGGTGCGGGCCAGCAACGCCGTCGGGAGTGCCGACTCCACCGTTGCCACTGCCACGGTCATCACCCCGCTCGCCATCACTACCCAACCTGTTTCCATTTCCATTAAGAGGAACACCAATACCACACTGACGGTGGTAGCTACCGGCAGTGTCCCCCTGACCTATCAATGGTATAAAGGAAATTCGCCAGTTACCACCAGCCCGGTTTCCGGGGCCACGGCTGCCAGCTACACCGTTCCGGGGTCGACGCAGGGCGCCAGTTACTGGGTTAGCGTTACGAACTCTGTCGGAACGGCCAACTCCAATACCGCAGTCATCACGATCGTCACGTCCATCACAAATCCGTCCATCACCACTCAGCCGGTTTCGGTGAGCATCAACAGTGGCGGGTCCACCACCCTGACCGTTGCCGCATCCGGCACCGCGCCCACCTTCCAATGGTATGAAGGGACTACCGGTGTCACCACCAAACCGATGGCAGGAGCCACTGGCACCTCCTTCATCACGCCATCTCTAACATCCACCACCAGCTATTGGGCGCGTGCCACCAACGGCGGAGGAACCGCCGACTCGAACTCCGCAACCGTCACGGTTATCGCCAAGGCGACCGCCACCGTGACCCTCGGCAGCCTGGCCGCAACGTACAACGGCAGCGCGAAATCCGCCGCGGCCACCACCTCGCCCGTTGGTCTGACAGTGAGTTTCACCTACAACGGCTTAACAACCGTGCCCACCAGCGCAAACACTTATGCCGTTGTTGCCACGATCAATGACAGCAACTATCAGGGGACAGCCAGCGGCTCACTGGTCATTGGCAAGGCCACCGCCACCGTAACCCTCGGCAGCCTGGCCGCAACGTACAACGGCAGCGCGAAATCCGCCACGGCCACCACCTCGCCCGTTGGTCTGACAGTGAGTTTCACCTACAACGGCTCATCCACCGCACCCACCAGCGCAAACACTTATGCCGTTGTTGCCACGATCAATGACAGCAACTATCAGGGGACAGCCAGCGGATCCCTGGTGATTTCAGCGGCCACTCCCACGTTTGGCACCTGGGCGGTGAATCTCGAAACATCCAACGGCATTGCGGCAGGCACCATCTCCAATCAACCGAACGGGGATTACGACCATGATGGCAGGTCAAATCTGATCGAATACGCGTACGGTTCGTCGCCCATAGTCGCCAACGATCCCGCGCCCCGCATGCCAGTCGCCCAACTCACCACCACCCAATATATCCTGCAATACCAGCGCGACACCACTCTCACCGATTTGACCTTCACTCCGCAGGCATGTTCCACACTCGGGAATTGGAAAGCTCCGGGAGAAACCGGCACTCCAAGCGGATTTACTGATATCCTGATCTCCACCAGCGGTGGCGTGCAAACCCGACAGGCGATTGTCCCGCGCTCATCGGGCAACTGTTTCATGCGGGTACGCGTCACCCAGCAGTGAGGAATTCGTCAGTCCTGGTTGATTCGGATGCGCATGAAGTGTTTCTGCCGCGCGCCCAGCGCCACCGTATCCTTGATCGTCACCATCACGCGGTCCGTCTGATCCATCGCGCCCACAACTTGAATGTAACTCAATCCGTACGGCGAACTCCACACCGTGGTCCATGGACCGGTCAACCCGTCTGCCGCCTCCACTGTGTAGGTCAATCCTGAAGTGAACTTGCGCATCGGGAATGTGAGTGCGAGGTATCTGGGGGCAGGGGCCACGCCGGCGATTCCGGAATAAACCGTTTGGCTTGTCGGGCTGGGCAGCGTGGGATCTCCGAGGAACGCGTATTCCTGCAGGTTGTTCCAGGCATCCCCATCCGGGTTCTGGCTGGCTCCGTTCAGGCCGCCTGGAAACGTATATCTGGACGCCCAACTGGTGAAAGTATCACTGATGGTAACCGGCACGGTTTGACTGGTGGTGAGATTGTCCAGATCCGTTGCGGTCACCGTGATGACGGTCTGTCCGGGTGCCAGGGCGACCAGGTGGAGCTGGCCGTTGATGATGGTGGCCGTGGCGATGCTTGGCTGGGTGCTGCCGGTGATGGTATAACTGAGGGTCGGAATCGTTGTAACCGAGTTGATCCTCACCAGTTTCGTCTGATCCATCGCTGCGGGGAAAGTGGCGGCGTTCATTGGAAAATTGGTGAATTGCGTGGTCGTGGCGCTGCCATCGAGATACAGGTTATAGGTGCCGTTGGGCAGGTTGCTGATGGCGTCGGCCACCGTCATGCCATTGCCAGCGACCCGCCCGAACACGGTAAAGCCGCCATTCTGATAGTCCAGTCCGTTGGGGTATGTCCCCCGGTTGTTTGCCACGCTGACAAAGAACTGGCTGGTTGCGCTGTTAGGGTCGCCGCCCAGTTTGGCCATTGAGACGGTGCCGCGTTCGTTGCCGATGCCGGGTTCATTGACCACCGGCGGATGGGTGACCACGCTGGTGAAATTGCTGCCGGTTCCCGCACCCTTGAACCCTCCGCTTTGGGCCATGAAACCGGCGATGGCGCGGTGGAAATCCACATCGGTATATTTCCCTTCGTTCACATAAGTCATGAAATTCGTAACCGTGGCCGGCGTGGCCGTGTTGAACAGGATGATATCCATATTGCCGAGGTTGGTGCTGACCCGCACCGCTGACTCCGCTTCCGCATCGGTGAAGGTGCCGCCAAGCGCCGTGTCGCGACTGGTTCCGGCAATCCCCGTCCATGCGGGAATCACGGTGCCCACGGCGGGCGCGCCGGCCGCCGTGCGGACCCGGATGTAAAACGTCTGGGTCAGTGTGTTGCCGCTGGCGAAATGAACCGTATAATTCAGGGTATAAACCCCCAACGCCGGAAACACTCCGCTGAGCAGCCCGGTTGCGCTGTTGAAATTCAGCCCGGCTGGAATCCCGGTCAGCGTCTGGGAACTCACCGTGAGAGCGGAGTCATGGGTGAACGTGTGCGAAAACGGACTGCCCGGCGTGCCCGATTCTCCGGGTTTGCTCGTCATCGTGACGGCGTAGTCAATCTTCGCGGATGCCTGGTTGGAAGAGCCGATAACCGAGTAGTTGGTGGGATATGTGCCGACGTACGGCCTAACGAGAAATAGATATGTCTTTGTGGCTTCGCTGGCAGGGAGATTTACCTGACAGGAAGTGACGTCGGCAGCCACCAAGCCATACACCGAATACGAACTCGCCCCCTGAACCGCATATTGAATCTGATAGCCCGATTCGTTGGGTACATTCGGCCATGACAGGAGAACGGACGTCTGGTTTTGGAGCGGAGTGGCCGTCAGCGTGAAGATTCCGGGGGTCACGGTGGCTTCATTGGACGCGGCGGAGAATCCCGTGCTGCTGCTGAAGGCGCATACCTTGAACCTGTAAGTCGTGTTCGCTGACCCAGAGACGGCCAGCATGACCGTGTTGCCGGTGGTGGGGGTCGTGCTGGAGGTGACCGCGCTGCCCAATTGGGCGTATGCTCTGCCGTTGACACTCACGTAAATGAACCACTGGGTCTCATCGGTCGAGTTATCCTGCCAACTGATGTGGATCGGCGTGCCATAGCCTCCATAATAGGTGATTCCAGTGGCAACGCAGTTCGATGGTGCCACCGGCACCGCCGCGCGGGCCGACAGTGTCATGGCGCAGAATGCCAGCAGGACCAGCAGCCCATACAAGAGGGTTTTTCCAGAGCGAATTGGCGGTTTTGGCTTCAAATCAGTCACGCGGCGAGACTATAAACTCCCGCGCAGTCGTGTCAAATAGCGGATCGTCGGCGCGTCCACCGCGACTAGGCGTCACTGGCCAATCCTGTCCGTTTAGCGCTTGTTGATTGGAAAACAGGCTTCCAGCCTGTGAGGGCAGACAGCGCGTCCCGCCTGTCCGCCAATGAAACGACAGGCTGGAAGCCCGTCTGCCACGACAGGCGGGACGTCCAATCCTGTTCAATTAGGCATCTCAGAAACCGGGCAGGACGAAGGCGGCGGGCAGAATGCCCGCGCCACAGGTGTTCCGGGCATTCTGCCCGGAACCTCTAACTCCAATACAAGTGCTAATTGCACAGTATTGGGCGGGACGCCTGTCCTCCTGCTAAACGGACCGTATCTGGCGTCACTGCCGGGTGACGCTCACGCGCATGAAGACATTGCCGCATGAGGTCCGCGGGATCGACGCCTCGTGCGTTTCCAATGTGCCGCTGGTGGAGATCAGCGTGTCTGCGAATCCATCTGGTGCGCCGGTTTCGCCCGGTGCCCTCCATGTTGCCAAATCGACGCTCGCCTGCGCGGTGAAAGTGAGATCGGCCAGCGCGGTGTCGCGCTGGTATCGCAGGACAAAATGGCTGGCCGTGCCGCGGGCGGCCGGCATCCGTGGCGCGGACTCGTTGGCGATGACCGGCGACGTGCCGAACGCGTACTCTATCAGATTTGACCTGCCGTCGTGATCAAAATCCGCGTCCGGTTCGTTGGCGATGGTGCCAACCGCGAGGCCGTTGGATGATTCGAGCGCCGCCGCCCAGGATGCGAAAGAAGATGTCCCGGCCTGGCTTGTATTGTTAGACAAACGTGTATTGGCTGCGAGAACGCCGGCAACCGCCTTGGACACGACGAGGGTGCCGGTGGTGCCACCTTTGTAGTTGGCGGCGTTGATTGTCGCGACGACGGCATAACTTCCCACATTGGTTGGCACGGTGGCCGTTCTGTTGTAGGTGAGCACCACTGCCAGACCGCCGGGGACGGTGGTGGCCGTGACGGATTTCACCGTTCCATCGTAGGTCGCGGCAAGATTGCCGAGCGCGACCGTGGCGGCCGCCTTGGACACGACGAGGGAGCCGGTGATGCTGCCTTTGTAGTTGGTGTCGTTGATCGTTGCGACGACGGCATAACTTCCCACATTGGTCGGCGCGGTGGCCGATCCGTTGTAAATGAAATCCACCGCCAGTCCGGCGGGCGTGGTAGTGGCTGTCGGGGAAATCGGGACACCGCTGTAAGATGCGGCGAGGTTGCCCAGCTTGACTGTCGCGGTGGCCTTGGAGATCACCAGGGTGCCGGTGGTGCCGCCCTGATAGTTGGGATTGTTGACGGTGGCGACGATGGCATAACTTCCCGCGTTCGCAGGCGTGATGACCGAGCCGTTGTAGGTGAGGATCACGGCCAGTCCGGCGGGCGTGGTGGTGGCCGTGACGGGTTTCGCGGACCCATTGTAAGTCACGGCCAGGGTGCCGAGCTTGGTGGTCGCGGTGCCTTTGGAAATGACCAGGGTGCCGGCGGCACCACCCTGATAGTTGGTATTGTTGATGGTGGCAACGACGGCATAACTCCCGACATTTTTGGGTGCGGTGGCCAGGCCGTCGTAGGTGAACGTGACTGCCAGCCCGGTGGGCGTGATGGTGGCCGTGGCGGCTTTCGCGGCCCCGTTGTAGGTCGCGGCCAGGCTGCCGAGGGTGACGGTGGCGGTGGCCTTGGAAATCACCAGGGTGGCGGTGGCGGTGCCGCGATAATTGGCATGGTTGATGGTGGCGATGACGGCATAAGTTCCCGCGTTCCCGGGCATGGTGGCCGAGCCGTTGTAGGTGAACGTCACGGGCAGGCCGAGGGGTGTGGTGATGGCCGTGACCGGTTTCGAGGTTCCGCTATAAATCGCCGCGAGGTTGCCTAGAACCGCCGTGGCGGTGGCCTTGGAAATCACCAGGGTGCCGGTGGATTTCCCTTGGTAGTTGGTGTCGTTGATCGTGCCGATAACCGCATAACTCCCCACATTGGTCGGCGGAGTGGCCGCTGCGGCGTAGGTGAACGTCACCGCCAGGCCAGCGGGCGTGGTGGTGGCCGTGGCGGATTTTGCGGTCCCGTCATAGGTTGCGGCAAGGTTGCCGAGGACCGCCGTGGCGATGCCCTTGGAAATCACCAGGGTGCCGGTGGCTCTGCCTTGGTATTTGGCGTCCTTGAGGGTTGCCACCACGGCATAACTTCCCGCATTCACCGGCGGATTGGCCGAGCCGTTGTAGGTGAACGTCACCGACAGGCTGGCCGGGGTGGTCGTGGCGGTGGCGGACTTCGCGGTGCCATCGTAGGTTGTGGCCAGATTGGCGAGCGAAATTCTGGCATTGATGAGTGCCCCGACGGTGGCGGTCGCGGTGTTGGAATCGGCGAATCCGGCGGCGTTGGTGGCCCGCACCCAATAGCTGGCGGTTGCCGTGAGGGGCGATGTGGTGAAGGAAGTCCCGGTGGTGCCGGAGATCGGGTTGGTGGTGGTGCCGGAGGTTCCGGCATACCATTGGAAGGTCGGCGAGGTGCCGGAAGCGGCGACGGTGAAGGTTGCGGTGCCTCCGCTGTTGACGGTGACCGATACCGGTTGGGTGATGATAGCCAGGGCCGTGGTGCCGCCCGGAGAAACGGTAAGTGTCTGATAGGCGGGGGGAAAATCCCGGCCGGAAATCACCGGTGCCACCGACATGAGATAGGTGCCGGCGCAAGGTGTGAAATCGTCGGCGGTTTCGGTGAGGGTCACGCAGGTGTTGCTGCCTAGCGCGGCGACCCCGGAAAAGGCAATGGCGTCCACGAACCAGCCGACATTGTCGCCGGAGGTGCCGTAGTAAGCGCCGCCGCCGTAATTCAGCAGGAAGCGGATGCGGAAGGTCTTGCCGGTCATGCCGGTCATGGCCGCAGTGCGGAGGTTGAAGGTGGATTCGCCAGAGTTGTTAGAACCGGTTTGGCTGAAAGCGTCCTGCCAAATGATGCTGCCTTCCTCTTTGATCTGTACTTTGAATTGTTCGGAGTTGGTGGCGTAGCGTACGGAGCTTTGGAAAGTGAGGACCGGGGAAGTCAGGCCGTAATAGATGGTGTTGAGTTGCAGCCATTGGCTGGAAGCGGTGGAGTTTTCAAGATGGAATGAGGCCGTTCCCTGTTGTTTGACGTTGGTGTTGAGAACGGAATACGTGCCGGTGGTCGAGGTGGTGATATTCGCGGCGCTCTCGCAGTTTTCCGCAGCGGCGGTGGCCTTGGTCCAGCGGTTCCACTTGTAACCCGTCGCACCGCCCACCGGATTGAAGGTGACCGTAAACGGGCAATCCGCAACCGCGCAGGAGGGACTGGTGATGGCTGGCGCGGCGTAGGTGAGTTTCAAATCCGCCTTGGCGTTGGTGCCTGCCGGAATGATCAGGCTGGCACTCTGGTTCAAATTCGGTCCCGAAAACGTGACCGTGCGGGTTACCGCAGTGGCCGGCACGGGCACGACCCACCCGCCGCCGATGGCCGTCGTGCAGTAGCGGGTCACGTCCGAGCCGCTCACATTCACGGTGAGGCCCGCGATGCCCTCGCCGATGTCATATTCATTGTTGGAATTGAGATCGTAGTAGGCCACACCGGTGGCGAAGGTGGGGTTGCTGGTGGTGACGCCGAAGTCATAGGTAACGACTTGTGGGCCGGTCAGGCCATTGGTGCCGAACACCACCCCCACGCCGATTTCGTGAAAATACTGGCTGAAAAGGTTCTCACGATGCAGGCGGGGATCCTGCATGCCACCGGTGCCGGAACCCCAATCCACCGCAAAACCCACATGACCGTACCAAACACTCTTGGCGGCGGCATAGATGTTTTCCCCGGCGATGCAATATGGATACCCGGCTGCGGATATCCGGCTGAACGGATCGTTGGCCGGATTGGTTTCATAATGCGACTGGATGGCGTTGGCCAGCATCCAGGCCGAGTGACCCCGGGTCGCTGTCTGGAGGTACGCGTTGGGGGCTAGCGGCGGCTGTGACGGGATCGCGTTGAATTCGCTTTGCATCATGGCCAGATTGACGCCGAAATAGGAGAACGAGTTGAGCACGTCCGGGTCGGTGGAGGAGGCGATTCGTTTGCCCTCGCCGGAGGGATCCGCGCGGGCGCGGTTGATCAGTTCGAGGTAGAGTTGCTCTTCGGCGATGGGGTTGCCGAAATCATAGAGTGTCAGCCCGCGGCCTGGGACGGTCAGTGCCAGCAACCCGCTCAAGCCCAGCAGCATGGCCCTGCCGGGGAATGTCAATCGCGGGTTGGAGCTGGGATGCATGGCGGGCGGCGGTAATGGAATGGTGGCTTTCCATCACAGGTGAGTGACAACCGAGGATAGCAAACTTGCGGCACTCGTCTATGGTCGGCGTTTATGATCATGGTGTCATAGTTTGAACCACACGCGGAGCCTGGACTCGCGACTCCCGACCCGGGATGCTGTCAGCAAGGCGTTCAACCTCAGGCCAGCGGACCCCGGGTGCCTGAGGTCTGCAACCGGTGAAAACATTGGGTTTGAGTTTCGAAACATCACTAAAGGTCGCCTGACTTCCGAAATCAATACACGCGATAACGTAGGTTGGAAAGCGTTTTTTTCTTACCGTCAGAAAAAAAAAGTCGCTCCTTGCCAGTTGACACACGGAAGATGTCCCGTAGCTTGCTCGCTTTCCTGCAATAATTCCATGAAAGCACCTATTACCGTTTCCGTCACTGGCGCGGCTGGCCAGATCGGTTATGCCCTCCTCTTCCGTATCGCATCCGGCGTTGTGTTCGGGCCTGACCAACCCGTGAACCTCCGCCTGATAGAAATCGAACCCGGAATGGCCGCGCTTCAGGGCGTCATCATGGAACTCGATGACTGCGCTTTCCCGCTGCTCAACGAAGTGGTCGGCACGGCCGATCTGAACGAGGGATTCAAAGGGGCCAACTGGGCACTGCTGGTCGGATCGGTGCCGCGCAAAGCGGGCATGGAGCGTGGCGAGTTGCTGGGCATCAATGGCAGGATCTTTGTCGGTCAAGGCAAGGCCATCACCCGCAACGCCGCCAAGGATGTGCGCGTGCTCGTCGTCGGCAACCCCTGCAATACCAACGCCCTGATTGCCATGAACAACGCCGTGGGCGTGCCCAGCGACCGGTTCTTCGCCATGACCCGCCTCGACGAAAACCGCGCCAAGAGCCAACTTGCCAAGAAGGCGAGCGTGCATGTTTCCAAAGTCACCAACCTGTGCGTCTGGGGCAACCACTCGGCCACCCAGTACCCGGATTTCACCAACGCGAGAATCCACGGCCGGCCGGTGACCGGCGTGATTTCCCATGTGGAATGGCTCATGGGCGAGTTCATCATCTCGGTCCAACAACGCGGTGCCGCCATCATCAAGGCCCGCGGCCTGTCCTCCGCCGCGTCCGCCGCCAATGCCGCCATGGATACCGTGAAAAGCCTGATCACCCCGACCCCGGCCGACGATTGGTATTCCGTCGCGGTGTGTTCGGACGGTTCCTACGGCATCGAAAAAGGTCTGATGGCCTCGATGCCCATCCGCACCCTCGACAACGGCAAGTGGGAAATCGTGCAAGGTCTGCCCATCGACGCCTTCAGCCAAACCCAAATCGACATCACGATCAACGAACTCAAGGAAGAACGCGACGCCGTGAAGGACTTGATTCCCGGATGAGGAATGCTCCCACAAGCTTGTTGTCAGTATGGCAACGCGAGCGTTTGCCATCAAGCCGTACTTGAATGCGGCCAATTTTGATTCGCTCGGGTTCGTTCCAACCCATCAGTGCGGCCCGTAGTTTGCAGGCTTCCAGCTTGCCAACCATTTTCACCCGCGTTCGGATCACGGTTTCCCCGATCCCGTCGGTTGTCACCTCCTGGGCAAGCGGGCTGGTGGCATCAATTTTCCCGATAGGATTGCGGACTGAAGATTGAGGATCGGAAAAAAACCATCAAGAGCGCATGATAGGGGTTTGTCCCGCCGGGTCACATCCCGCGCTCCTTCACGGAAGATCCGTCCTTCACCACATCCGGCGGGTGCAACAACACCTTGTCACCGGGTTTGAGACCGCTGATGATTTCGGTGAGATTGCCATCAGAGTGCCCGGTTTCAAGGGGAGTGAGCCGGGCAGTCCCATTTTGATAGATATAGGTTTTCCAGGTATTGCCCTCGCGGAACAAGGCACCGGACGGGACGGTCAGGACGTCATCGGCATGCCAGACGGCGACCCGGACTTCGACGCGGTAGCGGTCGCCGAGCGACTTGGCGGATTCCGGCACATCGCTGAGATCGCTGAGCACGATGACCCGCTGTTCCTCCACGCCGAGGGCGGAGATTTTGGTGAAGGCGGCGGGTTCGATGCGGCGCACGCGGCCACGCAACAGCTTTTCGCCACCCCATTGGTCGATGTCCACAAGGTCGCCCGGTTTGATGGTGACCGCGTCCCGCGAGAGGATTTCCGCCTCGATTTCGAGGTCGGCCGGATCACCGACTTCCACGATCTGAGTGCCGGGTGCGACCATCGTCTCGCTTTCCTGCATCACCTTGAGAACCTGCCCGCTCACCGGCGATTTGACCTCGCAGGTATTGTTGGAAAGCGCTGCGGCAGGCCGTTCGAGCGCGGCGCGGGCCTGGGCGAATTCGTAATCGACGACTTGCAATGCGAACTCGGCGGCGCGGACCTCCGCAGCTTTGATGGCCGCCTCGGATTCCATCCGGTCGCGGTCGGACTCGGACAAGGTCCCCTGTTGTTTGACCGACCGCATGCGTTCGCGCTCGGTTTCGGCCAGTTTCAACCCGGCTTTGGCGGCCGCGAGCGATTGCGCGGCCTTGCCGCGTGCCGCCTCCTGCATCGCGATCACGGCCTCCGCCTGGGCGCGGGTCCGCGGATCTAGCAGCGGTGGGGCGGCTGGCTCGATGGTGGTTAGGACCGTGCTGCCGGCCTGCACCGGATCGCCGGCTTTCAGGGTGACGCGGCGCATTTTCCCGGCCACCGGGGCGGCCACGACGTAGCGGTTGCGGACCCGGGTTTTGCCTTCCTCGGAAACGCGCACGGTGAGCGGCGTGCGCCCAACCACCCCGGTTTCGATGATCACAGGCTTGGGCCACAAGCCCCAACTGATGACCGAAACCAGCAGGATCCCACCCAACCATGGCAGCGAGCTGCGGACGAGGTGTCTGCCGCTGGGCACGCGCTTAGCCGCCCAGGGCGGGCTGTCGCGGGTGTCGGGGGATTCGGAAGGGGCCATTGTTTTGCGCCGCAGTGATAAACCAGCCTGCGGCCAATGACAAGGAGGCAGAAGGAAGTAATCAGTAATCAGTAATCAGTGAAGAGAACTTGCGCCAACTCCTCTTTTCTGGTCTCTGGAGTCTGGTTTCTCAGCCGGAATTCAGGGCTTTTTCAGCGTGTTCTTTGCTGTGACCCGAATCGGGCCTTCCATGTGCATGGTCATCTGCGGCTTGGGTGAACCATTCGTGGTGAACGTCCCATCCATCACCACCTCAAGGTCAATCATATCGGCGATGGAGCGGTGACTAACCGCCTCGCCTTTCATGCGGATGTCCATCTTCGAAGCGCCACCCGTGCCTTGGGTTTTCCCCTGGAGATCGAACGTGGCTTTCAGCACCGCACAGCGCACGCCATGGAGTTTCCTGACTTCCAGGAATTCCACCCGGCATTCCCCGGTTATCCCTACGGCATCGCCGAAATCCGTGAGTTTTGCCGGATCCACGTCCCACTTGTCACCGGGCTTGCGCGGCGTGTCACCATACATTCCGAAATCGGAATCCTTCTCGGCGGCGGCGACCTGCTTGTCGAGGGATGCCTTTTGTTCGGCGCTGGGATGGTCGCCATTTTCCAAACTGGCGCTCCACTTTCCGTCCTTGCGCTCCAGAATTACAGGAATTCCCACCAGGGGGTCTGTCTTTTCAGGTGAGGCTTTTTCCTTACCGTTGATTTTCGTCCGCCCCGTGGTGGTCTTGCTCTCCAACAAATAGCGGAACTTGTTGGCGGAGAGGATTTCCCGGGTGATCTCGCCGGTTCCGTTCCGGGTCATGGTTCCGGCGATTTCCTGTTCACCCACCGTCGCCTTGAAGGCGGCCTCCACCATCGTATTGGCCGATTCCTCAGTAATGATCGTCCCCGCCGTGGGAAGGTAATGCTCCCGCGCGAGCACGATGGCCTCGCCGTCACCTTCCTTGGTGACATTCGCACCACGCGCCTGCTCACCAACCGCGAGAATCAATACAATACCGGCAAAAAGTCCGGATGTGGTGTGTTTCATGCTGAGTGTTTGTTAGACATTGGATTCATGGCTGCGATGCTATCGATCCGAATCATCCTGCCAAGGAAGTTCTGGGAACATTTCTGGCACCTCTGACCTCTGACCTCTGATTACTGATTACTGATTACTAGCCCCTAGCC
>Ga0118677_10005147_pt1 | contig 23118 bp, 19 predicted proteins | sample AliMusrvi5mmetaG_FD_86154 | JGI IMG/M metagenome (GOLD analysis project Ga0118677, IMG submission 86154)
AACGCGGTGCTCAAGGGGCCGATGAATGCAAATAGTCAGGCAATCACGAACGCTTCGGACGTGGTGCTGGCTGGCGGTGCGTCACTGTCCGGCGTTGCGGCCGCCGCATCAAATGCGGTGACGCGGTCCGGCGGCGGCAACATTGTGGGGCCGCTGACCGTCGGGGAGTCGAACTCCGTGACCGGCCCGAACAGCTTTGCCATGGGCAAAGGGTCACGCGCCACCGGCTATAACAGCTTTGCAGGCGGGCACGGCGCGATTGTCTCCAACAACGAGGCCTTCGTCTGGGCGGCCACCTCGGCACTGCGCACCAATTCATACGACCACGGTGACGGGTCTTTTTCGATCTATGCGCCGGGTGGCGTCTGGATGGGCGCGTCCATGCTCTATCTCGACAATAACGGGTTTGTCAGGGCGCTGCCTGCGGTGGAGTACGACGACTTTCGCTATGGCGAGGATGGGTGGCACACGCTGGGCACGGATGCTTATCGCGTGGATCCCGGCGCAATGCCCACATGGCCCGACATGACGTATTACCGGAACGGCGACGGCCCGCCGGTTTCGTTCTGGGATTTTGACGGGGATCAATATCCCGAAGAAAATCCATGTCCCCAGTATTGGGGCGATACACCTGTGACTGTCTGGGAATATCCAACTCAACCGTGCGGATACTAAGGAGGCAATGATGAAAAAGAGTCTTGTGATGGGTTTGGTTCTGCTGGGGTTCGCGGCATCGGCGCCTGCGGCTGACTGGGTGCTACTGGAACGCACTGCCGGGGATTGGACAAATGTAGTTCCGTCGGACACGGTTGTGGTTCCGTGGAGCAACAACGGGCTGCGGCGGCAGTATCTGTATCAGGGGTTCCGCAAGCCGTCCTCTTTCCCGGCTTTATCATACCGGCATGAAAAGAGCCTGTTCGCGACGGGGTTTGCCAGCGTCGTCGAGGGTCAGGAAAAACTGATGCGGCAAGCTCTGGCTACCGGTCCCGAGGTTTCGCTTCACGCGATTGAGGCTCCGTATGTGGTGCTGACCACCACGAACGGGCCCGGCGTCGGCGTGGCGGCGGACGCCAACGGCGATCTCGTGACGTGGACGGAGCACGCCAGCCCGTGGAACGCGGATGTGGCTTCATCGAATCGCGTGGCCGCAATTGGGGCGAAGAGTCAGCTCCTCAGCGATACGCGCGACCTGAAGGCTTCTGTCACGAACAACATTGCCGAGGAACAGGCGATTCCCATTGAGGTCAGCACGAATGCGGTGAAGCAGTTGCGCAAAGAGCTGATCGACTTGGGGCAGGATGTCAAGGTGCTGCGCGGCATTGTCGCGCGGATGCTGAAACAAAACGAATAACGCGGTCAAAAAGAAGGAGTTGGTATGAGTTTCGATACGCAGAGCAACACGCGGGTTGGGGATCTGGCCTTCCCGGCGGGTGAGGACCTGACCGGATTGGAAGGGCGGCTGGTGAAAGTCGAGCCGGATGAGGATGACGTGGTGGTGGCATTGCTGCCCGAGGCGGCATCCGACCGGACGCCCTACGTCCTGGTTGAAGGTGGCGATGTCGGCGAGCCGGTGCGGCTGCAGCCTTTGGCGTCGGCGCAGAACGTGCGGTTGGTGCTTAAGGGCACGTCGGTGGTGGCGGGCAACGCGCTGGTGTTGGTGTCCGGGTCCGGATACCACGGCAAGGTCAGCGTCCTGCCGGTGACACAGGGCACGTACCGCGTCGTGGCGATCGCGGAGGAAGCGGCGGCGGAGGGTGCGCTGGTGCGGGGCCGTCCGTGGAGCGAGGTGGTTGTGGTTGCGGGTCAGCAGTAAACGTCAGTCAAAACGAGGAGAGAGAAAATGAGTCGGTTAAGTTCTATCAGTTCAAATCCTACCCTGCGCCAGTTCGCGCAAGGTGCGGCGCAGAGCGCCATCATGCCGGTGGCGGACTTTCTGGCGCCGACCATCGAAGTGGCCACGAGTGTGGGCCGCTACAAGGTCTATTCCGAAAAGCACAGGTTCCACATCCCGGACACGCTGCGCACGCTGGGCGGGCGGGCGTCCGAGTTGCGGTTCGACGTGAGCGATGCGACGTACAACTGCGAGCCGCATGCGCTGGACTTCCCGGTGGACAATCTCGAGCAACTGGAGGAATCCGGCCTTGAGAACATGCTGCGCGAAGGCGCAACGTCCGTTGCGGAAGTGGCCGCATTGGCCCACGAAAAGACCGTGATCGATGCCGCTTTGGCGGCGGTGGGTGCGGGCACGGGCAAGACGTGGAACGCCTCGGCGGACCCGGTGGCGGACATCGACGACACCATTCTGAGCGTCATCAAGGCGGCCAAGTACGGCTCGCTGATGGGCGTCGGCGTCCTGTTCGGTGCCACGGCGTGGAAGATCTTCAAGAACCAGGCTGCCGTGCGCGGCCGGTTCGTGGTCGGCAACGGTTCGGCCAAGTCCGGGCTGGGGCTGGCGGTGCCCACGGAGGCGTCGGCGGGTCAGATGTTCCTCGGCACCCCCGAAGTGCGCACGTCGTACATGATCTACGACGCGGCGGCCGAGGGGATTGCCGAGAGCGTCCACTTCCTGCTGGACAATGCCGTGCTGGTTTTTGCGCGCAAGAGCCAGCCGACGCGGCGTGATCCGTCGTTCATGAAGACCTTCCGGCTTATGGGCCAGTACATGGTCCCTGGGTCGTACACCCGCGACGATGGCCGCGTGGAAGTGGCCAAGTTCGACTGGTCCGAGGACGTGAAAGTCACGAACTCGGCCGCGTGCGTGCGGCTGAACATTTCAGCCTCGTAAGCAACTGCAGCCGGTCCCGTCACATCCGGGGCCGGCTGCCTATTGACGGGGGTGTTCCATGGTGGCTGTCAACTGGTACTCGGTAACGCCGTATAACGTCCGCGACACCATGCCGATCGACATGCAGGGCATCTATGACGCCTGGGTGGCGATGAATCCCGCCAAGGCGATGGCGCTGACCAAGATCATTTCGCGTGTGGTGGCGTTCGTGCGCACGGTGGCGGCGAACGACCCGGACTTGGAGATGGATCCATCTGCTGACAAGGTTCCGTTCTCCCTGGCGCAGCACACGATCACGCTCTGTCTGTTCCATCTCAAGACCGAGATGGGCGTCATCATGTCGGATGGTGATTACGTGTCATTCAGCCGGGCGGAGATTGCCCTCAGGCAGGGGCTGCGGGCCGGGGTGCTTGATCTGACAGGGCCGACGGTGGCGGTGGCAGGTGAGCCGTCGTACCAGCCAGCAGCCGCAGCAGATGGAGGACAGCAATGAAGAAACTCAGACCTTTGCGCCCTTTGCGTCTTTGCGTGAAAAATCTTCTTCTGACTACTGACTTCTGTCTCCTGACTACTACAAGGAGGTGACTCATGTCTGATCCCTGCTTGCATGAACATGACTGGGGCAAGATCGAGGAATGGCGCACGGACACCGGCGTCAAGCTGGACAAAATCCTCGAACAAACCACGGCGCACAACGGGCGCATGCTGGCGCTGGAACGGTGGCGGACGGTGCTGACCACCGCCGTCACGACGCTGGTGCTGTCCAACGCCGGGAACATCGGCGCTGGGCTGAAGTCGCTGAAGGAGCTGCTGCAATGAGCGGACGCTGTGGCATTCTGGGGTGCGGCAAGGGGCGAAGCGAAGGTCTTAACCGCAAGATCGAGCTGGACCGCATCCTCATGTCTTTCGATGTGTTGGACGTGCCAAAGGATATTCAGGCGCTGATTGTCGAGGCGTTGAACTCCGACAAATGGGATTGGTTCACGGATTGCGACGGCTGCACCGGCGTGTCTGAAGTGTACTGGCCGACGATCTACTTCCCGCCGTGCCTGCGCCATGATTTCGACTGCACACCGGGCATGGGCACGCCGCGTTGGGTTGCCAATGCCCGTTTCTACCGCATCCAGCGTGCCTATGGCATGTCCGCCCTCCGCTCAGGCCTTCGCTGGTTGGGCGTCACCGTGGCGTGGTATGCGTGGCTGAAGTGGCGTCCATAATGTCTCACACCCCCGCTGCCACCTTCCGCAACCGCGCCTTGTCTTTGGCCGTCGCTGTCCCCGCCGCAACTTTCGCCGACAATGCTTGCAGTTCGATGCCGGGATTCATGGTGGTGCCGCCTTCGGGCTCGCCGGTCAGGACGGGCGGCATGACGCCGGATAGCGCATTCCGCAGGGCTTCGCGGCCCGGCTTGAAGTAGTGGCGCAGCACCATTTCAAGCGTGCGGTGGCCGGTCACGGTCCGGACAAGTTCTATCGGCACACCGGCGGACAAGGCCAGTGTGCAGAAGGAGGTCCGCAGCGCGTGCCAGTCGTAAAGGCTTGCGGAACGGCACCCGTTCTTGCGCGGGCGCCGGGTCGAGACCTCGATGTTTGCCTTTAAGTCCTGACCCACTGCTTGACGGATCACCTGCCGTCTGATCATGGCCGATACATGGGCCAGCCAGCCCGAAACTGATCCCTTTGATTTGTTCATGGCGGTGGCAATCGTCCCCAAACTGGCTCCGTCCATGTAGCGGGTGAAAGCTTCCAGCATACATGCCCGGCGCGGGCCCTCGGGCAGCCCATTGATGGCGGCCATGCCGGTGGCGCGGGTGGCTTCGGGGTCATCAATCTCCGGAGATGTTTCGTCTTTAGGGCTGGCGGCCAGCGCTTGTGCCGCAATGGCCTTGAAACGCCAGGTCAACCCGTCGGGATTCTCTTTCAGCATTCTGGCGGCATCCGGGAAGCAGGGGCCTTTGCGCGGCCCCGGTGCAGCTTCCAAGACCGCGCGCATGGGGGAGAATAGGGGCAGGTCAATCGTTGCACCCGTCTTTGATGTGTGGACAGTCACAAACCCCGCCGCCAAATCAACCGACTCCCATCGCAGTCCGCAGGCATCGGCGCGGCGTAGCGCCGTGCAGGCGGCCGTGACAATCGGACCGTGCAGGATTCCGCCATAAGCCTCGCGTGACACATCGAACAAACGTTTCAGTTGTGCGGGCGTGAACGGGACGCGGGAAATGACACCTTCATTTTCAGAATCTCCTGCAGTTCGATGTGTGACGATTGAGGCAAAAGGATTGTAGGTTCCGGGCGGCAGGAATCGAGCGCAGCAGGAACGCAACAGACCGAGCCGGGCGCGGATCGTGCCGGGTGCCAGTCGAGCCTGTTGTGCTTTGGCGAATGCGCCCGCATCTTCGGCGGTCACCTCGTAGAGCCGAGTTGCCTCGGGGTTCTTTTTGGCCATGAATGCGGTGAAATCCTGGCAGGCTTTCCGCATGACGGCGGCATGCCGTTCCGCCAAAGGCCGAGCCCTTGCCAGGGCAAGCCAGCGGTTGCCTATCTCATCAATGCGGACGTGTTCCACCGCGTGGCCGGTCTTTTCCACGATCAGCCGTTCAATTAAATGGGAGGCGTGTCCCTTTTGCCAGGCTTGCTCTTTGAACCGTTTCAATTCCACTTTGGCCCGATCCCGGCTTCGCTCGAAGGCGGGGTCACCGGCATCCAGTAAACTGGCAGGTGGCTTGCCCCTGATCTTCACACCCAGATTGACGACACGGCGGTTCCCGTTCGATTCAAACAATCCATACCAATTCGACCGCAGCTTTCCATTTCTTTGCGTGCGCCATGTTAAGCCCATAATCTCTCCCTTTTATGTTGCCATTAACAGTGCCGAAGGACTACGCTTGGTCGCCTGAATCAGAAATGGAAACCATAAAGCGTAACGTGGTACATATTGAAACCTGACGGGGAAAATAACAAGCAAAAAGCACACACATCCGCACACACGGGCCGTTTTAGACCCTTTTTAAAAGAGAAAACACCTGTTTTGCTAGTGTATTGCGATGGTTGCTAGTCAGCCTTGGGCGCTGAAGGTCGTGGGTTCAAATCCCGCCGCCCCGACCATTTTTTATGGAATCAGACCAGATACTCGGAGATGCCGGTTCCCGGATAGACCGGATACGCAAGGGCGATGCGGCGCTGACGCTCAAGCTGCCGCCGGGCACCGCCGCGTGTGCGGGCGCGCCGCTGCGGATTGAGCAGACGAACCACGCTTTCCGGTTCGGGGGCGGCATTCTTTACCGGTCGCACGAGTCTGACTTCGATCCGGAGTTCGCGCGGCAGTTCATCCATCTGTTCAACTTTGCCACGATCCTGTTCCACTGGGGCACCTCGCCGCTCTACCGGGGCAACTTCGGGTATGAGAACACCCGGGACCGGCCGCTGGAACAGGATCGCAGAACCCAGGCCAGGTGGTGCGCCGACAACGGCATCCTCGCCAAGGGGCACGCGCTGCTCTTCAAGCGCGAGCCGGCATGGCTGCAGAAGCTGCCGTTTGAAGAAATGGAGAAGGCCTACGACCGCCGGCTGCGGCGGGAAATCGGCACGTTCCGCGGCATGGTGGACTGCTGGGACGTGGTGAACGAGCCCACCAACATGAAGCGGGACGCCGCCCCGGCCAGCGAGCGGTTCATCGCCGAACTTTATGCACGGTATTCCATCACGGAAATAATGAAGCGGTCCTACGAAACCGCGCGCGAAGCGAATCCGGCCGCGACGCTGCTCGTGAATGACTATGACACGTCGGACGCCTATCGAGATGTGGTTGCCCGCAGCCTTGACGCGGGGGTCGGCCTCGATGCCGTCGGCATCCAGTCGCATATGACCGGGGGCGTCTGGAGCCCCGGAACCACATGGGAAACGTGCGAGCGGTTCCGCACGCTCGGCCTGCCGCTGCACCTGACCGAAGTCTCGCTGCCGTCCGGCGCGCCGTCCGGGCGCGCCAAGTTCAACTGGGCGGCCCGGACTCCGGATTGGATATCGACGCCCGAAGGCGAGCAGCTCCAGGCCGAAGAGGCCGCCGCCTTCTACACGGTCCTCTTCTCCCATCCGGCGGTGCAGGCCATCACCTGGTGGGATTTCTCGGATGCCTCCACTTTCCTGGATGCGCCGATCGGCCTGCTGCGGCGGGACTTTTCGCCCAAGCCTTCATACCTGGCGCTCGAGCGCCTGATCAGGCATGACTGGATGACGACGCTGGAGACCCGGCTGCCGGCATCGGGCACGGTGAACCTCAGGGGCTTCTTCGGCGACTATGCGGTCCGCACCGAGATCAACGGGCGGCCGTACCGGGGTGTGTTCGCGCTGCCGCCGTCGGCCGGGCCGGCCACGCTGGACGTGCAGTTGGCATGAAGCAAAAAGACCGGTTTGGTTTTCCGCGCTCACCGCAATTTGTTCACGGTTTGTTCACAGTCGCGTCCGCGGAAAAACAAACATGCAGTTTACCTGCCGTGGACCAGTTCCGCGCCGGTCTGCTCCAGGATTTGCAGCTTGGTCTTTAAATTTTGGCGGCGCACGGGGACCATGTCGAGGACGTCGAACCCGGAGATGGTCAGTATCTTTTCAAGGCTGGTACAGCAGCTCGGCGCCCCGCCGCCGCCGCCGCCCGCCACGCACACGCCGATGGCGCGCTTGCCCTTGATGCCCAGGTTCACGGTCTGGTATTGCAGGGTGCGGCGCAGGCGGTCGAGATAGGCGCGCAGGCTCTCGCTCAGGTCCGCATAATAGACCGGCGTGGCGAAAACAACCCCCTTGGCCGCGCAGATCTTGGCCGTGATCACCGCGAAATCGTCGGGGATGATGCATTGGCCTTCCGTGATGCAGATGCCCCAGCCGTTGTCGTTGCATTGCCGGCAGCGTTCGATTTTCATGGCCGGCAGGAAAATGGTTTCAACCTTGCCGCTATTGTCTTCAATGCCTTTTTGGATGGCGCGGATCGCCTGGGCGGTCTGCCCCTCCGGATTGCGGCTGCCTGAGATGATCACGAAGTTCATGGTTCGTTTCCCTTTCCACTGGAATTCCGCGGATTTTCTCCGCATGACTGGACATCTGCACTTTCTTTATGCGCCCTTGTGGCGGAATCGTCAAGCACAGATGGATGTGAATGACGCGGACCGCCGGGATAAAACTTTTCCGCCGGGGTTTGATTCTGACGGCCGCCCGTGGTATGGTTTTGATCCAAATCTTGCGAGGAGCGTCCCTGTGAAAAAAAACAAACCTGCAAAAGCGGAAAAAACCAAGGCGGTCTTAACGGACCGGGTGGCCGGCAACCTGACCTACTCCCAATTGTGCCGGCACCTGGGCAAGCCGCACCTGTACATCCACGCCATCAAGAGCCGGCTGAAGCTCCATGAGCCGGAGAAGCGGGCGGGCTATGATTCCCGGTATGTGGCGTTCCTGCAGACCGTGGTGGCGCTGCGCACCCTGGGCGTGGAGATGGATGAGATCGCGGACCTGTTCGAGATCGAGAAAAAGCTGCTGTGCCTGCTCAAGGTCAACACCCTGACGCGGGCGCCGGTCTGGTATCTGGCGCAATGCCGGCCTGGTACGGCGGCTGGCCGGCTGCTGCTGACGCATTATCCCATCCGGCGGCTGGTGACGGAAAACACGGTCCAGCCGCATTTTGATTTCGGCACGCAGGCCGACGAGCTCTTCTCCGCCGATGAGATGGGGGAGGATGCGCGCGCGGTGCTGCGGCTGTACCGGCAGCATCTGGGCGTGATCACGGCCCGCGTCAAAGCGGAGCTGCCGGTGCTCAAGGAGACCGTCAGGTGGGTGCACCGCAAGCGGCTGGTGTAGCGCCGCCGCAGGCGGGCGCTGGCGGCGTTGTGCTGCATGCGTGTAAAAATGCAGATTGCATTTCGGGTGAAAACGGATGCGGCGATCTTGGGCGCTGGCATTTCAACATGGATAAGAGCCGGAGTTTTCACGCAAGGGCGCAAAGATCGCAAAGATGGAATTCGCCGTAAAGGGGCGTGGCATTCGTTCGACTAACCAATCAGTCCTGTTTTTAGAAAATTTTCAGCGGCATTCTTATTCATTTTTTTCTTCACCACATACTTACATTCCGGGCATCGGATTCGCCAGCCACGGCTTATGGCGAAGTGTATGATAGCGGGCAAAGCGGTGAGCAAAGCAACGAAAAGTACAATCACCACAACTGGAAGAAATTCCACGTTAAGGCAATGACCGCCCGCCAAACTGAAAAAGATTAGTATAGAAGCCGTGAAAAAGATCATGCACCAACCAATGGTCTCATAACGGGCATCATTACGCCGTGGCTGGCAGAATTGCTCACGACGGGCTGGATTGCCACACTTTGGGCAGCACATTATTCCCGCTTCCGCTGCCATACGTAGTTTCTGTTCTACATCATCCACCCGTGTCATTCTCCCCTCCGTCGCAGACGAATGTATAAGACTGGGTTGTTGCACTTTCGGTTTCTGTCAACAAATCGATCATTTCTGATTCAGAAATCAACGCCTCTCAGCTTCCAGATGAGCATCATCAGGAATGGAGTGACCAAGAAGCACACCACCGGGAAACTCCAACGGATCAAGAACAGGTCAACTTTAGTCGGCGCCATTGGTCTGCGAAAAACGGCGACGAGAAATCCGCCCCACCAGGCGATCAAACTGACTTCACCCCATTGGGCCATCTGTCCGCAGTCCATACAAAGTCCGGACAGCAATGTGGACGCGATTTGTAACACCAAGGAAACCTTCAACGCCTTCCAATATTCTTTGGACAGTTCTTTCTTTATTTTCATGGTATGGGCTAAACGTGGTTGGGATGAGTTCTGTCAGCGGTCAAGCCGGGGTGCTGTCTCCACGCCGATGTCCTGCGAGTTGGTCAGCCGTTGCCAGCGGGGCTTGGTGTTCTCGTCTTTTGCATCGGGGATGTTGGGCGTCTCTGAGTGAAAGGTAACGGCCTCTTCACATTCCACGGTGGAAGCATTGGTGTGATTGCGAATGATGACATCCTGCCGGTCGTCGCGCACCATCATAGCACGATTCAAACAACTCCTGCTTTGAGCTTTGGCGATGGCCAGGCCGAGCACGATCACAAGGGCAATAAATCCGAGCACCGCGAAGAATACGCGCCGGGTTTCCTGTATTTGTTCAGCTTTCGCAATGAAGGCGAGCACAACGTCGGTCTTGATGGTGAGGAATATGCCGAGGGCAAGTTGCAGCGTGGCCGGGATGACCTTGGTCCAGAAAAAAATTCCAAACACACCTGTGCCAGCAGCTCCATAGTCCAGCACGTTTCTGACGAATGTTGGAATGGCATAGGCCATGACATATAAACCGATCAGTTTCGCGCCAGTACGAAGGATCGCCCCCTCTTTGATTTCTCCGAAATCCCCCTCCTCCTTCACCTTCAGTTTGTTGGCGAGCCACTCCGTTCGCATGAGGAGAATCCAAGCCACACCTAAGGAAATGACAAAGTACATTACCACGCCGATTAGTCCAGCGATGTAGGGTTCGCCATCATACCGGACACGGCCGTTAGATAGCAACGTGCCGATGGCTGCACCAATCTGCACGAAGTTGACAAGCGCCCGGTAGAATTGAAGCAAGCCGAATATCTTGGCCAAGACGATGAACAGACGCCTCATTCCATTCTCCTTGTTGATCAGTCTTTCTCTATCTGGAGATCATGCTTCACGATTAGCTTCTTCAAGTCTTCGACAACGGTTGGGAACAGCAGCACGCTATTGGTTTGGCACTTAAACACGAAGAACGGCTTGCCGTTCTTCACAATCAGGTCGGCATTTGGGTCCCAAGGGCCGTCCATAATCTCTCGCGCCCTGATGTCTGGAATCACCTCAGTATATGGGAGCGGGACAAGCTGGCTTGGTTTCTTTGGGTCGCGGATAATTCGGAACGCAAAGCGTTGCCCTGGGTTCTCGCGGGGATGTTGTTCCAACGCGATCAGCGCACTGACAATGTGATTGGTGTGGACGATGAAGAAGAATACCGGGGTTCTGGTGGCGAACTGCATGGCTTGCTCTGCGGTAGGACTGTCTGCAACGAAGAACGCGGAGCCTCGATCTGCAATATTGTTCGTGAGCGTGTAGTAAAACGCGTCAATGGAGCAGTTTGTAAGCGAGAACCCGCCGAGGCGGCGCGAGTTGAAGATCGGGTTGCCGTGCTCGTCATGCGGAATTCGGCGACCGCAACCACATGTGATTGCGAAAACGCTTAGGATAATGAGACATGCCTTCTTCATATTCTGATCAACAAGGTGTTTAACAGTATCCTGTACTTTTGCGAGTTTTCAATGCGGTGTCAAACTGTTTCACTCGGGCCTCGCCACAGAGGATGATCTTTGCGAACTTTGCGGCTTTGCGAGGACACTCTGCTCCGATTCTACCGTTTAAGTTTGCGGCGCAGGAATTCCAAGGCGAATTGCGTTTCGGGGATGCGCAGGCCCAGGCAGATGAGGCCGTAGCCGAGACCGCCGGCCGCGAGGCCCGCAATCAGCGCGGCAAAACGCAGCTTCATGAAGGGGAAGAGGCGGGCCGAGCCGTGCGCGGCGAACCACGCCAGCGCGCCGCAGCCCAGGGCGGCGATGGAGATCGTCCACATCGTGCGCCACCAGATTTTCCATGAGTCCATGGGCACGAGGCGGCGCAGGTGGAAGAAATACTGGCCGAAGTTGATGACGGCCAGCAGGCTGGTGGTTGTGGCCAGCCCCACGTGGCCCAGCTTCAGGATTCTGATCATGAAGAAGTTGAGTGCGACATTGAGCCCGATGGCGGTCAGGCTGATCCGCAGCGGCAGGTGGGGCTTGTTAAGCGCGTAGAAGCAGGGGACCATCACCTTGATGGCCGCGTAGCCGGCGAGGCCGATGGCATAGGCGCGCAGGGCGGCGGCGGTGAAGGCGGTGTCCCTGGCCAGAAAATTGCCGTGCTGGTAGATCACCGCGATGATGTCCGGCGCCAGCACGAAAAGGCCGACCGCGGCGGGCAGGGTCAGGAACAGCACCAGCCGCAGCGCGTCGTCCACGGTGCGGCCGAAGGCGGCCAGGTCGTTGCGGAGATGATGGCGCGCCACGGCCGGCAGGGTGACGGTGGCCACGGCCACGCCGAACACCCCTATAGGGAACTGCATGAGCCGGAAGGCGCAGTTGAGCCATGAGCGCGCGCCGTTGATTTCCGAGGCGAACATCCCGTTGACCATCACATTGATCTGCACTGCGGCGCCGGCGATCACGCTCGGCAGCATGAGCCGGCCGACGGCCCGCAGCTTTTCATCGCGGAAGTCCAGCTGCCAGCGGAACTTGTAGCCCAGCCGCCACAATGACGGCAGCTGGATGGCCAGCTGCGCCACGCCGCCCAGCAGCACGCCGAGGCTGACGCCATACAGCCCGCGCGCGGTGAAGCGGGGATGGTGCCAGTCGGCCTGCGGGTCCAGCCAGTAGGCCAGCAGCACGCCGCTGACGATGGACACAAAGTTGAAGGCGGTGGAGGCGGAGGCCGGGATGCCGAACACGGAGCGGGCGTTCAGCACGCCCATGACGACCGAGGCCAGCGACACGAACAGGATGAAGGGGAAGAGCATCCGCGTCAGCTCCACCGTCAGCTCGAACTTGCCGGGAACGGAATGGAAGCCATAGCTGGTGAGCTGCACCAGCAGCGGGCTGAAGACGATGCCGATGGCCACCCCGCCGCCCAGCAGGGTGATGACGGTGGCCAGCAGCAGGCTGGTGAGCTTCCAGGCCGGCTGCTCGCCGTCCTTTTCAAAGGTCTTGGTGAAGATGGTGGTGAAGGCGGTAGAGAGTGCGCCTTCCGCCAGCAGGTCGCGGAAGAGGTTGGGGATCTGGAACGCGGCCAGGAAGGCGTCGAGCAGCTTGCTGGCTCCGAACATGGCGGCAAAGACCTGCTCGCGGACCAGGCCGAGGATGCGGGAGCCCATGACCGCCAGCCCGACAATTCCCGCGGCGCGATGGTGCGCTCTGCCCATATCCGTGCTCTCCTGAAAATAGATCCCTTTCGACTGACTTGATATTTACCCGTACTTCTGCCAAATTACAAGCTGTTGGCGGCAATGTGCAAAGAAAAAGGAGACGCCATGGGTTTTCAAGATAAAGCCAAATTGAGTGAACAACTCTCCGACGCCCTGGGACAGGCCAAGGCAAACCAGCAGGAAATCCAGCAGCTCCGCAAGCAGCTCCTGCGCCAGAAAAATATTGCCCGCGCCATGTGGAAACTGGTCAGTTCAAAGCTCAACCTGACCGAGAAGGACCTGGCCGGGCTGATCGATGAATACGAGGCGGAACAGAAAAAAATGGCCTTGAAGGTGGCGGACCTTTGCAGCAAGTGCGGCCGCAGCCTGCAGCAGGAACAATCGGCCTGCATCTATTGCGGGGAGCCCATCCCGCGCAGCGAAATCAGCGTCTTCTAAATGGCGGCGGAGCGGGGATTTTTCACGCCAAGCCGCAAAGGGCGCAAAGTGTGAGGGGTTCGGTCCGCCCTGCGGCCTTGTGCCGCAGGCGGCGGTAGCTTGCTTCACCCGTGACGCAAGGTCACGGGGATCTGGGACTCCCTGCCGGCTTGTCCGGCAGGAGACAAAAGCGGATGAACCTTGGCGAACTTGGCGACTTTGCGGGAAAACTAGCTGCCTCGGAATAAAAACATGCTGTCAGACCGCAAACAACAATCCCAGGCGCGCGCGATCACCGGCGCGGTGACCTTCCTGCTGCGAACGGTGCTGGCGGAGCGCCGTCCGGCGGACCGCGCGCTGGCCGCCCTGCTGCGCGAGCACCATGAATTCGGCAGCCGCGACCGGCGCATGATCAGCGAAATGGCCTATGCGGTGCTGCGCTGGTGGGGCTGGCTGCGGCGGATTGCGCCCGCCGCAATGGCGGAAAGCGATGATTTCGGGCCTGTGCTGGCCGCAGCCTGCGTGGCCGAAGGCATGCACACGGCGGAGGCGTGGCAGGGGTTCATTCAGGACCGCAACGTCCCGCAGGAGCTGATCAGCACCCTGCAGCAGCCGGATGCGGCGGGCCGCCTGGAAGCATTGTTCCGCGCCTGGCAGTTGCCGCTGGATGCGCCGCTGCAAAAAAACGATCTGGTTCCTGCGTGGGTGCTGGCGGAAGCCGCGCCGCCGCATGGCTGGCCGGAGCTGATTGATTGGCTGCAAAAGCGACCGCCGCTCTGGGCGCGGATCCAGGCGCCTGACACGGCCGCGGTTCTTGCGGAGTTGACCGCAGCCGGCCTGCAGCCGCAGGCGTCCGCGCATATTCCTGGTGCGGTGCAGATCACTGCGGCGGCAAAAAACCTGCACACCCTGCCGGTTTACCGGGAGGGCCGGGTGGAGATACAGGATATCTCCTCGCAGGCCATTGGCCAGATCTGCGCGCCAAAACCGGGCCAGCACTGGTGGGATGCCTGCGCCGGGGGCGGTGGCAAAGCCCTGCTGCTGGCAACGCTGATGCAAAACCGGGGCCGCGTGACGGCCTCGGACATCCGCGGCCGCAAACTGGACGAGCTCAGCCTGCGCGCGCGGCGGGGCGACGTCCGCAGCATCACCACTTTTGAATGGGATGGCCGCAGCCTGCCGGAAAGGCAGGCCGCCTTTGACGGGGTGCTGGTGGATGCGCCCTGCACCGGCTCCGGCACCTGGCGTCGCAATCCCGGAGCGCGCTGGAGCCTGCAGGCGCAGGATGTGGAGGCCATCACCGTGGTGCAGCGGGATCTGCTGGCCAATGCCGCCGGCGGGGTGAAGCCCGGCGGCGCGCTGGTGTATGCGACCTGCTCCCTGTTCCGCCGGGAAAATGAAGGCGTGGTGGAAGGCTTCCTGGCCCGGCATGCGGAGTTTGCGCTGGAGCCGTTTGCGCATCCGTTCACCGGCGGCATGACGACAGGCCGGTGCACGTTCTGGCCGTGGGACGGGGATGGCGATGCCATGTTTGTCGCCCGGCTCGTGCGCAAGAGCTAAAGAGGCGGAGTATTTCTTGCAAAGGCGCCAAGGCCGCAAAGTGGGAGAGCAGGCCGGAAACTTTAAAGCAGGTTGCATTTCGGGTGAAAACGGATGCGGCGATCTTGGGCGCTGGCTGTGTTATCGCGGATGGTGCGGATACTTATCCAGCCCCATCCGCTCTGCCTTGCCATCATCCCAAGCTTACCGCATCTTTTTCACCACGGACACGAAATGCAACCTGCGGTTCGCCTCCATGGCGCAACGCCATGGATTTTTCGGGACAACGGTAATCAAGCGGCGGTTTTCTACAAGGGTTGGTTGGGCTTTCCTACGATCCTCGTGACGTGCCCGACCTCCAAGAGTCGGAGTGTCGCGGGTGAATCAAGCTTTTGACTCCTGTGACGCAAGGTCACAAGGAGATCTGGCCCGACCCTTCATCTTTGCGCCCTTTGCGTCTTTGCGTGAAACTCTTTTTTATTCTGTATGTTCCTACGCGCGCCTAGTCCAGGATCTCCAGGAAGGAATATCCCTCATGTGACAGCCGCTTGCCGGTGCGCAGGTTGATGGGGGATGAGAACAGCGGGCCGCCGGTCACCACGGTGTGGTATTCGCCCAACTCGCCGGAGGCATCAATTCCCGCCTGCTCCATCTCCGCCACGGTTTCCGGCGTCATCACCTTGCCAAGGAATGACGGCGGGAGCAGGGAGTCGTTGGTCACCACCACGGTGGCCTTGAAGCCCAGCGCAATAAATTCAGCGAGCAGTTCAGCGCGCGGCTTTTTCCAGAGCGGATGGCAGGGCGTGATATGGGCGGCGGCGCATACGCGCCGCACCCATTCGAGGTTTGAATCCACATCAATGTCGCCGAACACGCCCACGGCCAATCCATCGGCACGGAAGCGGCGGATCGCGGCCAGGAACACGGCTTCGTAGTCGTTCCAGGTGGCGGAGGCGAAGGTGATGGGAATGCCCATGCGGCGGGCCTGCTCCTCAAGCAGGGCTTTGGACAGGTTGTGCGAACGGGAATGAACGCCGTCCTCGGCCAGCATGGTGAAGAGCCGCTTCGGCACGCCGCCGTTGCGGATGGCGTGGTGCAGCGCGAGGCAGGAGTCCTTGCCTCCGCTCCATGAGCAGAAAAACGGCTGGTCCTTGATCGTGTGCGAGGGCACAGGGTTCAGGGTTCGGGGTTCAGGGGAGCGGTCAATCGTGATTTTCATGCCGCATTTTATATGTCATTTTTCAGGCATGCACAAGCCAATGATGGCGCGGAGAAGAATGTTCCGACTCTTGAAGGTCGGGACGGTCCGCCTCCATGGCGCAACGCCATGGATATCCGTGTTAATCTGTGTGATCAGTGGGCAGTTCTTTCTTCCTGATGCTGAACCCTGAACTCTATTTCCACCTTGTGCGGATACAACACGGGACAGCAGTTTTTAAAACAGGGCTTTTCATTTTTCGGTGTATCTGCTAGATCATTAACATTAATTAATTTGGGGATTTGCATGAAAAAGACACTGGCCATTCTGGCCGCAGGGCTTGGCAGCCGGTACGGTGGATTGAAACAGATGGTTCCCATGGGGCCGTCCGGCGAGTTCATCATTGATTATTCCATCTATGACGCCATCCGGTCGGGCTTCACCAAGGTGGTGATCCTGGTCCGGCCGCAGATGGAGGCGGATTTCCGCGCCACCATCGGCAGCCGCGTGGAGCGCCGGATCGAGGTGCAATACGTGTACCAGCATATCGACCGGCTGCCGGGCGGATTCACACCGTCCCCGGAGCGGCAGAAGCCATGGGGCACCGGCCATGCCGCGCTGTCCTGCGCGCCGGGCATCAAGGACGAACCGTTCGGCGTGATCAATGCTGATGATTTTTACGGCGCGGACGCCTTCCGCGCGCTGGGCGGATTCCTGGATGCGACCGCGCAGGATCCCAGCCGCTACTGCATGGCCGGGTTTGTGCTCAGGAACACAATGTCGGAGTTCGGCAGCGTGGCCCGCGGCATCTGCCAGACCACGCCGGACTTTTTCCTGAAGACCGTGGTGGAGCGCACCCAGATCGAGCCGGTGGGCGAGGCCGCCCGGTTCAAGGATGATGACGGGCAGTGGCGGCCGCTGACCGGCGATGAATATGCGTCCATGAACATGTGGGGGCTGAAACCGTCCGTGTTCCCGCACCTGGAGGCGTATTTCATCGAGTTCCTCAAGACCTACGCCAAGGACGCGAAGAAGGAGTTCTTCCTGCCGTTTGTCATCAACGACCTGATGGCGCGCGGGCTGGTGACGACCACGGTGGTGCCCACGAGCAGCAAGTGGTTTGGCGTGACCTATCCGCAGGAGCGCGAGATGGTCGTCACGCGGCTGCGCCAGCTGGTGGAGCAGGGGATCTATCCCCGTTCGCTCTGGGGCTGATGCGGCCTTGACGGGTCAGGCCGCCGCCCTGCGGCCGCTATCCGGAAAAGCAGGTTGCATTTCGGGTGAAAACGGATGCGGCGATCTTGGGCGCTGACAGGAAGCGTTAACTACGAAGCTCGCCAAAGGACGCGAAAGGCTGCAAAAGAGTTTTCACGCAAAGGGCGCAAAGTTTTACTGAACACGAAATGCAACCTGCGGTTCGCCTCCATGGCGCAACGCCATGGATTTTTCGGGGTTTGTGATTTTGGCGGGTCCGGTAGTGCAGGGAATCCAGCGACACCTGCGACGCCGCGCCGACCCTCGGAACTTACCCGGTTCGCCTCATTTTGTGAGGCACAAAATGATTTTTCGGGACAGCGGCAATCGGATGAAGTTTGTTTGCAGGGGTACGACCGCACTCCTTATTCTGAAATCCTGACTACTAGCTTTTACCTCGCCCCACCCGCCCTGCTGAAAAAACTCCAATATTAGAGTTGCGGCGGGCCGGGGTTGGACTAAAATGTGCAATGTCTGAGTGTGGGACAACCGGTTGGATCAGGATTGCCCTATTCAGGGGGGTGGATCATGCATGCGTGTCGCGGTGTCTGGAAGCAGGTTGGCATTATATGGCTGGCGATGATGCTGACGGGTGCGGCGGCGACGATCCGCAAGGAGTTCCCGGTCCGTTTTTCCTTCGAGAACGGCAACGCAAATTTTGACAAGAGCACCGGATGGAAGACCCTGGTCCCTTACTGGTCCGAGTTCCAGGGATACGTGCGGGCGAGCTCCATCCCCTACGGCTTCACGGCGGCCGCGATGCTGGTGGTCGAATTCGACGGCACCAACGTCTGGGCCGGAAACGTCTTCCCCTGCCGCGTCTGGCTCGAGCCGTATGACGACCCCCAGATCACCGAGCTGTACTCGGATTACGGATTCGAGCTGGGCGTGGAGTTCCGCAATCCCTGGGTGGACAAAATCACGACGGGGCTGACCAAGGATTTCCGGCTGAACATCCAGGGGAACGGCTCCCTGCCGCTGGGCCACACGCTGCTGGGCGGCGTGGACTATGTTGATTTCGCATCGATCCCGGTGGATGAGCTCCTGCCCGGGTCGAGCGAGGCGGTGAAGGTGCTCGAGGGCGTGCTCAAGGTGGCGGACTACTCGAACCTCAGCATAGGCTCGATCTCGCTGGCCGGCGAGGTGATCGTGGAGGGCAATTATTTCAATGTCTACATCGGCGACCGGCTCCTCCACTTCACGGAGCTGGGCGAATCCCATGCCCAGACCACCATCATGAATGTGCCGCTGCGCGATTACAGCCTCGACAACCAGACGTACACGTTCTTCATCGACCCGGTTTACAACGTGTCCATCTACAAGACCATCGGCGCCAGCCTCACGGTGATCGGACCGCTGACCTTCACGCTGACGCCGTCGGTGCTGTCGCGCCTGTCGAACCTCATCCCGGGCAGCTACACGCCGCCGACCTGGGACGAACTGAACAACAGCGATATGTACCAGAAAGCCGTGGACGGGGCGGGGCTGCTGTCCGACACGCCCGAGATCGCCATCACGATGCCGATCAACCAGCGGCCCTACATGCCGGACCTCGCCGTGTACGACATCGCCGTGAATCCGGAGAACGGCTGGGGAATGGGCCGGGCCTATGCGGGCGAAGTGACGACGGTCCGGTTCATGGTCGGCAATTTCGGCGAGCGGGCGACGATGACGAACGCGGACTGGATGAACCACTTCCAGGTCGACCACGGGCCCCTCCAGAACGAAGTCCTGAACAACCGGGGGTTCGCCCCGTCCATGATGCTGGGCGTCAACGCGGTGACCCAGCAGTATGCGTTCTGCACGTTCACCAACGAGGGCACGCACGAGATCTACCTTTCCACGGGCTATTGCGAATACAAGGGGCGGGACGGCAACTCCGTGCCGGTCTACGGCCTCGGCGACGGGAATTTGTACAACAACATGCACACGTTCCAGATCAATGTCCTGCCGCGGCGGGGCACGGTCATGGGGCGGCTCTCCACCAATCCCGACTATCCCGATTCCGGGGCGAACGGAATCCCCGTGCGCCTGACCGGGCCCTATGGCGCACAGACGACGGCCAGCGCGCCGGCCGACGGCCTGAACGGCGTGTTCCGGTTCGACTTCATCCCCACCGGCGACTATGTGCTGGAATACCTGCCGGCGGCCCCGGCCAGCTCCAAGGACCCGGACTGGTGGCCGCGCAGCTTCCATTTCCACCACGAGGCGGACGACACGGATGACTTCCGCTCGCGGAGCAGCATGTACATGCTCCAGTACCAGGCCCTAGGCGGCGCGGTCTACTCGGCGGACGAGCCCACGCGTGCGGTCACCAACGCGCGGGTCCAGCTGGGCGACCAGCGGTTTGGCGAAGTCCGCACGGACAGCAGGGGGGCTTTCATCTTTTCCCGTGTCCCGCCGCGCGGCTCGTTCATCATCAAGTTCGACCATCCGGCCTACGCGCCGAAACAGATCCTGGTGGATGTCAGCGTCGAGTCCACCGAGCAGCGCGAAACCCAGATCACCCGCTACTACGATTTCGACCAGTCGAACATGGTCGACGCCACCCGGATCCACCTCGATGCGGACCGCACCGCGCCGTCGGTCGAGCTGTTCCCGCCGGACAACGGCGGCGTCTGCACCGGCGTGGTGAGCTATGCGTTCCGCGCGGTGGATGACGGCGGGCTGCGCCTGCCGGATTCATACTGCCCGCAGGTCCGCACCACCAACGGCGCGGTCGTGGCGACCGGGACGTGGACCGCGTATCCGGCGCCCACGGGCGCGCTCGACCGCGTGCAGGCATCATGGAACCTCGGCGGGCTCGCCGAAGGGGTGTACCAGCTTGAAGTCGAAGTCAAGGATGCGGCGAAAAACAGCGCGGTGAGCGGACGCCAGACGTTCCGGATCGACCGGACGCCGCCCGCCTTCACCGTCACGGTGGCGAACGGCGACGCCTCCTGGTACCAGTATGCGGCCCCCGTGACGGTGAACCTCACGGTGCCCGAACCCGGGCCGTGGCTGCTGGAGCTCTCCAACGACGGCCTTTCCTGGAGCGCCCCGCAGCGGTTCTCCGGCACCAATGCCACCATCCGGGAGTGGCCGCTGGTCGAGGGGCGGATGGAGGCGACCGGCCCGGTCACGGTCAGCGCGCGCGTGACCGATGCCGCCGGGCTGAGCACCATCGCGCAGGACAGCATCACGGTGGACATGTCCGGCATGGTCAGCCTCGCCTACGGCCAGGACTACTGGTTCTCGACCAACGTGCCCTTCAACATCCACATCCAGCCGCCGGACGGCGATCTCGCCTGCCAGGTGGGATCCTATGCCGGCGCCCTGTCCCTGGGCGACCGGACGGACACGCTCTACCGGGCACAGGAGTTCCGGCTCAGCGCGACCACGCGGGTGTCGCGCGTGAAGCTGTGGTGCAGCCAGATCGCCGGCGAACCCGGGACGCTGCATGTCAAGATCGTGCCGGCCCTGTCCGATGCCGCGCCGGCCGGCACCGGCATCCTGCGGGAGTGGTCCGGCACGGCCGAGGATGTGCGGCTTTCGCAGGACACCTTCCATTACCTCTATGCCGATTTCAGCCCCATCACGCTCGCGCCGGGGCTCTACTACCTGCTGTTCGCCGCGGAAGACACCGCCACCAACCGCTACTATGCGCTGAACCAGGGCAACACCTCCTATGGCGGCAACGGCTGGTTCCGGCACGACTATGCCGGCGGGCACTGGTCGACCGTCACGAACGACCCCATCATCGGCGCGGCGAACATCCAGTTTTCCATGTGGAGCATCGAGTCCGGCGAGGTCCGCATCGCGACCGACGGGGTCTGCGACACGGAACCGTGGGAGCCCTATGTGAGCCCGTTCCCGGAGCGGACGGTCACGTGGTCCACGCCCGGCCTGCACACGGTCTGCGTGGATTACCGCCATCCGACCAAGCACGAGAAGGACGGGCTCTATTACGATTCCGTGGTGCTCGACTGGGTGCCGCCGGTGGTGCACAGCGTCGTGGTCAGGGACGTGGATATCGCCAAGGGCCTGCTCTACCTGTCGTCCGATGTGACCGATGCCCACAGCAGTGTGGACTGGATCCTGTGGAGCATTGCCGGGGGGCCGATGGAGGGCCGGGCGTTCGCGCCGGACCTGGCGCTGCCGCTCTACGGCATCGATTCCATGGTCGTCTATTATGGCGACCGGCTCGGAAACCTGTCCACCGGCACGGTGGTCCGTCCGGCGCATGACTTCTTCCCGCCGTCGGTCACGGTTTCAAACGCCAACGGTATTGTCTACACGGACAATCCGCTGGTGCCCCTGCGCATCGTCTCGACCGACAACGTCGGCGTGGTCCGGGTCAGCCTGCGCGAGCGGCGGTCGGGCTCGGCTTACGGCGACCTCGCGGGCGGCACTGTGGTCACCAACGTGGTGCTCCCCATGTTCGACCTGCCGGCCGGCAAGGAAGGCACGCAGAAAGCCTATGTGGACGGCGAGTATATATTCGCCGCGATCGCCTACGACGCGTACGGCTACGTGTCGCCGGAAGCCACCTGCCGGGTGGTCCTCGACCGCGAGCCGCCGGTGCTGCGGAGCGTCGCCCTCACCGGGCCCGCGGGCGAGCCGGTGACCATGACCACGCAGATGGTGCTGCGCGTCGAGGCGGAGGATGTCATCGGGCCGATGGAGATCCAGTACCGGCTCCAGCCATCCGGATGGTCCGCCTGGCTTCCGATCCAGAATGGCCGCGCCGCCATTCCGCTGAACGGGGCGGCCGGCGTCAACCGCTACAACGTGACGATCGCGGTGCGCGATGCGGCAGGACACACACAGGTTGGAGCCGCCTCCCTGCCGGTGAACCATGCGCCCGCCCAGCCGGGGATCCGGCGGCCGCTCGGACCCTGCGGCCCGGAACCGCTGCTGGTCGCCACGCCGTTTGCGGATCCCGATGGCGACGCGGAGGGCGCGGTGGAATTTGTCGTGTGGACCACCAACCATGCGGAGGTGATCCGCAGCGGCGCCCTCGAGGGGGCGGACCGCTATGTCGTGCCCAAGGGGTGGGTGGGGGTTGGGACCAACTACACCTTCAACGTCCGGTACAGCGACGCCTACGGCGCATGGTCGCCGTGGAGTATTGCTTATGTGTTGCGGGTCAGGACGGATACGGACGGCGACGGGCTGCCGGATGAGACCGAAGCCCTGCGTGGCACCCTGCCCAACAATCCCGACACCGACGGCGACGGGATTCCGGACGGGATGGAAGATTTCAACCTCGACGGGGCGCTCAGCCCCGGTGAATCCGATCCCACGATGGCGGACACGGACCATGACGGGCTCGCGGACGGCGAGGAGGACATTGACCATGACGGGGAGCCGGATCCCGGCGAGACGGATCCCACGCGCGCGGATACGGATGGCGACGGCATGGATGATCTCAAGGAACGGCAGTGCGGCACCGACCCATGCGACGGGGCCGCCCTGTTCCGGTTCGACAACATCCGGCCCACGCCGACCAATTCCGGGTTTGTTGTCCGCTGGATCGGCCGCGGCGGGCGGAGCTACACGCTCTATGAGATCAATGACCTGGCCAATGATCCGCAGGGGCATGCGATCACCAACCTCGTTGCGACCGGCGGCACGGCGCCATGGTATGCCACGCCGCTCGAGGTGTCCGTTCCCGCATCGACCGGCCGCTGGTACCGCGTCAAAGTCCTGCCGTCGCCGTAGGCAGGGTTCATTTTGGGTGCAAACGGATGCGGTGATCTTGGGCGCTGGCGGCGCTATCAAAACTAAAATGGCACGCATTCGGCCGTCAAAAGGGCTGGACGATTTCATCCCGTCTGGTTCGTTGCGTACAGGCGCCGCGGATACTTATCCAGCGGCGCCTGAGACGCCTGCCAGCCGGGACAAACTTATCCAGCCGTTTTCCCGGCAGAACAC
>Ga0118677_10005148_pt1 | contig 23114 bp, 8 predicted proteins | sample AliMusrvi5mmetaG_FD_86154 | JGI IMG/M metagenome (GOLD analysis project Ga0118677, IMG submission 86154)
CACTCATTCTCACCCCCACGCGCGAGTTGGCCGAGCAGGTCCACTCCATGATCATGCAACTGGCCTGCCATACTAACTTGCGTTCCGCGACCATTTACGGCGGCGTCGGCATGGTGCCGCAGGAGCGCGCGCTGCGCAACGGCACGGAAATCATCGTCGCTTGCCCGGGGCGTCTTCTCGATCATGCCGAGCGCGGCAATATCACTTTCAGCAACGTCGAATGCGTGGTGCTGGATGAGGCCGACCGCATGCTCGACATGGGCTTCCTGCCGCCGGTCACGCGTATCCTGGGCCTGCTGCCGCGCGAGCGCCAAACCATGCTCTTTTCCGCCACCTTCGCCCCGGAATTGAATGCCTTCGTCAACAAAACGCTGCGCGACGCCCACCGCATCGCCATGGGCATCTCTGCGCCGGCGGAAACCGTCGAACACGCGCTCTATCCGGTGCCGCAGCATTTGAAGACGCAACTGCTGATGGAGTTGCTCAAGCGCATGGATACCAATTCGGTGTTGATCTTCACCCGCACCAAGCACCGCGCCAATCGCGTCATGGAGCAACTGGTACGCGCCGGATATACTGCCGGCGTACTGCATTCCAATAAGTCGCAGAGTCAGCGTCAATTGGCGCTTGACCGCTTCCGTGACGGGCAACTCCGCGTGTTGGTCGCGACGGATATCGCGGCGCGCGGCATTGACGTCGCCTCGATCTCGCACGTTATCAACTACGACGTGCCTGATTGCGCGGATAGCTACATCCACCGCATCGGCCGCACCGGCCGCGCCGAGCGTGATGGTGAAGCGCTCACTTTTATTACCACCGCCGATAACGCCATCCTGCGCGACATCGAGCGCACGCTGGGCGCACGCATCGAGCAACGCCACCTGGACGGCTTTGACTACAATCAGCCCGCGCCGCACAGCGACGAGTTTTATCGTCCGCCCTTGCCGGCGCGCCGTTCATCGGAACGTTCGGCCCCGCGTCCGCGCCAGGCAGATCGCTGCACACAGTCCGCTGCCGGCAATAGTCGGTCCGCCCGTCCCGCCGCACCGCTGGACTCCCCGGCAGTACAAAGCAAGCGTCGGCCAAATCCGCACGACTTCGAAGCGAATAGCGGAAACGCCAGACCTCCGGCATTCGGAAAACCCCGAAGTCCGCGTCCGACAGACAACAGCACCGGCGCCCAACCGCGAAGACGCCGCTGGTAGCATGCGCAGCAAAAGGAAAATAGTTGACCTGAACGGAAATACTGGCTGAGTGTTTCACGGCCCCTCTTGACGCCAGCCGGTATTGCCGCTCAAGTCTATGAAATAAGTCTGACGGCCACAATCCAGACTAAGATAATCATTGCCCGACAAAAAAGCGGGTAAGTGTAATGAATCGGTAGCGCGCCGTGGTGCACAAATAATGGGAATCACCCCCGCGTGGTGACTACACGCGCAAATCAAGCGTTGCCCGCATTATGCATGAACGAATGAATAATGCTACAGCTAGCCGAAGCGCAAACAGTTATTGTAGTCGGGATAGTGTTTACGCGACCAGCCCTGGAAAGGTGCCAAAGATGCGCGGTATTTTACTGGCGTTCACCCTTTTCATCACCATGTTGACTGCGCTCACCGCCGGTGTCACCTCACCCCCGGCGAAAGAGCCGGCCTGGAAAACCGCGTATATCAAGCGCGGTTTTGTAGGAAACTATGATGCCAACTGGGCTGGTGGCCTGGGGGCGACGCTCCGCATGCGGGTGCCAATTCCTGTAGCAGGCACGAAAGTGCGCCTCTCGGTGCGCGGTTGTTGGGATGCGACTACGGAACTAACGAAGTTGGCGCTGGTGAAAGGCGCTGATGATCAAGGCACGAGTACCGGTCCCGTCTATCCCATTACCTTCGCCGGACAACCGGGTCTGACGCTCGACAAGGGTTTAAAAGAAGCCACCTCCGACGTTATCGACATCCCCATGACCCCCGGCGCCTGGTATCTGGAGGAACGCTACGCGAGCCAGCACTACCCGTACGCCTATGATATCGATAAAGCCTTCACCGAAGCCGGCGACCACTTCGGGAAGCCCACCCTTGCCGGCAACGCCGACTGCTACCTCGGCATCGTCTACCGCATCGACGTGCTCACCACCGATAAACGTCCCACCGTTATTTGTTATGGCGATTCGATCACCCATGGCTATTCCGCGCCCTCCAATGGCGGGAAGCGCTATCCCGATCTGCTGGCCAAAATCCTCAACCGCCCCACCCTCAATCTGGGGATGAATGGAGACATTATCACCCAGAGCGGCGGTGTCCCTGACCTGTGTGCATCGCTTCCCGGCGCTGACACCGTCATCTTCCTCATGGGTATCAACGACATCATCAGCAACGCGGGCTTCACCAAAGAGACATATGTGCAGTGTGCGCGTCGCGTCATCGACGGTTGCCGCGACCGCAAACTGAAAATTTTCCTCGGTACGTTGCCGCCCGCCGCCGGGTATGCCGCCTTCGATAAAGATCCGGCCAAAGAACAGCTGCGCCAGGCCATCAACGCCTGGATTCGCACTGATGCAGTCGCCGACGGCGTTATCGACTTCGACGCCACCCTTGCCGACCCCAAAACTCCCGGCAAGTTCAACCCCGACTCCCAGAGCGGCGATTGGCTTCACCCCAACGCCACTGGCTATCGCAAAATGGCCGAAGCGGCCGCCCAGGTGCTGAAAGACACGCGAAAAGACACGTCGTCGACGTCACACTGATGTCGACGACGTGTCTCTGTCCAACGTGCCGGGTTATTCCACTGCCAGGTTCGCCATGTAACAATCCTGCATATTCACAGCTTCGATACCCAGCAGGTGGTCGCCGGCCGCCAAATCGCACGCGCCGGTAAAGGTGGTGAGTTGCTCCGCCGTCGGTTGTAAGATCGCCCATCCTTCCTTGGGCGTGATCGTGGTGTATTTTACCAGTGCCTCCCCGCGCGGCGCCAACGTGCCGATCAGTTTGCCATCCTGATAGATGCGGAATGCCGGCGCCGGTCGATCGTGCCCGATGACTTGCTGGCGCATGGCGATGAAACTCATCCAACTGGCCTGCCCCATGGGTTCCTCATCCTGGTATTTCGCCGCGGCGCGAATGGTCACGCGGTAGGTTTTACTTTCCGGGATGCGCACTTGCCCCTGTACGGCGTCCATCCAGCGGAAATCGACCGCGGCGCCGGGAGTCCAGTTGACCATCTTCCAGTCGCCGTGCCCATCACGCAGATACCAGAAGAACTGGTTGAGCGGCACTGGCCCCCCCACCGCCGGTATTGTGGCCCAGGTCAGCAATTTGCCGGCGCGCTGTGTCTGATAGAGCGTGTCGAGTGAGACATCCTTGGTAGCGGCGCCGAGATCGCAGCTCAAGCGCACTTTGCCGGTGGAAGTGATGACCGTCAGGCGGGCATCGGCCGATCCCACCGCAAAACCGCCGTCACTGAGGGGGAAGAGATGCGGATATGGCCCCGTATGAACCACGGCGATTTGGCGTCCATCGATGCCAGCGAGGAGTACGTCCCCTTCCACCCCGCAGGCGGCGACCAGTGTGCCATCCCGCGAGAACGCGGCGTCGGTCAGGTAGGCCGTATTGAGCGTCAGGCTGGATACCTGGTCGCGCCCGGCGGTGTACCACTGCACCAGTCGTTCACCGACATCTCGTCGGAAGACCAACAACGCGTCGCCATTCGGGTGCATCACGCATTGCTGCCGCAGGCTATACGGCGCGCTCCAATTCGCACGCGCCGCGCTGAGCGTCAATCCGGTAATGACTTTCCCGGTACGCGCGTGGCGAATTTGAATGGCCTTCACATTCCCCTGCCCATTCGGTCCATCGGTGCTGATCTCGACAGTGAAGGCCGGCGGCGGTGCGGCCAGCGGGGTAGCGGTGACAGAGAAGGGGAACGCCTCACCCGCCGGGGTGAGGCGATAGCGCGTACCATCGGCGTCAACGACGACATCATCGCTCTGCGGCACGATCATCTGATACTCCCCGAGGGCGCGCCACAGCAGTTGTCCGTCATGCGACCAGGCACAGGTCAGACGCGGCGTGGCGGTGACAATAATGGTTTTGCCGCACGCCAGTGTGGTGGTCGAGGAGATCGCCGGCAGCGTGGTTACCTGACCGTCGCGGTCAACGACGGCGGCCATATTGCCATACCGTGCCAGAGCCACCACCAGCGCTTTATCCTGTTCCTGCACCGACGTAATGGGGGTCAGACCAAAGGCGTTCTCCGGCAGCGCCGTCGCCGGCAGCGCCTGCCTGCCGACCGCCGTCAGCCGGCGTCCGGAGGGGGATTCGTGCGCGGTGAGCGGCAAGGCGCGCTGCCGCAGCAACGCCGTGCGCGCGGCGCGCACGCCGTCAGTGGTCGCATCATGCGCTGGCAAATTCAGGAGTGCGGCAATCCCGGCATCGATGCCCGAGAGATCACTCCCCTGGATCACCAGCGTATCGGCGCGCAACCCCAGCGCCCAGGGGATGCGTTGCACCAGCGCCGCGCCGGGGGTTTCGGTAGCGGCGTCGGTCCACAACAGGCCGGAGGCTTTCATACCGTCGAGTACCGGATTCTTACCTGGCAGGCCAAGGAGGAGAAGGTGTTTGCCATAGCGATACCCGGTCATTGCTGATCCGTAGAAATTTCCGTTGACGTGGTGCACCATATTCGCAAATAGCACTTTGCCCAGCGCTTCGCCGTGCGTCACCGCCTCATTCCGCTCGCGTTCCGCGGCACTCACCGCATAGGCCAGCGTATAATCCACCATCGGCGGGTTGTTCCAGAGACGCGCATGGACGCCTTGCCGTTGCAACACGACGACAAGGGCGGCAGTCCGAGACGCGAGCGCCGGGTCGAGGACCGGAACGACAATTTCCGGGTTGGTGCGTAAAAAGTCGCGAATTCCACCCGGGTCGCGCACCGTCGCGGCGGCGATCGCGGAGGCGGGTATCGCCGGTGCGGCCTGGATGGTGACCGGCAAAATGACCGTTTGGCCATCGAGCAACTGGCGGACGTAAAGCTCATATGACCCCGGCGAATCAAAGGCGCCGGTCGGCAGATTCACAGTCAACTGACCCCGGTCATCCGTGGCGCGGAAGAGGTGCGGCGACTCCACGCCGGCGGCGGAACGCCGCCAGATTTCCACCGGCGTCACCGCGGCGAACCCCTGCCCGCGCGTGTCGGTCGCGCGGTAGTGCACTTCGAGCGCCGTGCCGGCGGTCACCGTTTGTGTGGCTTGCAGCTCACCGGCGCCAACTGCGCGGGGATAGACCGCAAAGAACCCTCCCGGCGTCGTCGTCATATCACAGGTGATCACACGCGCGCCGCCTTTGCGCACGACCGGCACGCGCGTCGTGCGGAACAGATCATATACGGCAGCTTGTGGGAGTGCGGGGTTGAGCAGCAGGTCGGTCTGCACCGGCATCCAACTGCCAATCGCCCCAATACCATGACCGACGAAGAATTGCTGGCCGGCGGTGCTGCGCTGCTGCGCGTCCGTGAAGGTTTGCGTAAAATCGAGCATAGCGTCATTGGCGACGGTGACGAACCGCGCTGCACCGCCATCCAGGGTGCAGAGGGCGATATTCGGATTTGTGGCATCCAACGGCAGGCTGGTAATCGCGCCTTGCAACAGTGCGCGCAATTGCGGACAGCGTGCCGCGGCCAGCGCCTCCAACTCGCCCACCGTGGCATCCTGCCGGTTATAAGCGGTCATGGCGTTGTAGGGATGCCCCAGGTCATAGCGTGGCATGTCCAACGCCGCGGAGCGTTCCGCGAAGGTCCAGGGGCATTCGGTGGCGCTGTCGACGATGACGCGCCCGCCGCGCGCAACGAATTCGCGCAGGCGCGTGTTGGCGGTATCTGACAACGGTTCGGTCTGCCCCAGCACGATGATGACGTCGGTTCCCACCGGCACACCGTTTTCCAGCGTATCTTCCGTCAACAACGCCGGTGGTAAAGCGACATGGGAGAGCAGGTAAATTACTTTGAGCATGCCGTCGACATACGATTGCGCGTAGGGGGTGATGATGCATTGGCGTTTCGAATACAGCAACGCCAGGCGCGGGGTCGCGGTTGTCCGCGTCAGCACACTGCCGAAACGTTCGAAGAACCGTCCGGTGACATCATATTCGCGATTCTGCGCGCCGTTCGTCTCCACGGTCTGCTGGTTGCTGAGGAGACTGGCACCCATTTCCATCGCATAGCCGGCGCCTTGCGCGCCACGCCCGGCGAGCAACAGGCTATTGCGGAAAATATTGCCGTTCAACCAGCCGCTCGAGGTGTCGATCCAGAGCGGTTGCGCCGGACTGCGGTCAGCATTGAGCAGCGTGGCGGCCAGAGTGGTCTCATAAATATGTTCCGGCGCCCCGCCCTGATCATCCCAAACCGCGACGAAACGGAAATCCAGCGGTTGGTAGGAGGCAGCGTGGTACGCGCCGTCGCGCGGTTTACTGTGGTTGATAGTGTTGCTGGTGGAATTCATCAGCGTGCCGTCCAGGGCATGCAAGGCCTGCTGATAGCGCGTGTAGCGCCGGGCATTCAAAGTCATCAGAAAGCCGTACCACGCGGCGGCGCGCGCCTTCAATGCCGCCAGTTCCGCGGTGGGCATCGGCGGGCTGTGCGCGGCGATCTCCGCCGCCCAGCGGCGGGTAGGCATGTCAATATACCCCATGGCTTCCGGGGAATTGGTCGCCGCCGCCAGACGCAAGGCCTCCGCGCCCGTGAGCGGCTCCAGCCCGGTTTTCTCGCGAAAAGTGGCGTAGAGCGTTTGCTCCTGTTCGGACAAATATTGCTTTAGTTTCTCGCGCAATGTATCGTTGCCCCACCCCCAATAGGTGACCAGCCCCTGGTAATGCCCGAGAAAGCCGGTGGGGTCGTAATCGTAGAGCTGCCCGCCAAATCCCGGATAGCGCAACAGCACGGCATTGCCGAGGAGCATGCGGCGCAGGTATTCGCCATCGGTATTGTCCAGTAGATAGGGGGGGTAGAAACTGAAGGGGCGCGTGCTGTCCTGAGTCCAGAAGAGTACCTGCTGCGCCATCAAGCGGTCGAAACCGGTATTTAGCGCGGCAGGCGTCTCACTCATCACTGGACCGGTGAAGTTCATCCGGCCATCCGTCATAAGATTAATCGCGCCGGTTTGCCGCGCTAACGGCGCATTCGGCGCCAGTGCAAAACCGGATTCGTCAAGGATCATGCCCGGCGACGACGTCGTGGTCTCACGTACGGTCACTGTCGTCGTGGCACGTTGCCCGCCGGCGCGGACTGTGACGGTGTATTGTCCATCGCCCAGTTGCGCGGTCGGCAACAGAAAATTGCCATACCCGATGCCGTGGACCGGTGTCAGGCGACCGTGGTACAGGGGTCGCGGTGGAGTTGCCTGAGGCGTGGTGGTCGCGGCAATGGTGGCGCTCATGTCGCTCGCCGCGGTCAGCGGCGCGGAAAAACTAATGGCAATCGCTTCACCGCGCCAGAACACCGTACGCCCGGACGCAGTCTGACAGGTGGCGTGGGGCGCAGTGTCGGTCCCCACCGCTGCGGCAAACGTCGCGCAACACAGCAGCAGACCACCGGTCGCCAGGAACCCGAGGATGAGCAAATAACGGTGCGGCATAGCGACTCCTTCTCAAAGTCAAACGTATAAACCATCTTTTTTGAACCGCGGTACGGGAGAAAGTTTCGGTAGCGATCGACGAATATACACGGAGGTGGAGCTTTTAAACAACGAAAATCGTCCCTTCTCGCGGCTTCACATTCAACTTTCAGGTGTACCAATCGCATATTGTAGACGAGGTTGATTACCCGCCCATCTCCACATAGACCTGATGAATGCGGCCATCATCGCGGCGAATGATGCGCCCGTCGGGAAGCGGTTCGCCGTCCAGGGTGATGGCCCGCACGCCGCGGTTGACGCCGTGCGGGTTATTCACCTGAATTTCATAACTGGCGCTGAAATAACGGTAGACGATCCGGTACCAGCCCCAGTCGGCGGGAAGGCAGGGATCGATGGTCAATGCGCCGCCGTCCATGTGCAGACCCAGCAGCGACTCGATGGCGGTGCGATACATCCAGGCCGACGAGCCGGTGTACCAGGTCCACCCACCGCGTCCAAGGTGCGGCGCGACGCCATAGACATCGGCCGCCATCACGTAGGGTTCTACCTTATAGATGGCCATATCCTGGGCCGTAGCGCTGTGCGTGATCGGATTGAGCCAATGGAGCAGCGTCGCGGCCAACTCGCCCTGACCCAGGCGCGCGGCCGCCAGCGCGACCCAGACCGCCGCGTGGGTATATTGCCCGCCATTTTCGCGTACGCCGGGCAGGTAGCCCTTGATATAGCCCGGTTCGAACGCCGACGTGTCAAATGGGGGTGTCAGCAACAGGATGAGTCGCGCGTCGGGACGCAGCAGGTATTCGCCGACCGCGGCCATGGCCTCCACGGCGCGATGCGGGAGGGCAGCACCCGAGATGGCCGCCCAAGACTGTGCGAGTGAATCGATGCGACATTCGTCGTTTTGCGCGGAACCCAATGGCAATCCGTCATCAGTATAGGCGCGCCGATACCAACCACCATCCCACCCATATTGTTCAATGGCCGCCGTCAATTTTTCACCCATGCGCTCATAGACCAGCGCCCGATCAGTGTCGCCGCGCGCGCTGCAGATTCGGGCAAAGCGGGTGAGGGTGGTGGTGAGGAACCACCCGAGCCAGATACTTTCTCCTTTTCCCGCGTGCCCGACCAGATTCATGCCATCATTCCAGTCGCCGGAACCGATGAGCGGCAACCCGTGTTCGCCGATAAGTTTCATGCCATGGTCGAGCGCGCGCAGGCAATGGTCATACAGCGAGGCGCTCACCGGCGCCACCGCCGGCGTATTGTAGCGATCTTCTTCGTGTGCTTCCAACGGGCGATCCTGTAAATAGGGGATGCCGACGTCCAGGACGCCGGTGTCGGCGGTGGCGGCGACATAGTCGGCGACGACATAGGGTAGCCAGAGATAATCATCGGAGCAGCGGGTACGGATGCCCGCGCCCAGCGGCGGATGCCACCAGTGTTGCGCGTCGCCCTCCTCAAACTGCCGTGCGGCGGCACGCAAGATGTGTTCGCGGGTAAGACCGGGGTCTGTGTAGACGAGGGCCAGCACATCCTGAAGTTGATCGCGAAAACCGTAGGCGCCTCCCGATTGATAAAAACCGGAACGCGCCCAGAGGCGACTGCTCACTGTCTGATAGAGCAACCAGCGATTAAGGAGCAGATCGAGAGCCGGGTCCGGCGTCGATACCTGGACGGTGTTCAGTTGATCGTCCCAGTATTTGCGCACCTGCTGCAACGCTTCTTCCACGGCTCCCGGCTTGCGGAAGCGCCGGGCGAGTTCACGCGCCTGGGGTAAATTGTCCCCTTCGCCCAGAACAAAGAAGAGCTCTTTTTCCGCTCCGGGAGCGAAGGTAAAGACCATTTGCGCCGCCGCACACGGATCATAGCCCGCGCCGATGCGTCCAGACAGTGTGGCGCGCGAGAGCGCAGCCGGCGCACGCAGACTGCCGTTGCGGCCAAGGAATTCAGTGCGGTCGCCGGTATAGGTGCGTGTTGGTTCACCGACAACATCTAAAAAGGCGATGCGCGCGGCGTAGGTGTCATCCTGATACGCATTGCGCGCTGTCTGGATACCCGTTTCTTCATCAACGGCGGTAACCAAAAAGGGGGCGGTGAAGTGACGATGGACGCCCAACACCCACTCTACATAGCCGGTCGCGGACAGGGTGCGTGATTTACCCGAATCATTGCGCAGACGCAAGCGATAAATCTTCGCACGGCAATCGATAGGGACAAAGACGGTCAATTCCTGCCAGCAGCCGTAACTGTGGTGTTCGAACACAGTATATCCCTGCCCGTGACGAATATGATACGGTTGTGCGTCGCGCACCGGGGATGGCGTGGGCGACCAGTAGACGCCGGTGGTCTCATCACGTAGATAGATCGCCTCGCCGGGCGGATCACTCACCGGGTCGTTGGACCAGGGCGTGAGTCGATGCTCGTGGCTGTTGTCTGCCCAACTGTATCCGGCGCCTGATTCGGACACCAGACACCCGAAACGCGGGTTGGCCAGCACGTTCACCCATGGCGCCGGTGTGGTTTCTCCCGCGCGGAGCACCATCACATATTCACGTCCATCCCGCGTGAACCCGCCGATACCGTTTCCCATGGTGAGTTCCGGTAGTTGGAGCGCGACGCTAGGGTATACGCGGCCAAGTGGCCATTGTCGGATCCGTTTTGGCAACGGATACTCCAACAATTTCACTTCCAGTTGTTTCTGCATCGTCCCCGCGCCGCCGGTGAGCGTTACTCGCGCAGCGGCCGCCAGCGTGAGCGCTTCATTTTCATTCTGGATATCCCCTTGCCGAATAAAGACGCCGCCGGGACGATTCTCCATCTCACGGTCCTGGCTTTCATTCAGCAACGCGCGGAGCCGATCACGCAAAGGTTGCAGATACCCACCGCGTTGTTCATTGACGATCACCAGATCGCTGGCCACCCCCTTCAAACGCAGGTAGGCATGCGCCTGCAGCGCGTCGCGCACCAGGTCCGTTTCTTCTTCGCGACTGAGACGGACAAGGAGAATAGGCAAATCGCCGGAGATTCCGCCCCCCCACAATTCCGACTGCCCATGCTGGTTGCGCGCAATGATGTCCGCCTGCGTGCGCCGGCGCGGGCTCGGGTAAAGTAATCGGCAAGCGAGGCGTTGCGCCAAATGGGCTTTTTCCGCGGTTAACTGCAGGAAACGCAACTCGATCTGGCTATGCGTCCACGCCAGGACGAAGGCATGATCGGCGTTGGCGATCTGGCGATAGAATGCGATCAGCTCCAACGCCTGTGCGCGATCATTCGCAAGTGCCGTGGTAAAGTAGACCCATACAGTCTCTCCGGGATTGACGCGTACGCGGCGACGCAACGACAGGATGGGGTCGAGTACCGCACCCTCGCTGTTGCCTAACCGGTGGTGACGATCCAGGGCCGCTGGATCGGCGGCGTCACGCCCGCGACCGAGAAATTGCGCGCGGTCGGTTTCATAACGCAGATTGCCGTGGGTTTTTCCGACAAAGGCGAAGACATGGAGCAAATAGGGGGGCGTCTCCTCAGGGGTCCGCGGACGCCGTTTGCAGAGCAATGCATCTTGTTGCGCGACAAACTCGGTCTGCACAAAGAGTTTGTTGAAAGCCGGATGTGCTATATCGGCAAGCAATGGCGCAAGGGCTACCTCGCAATAACTGGTGAGTTCGAGACGACGTGCTTTACGCCCATGGTTGGTGAGTGAAATTCGGCGAATTTCCGCGTTATGTTCCGGACTGACGGTGACGCCCATGCGCGTTTCGATCTCGCCGTCGGTCCGCGAAAATTCCACGCGATCCGCCGCGAAGGTGACCTGATACTTCTCCGGTTGCAGCACGCGTTTCGCGGCATTTTTTCCCAAAGGCTGGCTGGTGGTTGACCAAATGAGGTCATTACCTAAATCACGCACATAGCAAAAAGTTCCCCACGCATCGCGCGTTGGGTCTGGCCGCCAGCGGGTAATCGCCAACCCGTCGCAACTGCTATACCCGCCACCCGCGGCGGTGATGAGCACCGAGTAGTGTCCGTTGGAGAGCAGGTGTCCTTCGGGTTCCGGGGTGTCGGGCGAGGTGAATTGGCGAAGAATCGGCGCTTCAACGGGACTACTGATGCGGCAGGCAACGTCGTCGGTTTGCGGATCTTCGGCGAGGACGATATAGCGCGGCAAGCGTTCCTGCAAGAGCAGTTCCGCCGCGCGCACCATGGGTTCAGCGTGGAAACGCTGTTGCATGATATTGGCGTGCAACGCATTGACAATCGCCAACAAGGACATCCCCTGATGATGTGCCATTTCGCTCCGCACAATGGCGCTCTTTTCCCCATTGGGCACGCGATCCGCGGTATAGTCCAGGGCTTCGTATAATCCGAAGCGATTGGCCATTCCTTTCGCCATGAGGGTGCGCAGGTTGCGCATGGCTTTTGCGGGGTCCACCGCCAACGCCAACACGGTCGCATAGGGCGCCACCACGTAATCGGACGCCAACCCGCGTTTGACCCCCAGTCCCGGGGTACCGAACGCCATGTAATTATAGTTGCGCTGCAGGTCGCGCGCGTTGAACCCGGATTCCGACACGCCCCAGGGCAGGCCCAACTCCGCGGCATACGCCTGCTGACGCTTCACCACCGCGGTATACGTTTCGTCAAGCAGCGTGCCGGGATAGTTGCGCATCAGCAGCAAAGGCATCAAATACTCAAACATGGTCCCGCTCCAGGAGAGGAGCGCGCGTAAATTGCCGATCTGGATGAATTTACGACTTAAGCGGAACCAGTGCTTCTCCGGCACCTCGCCTTTCGCAATCGCCACAAAGCTGGCCATGCGCGCTTCCGACGCGAGCAGGTCATAGTAGACGTCATCCAGTTTCGCTTCCGCGACCTGGTAGCCGACATGAAACAGGTGGCGTTTGTCATCATAGAGCAGCGTGAAATCCATGGCCGCCACGCGCCGGGTGAGCCAGTCGATCACGGCCTGGGTACGTTCCTGCGCGTCGAGTACTGCCGCGTGCGCCGTCGGGGCGCCGGGCATGAGCCCAAGGGCCAGGGCGATCGTCGGCTCCGGCAGTTGCATGATCTCCATGAACCCTCGTTTGAGCGTGATAAGACTTCCCGCCAGATTTCCGCTGTCGACAGTCGAGACATAGCGCGGCTCCAACGGCGCCAATGACTGTGTATCATACCAGTTGTACCAGTGACCGGCGGCACACGGCAGGGACTCCAGTGTTTCCAGCGTCCGCTCCACCCGCGTGAGCAGGTCGGGCAAGGGAAGGCAACCCAGATCATACGCCGCCAGCGCCGAGAGCAGATACATGCCGATATTCGTTGGTGATGTCCGGTGCGCGACTTGTCCATACTCGGTGGTGTTCGCGGCGTCAACCGGCTCTTGATAGTTGTCGGGGGGCAGGTCATGATCCGCGCTTCCCACTGTTTCCGCAAAAAAGGCCCAGGTGTTCCGCGCCAGCTCAAGTAAGGTCTCCCGGTCACGTTCGGTAAGCGTCATCGCGCGAATCACGCTCTGTTGACTGACCACCCAGGCGAGCAGGGAGGAGCATATCCAGACGAGGAGCAGGGGTGAGAGCCCGAGTAAACTCCGCGGGTGCGTGAGCGCGATTGCGACTACGAGCACACTTGTTGCGGCCGGCGCCGCCCACATGGCCCGCAGATAATCCCATTTTCCCTTGCGCAGTCGACCTTCCGCGCTGGCCGCCGTTTCCCACTCCAGGAGTTGACGATGGGTCACGAACACCCGCGTGAGGGTGCGCAGCACCGCGTCCAGCATCACATAAGCCTGGTGTGGGAGGAGTACGAGCGACAGCGCCATCTGGCGCATCATAACCCCAAGGTGGGGGAACAAGCGGCGAAACGCGCCATGCATGAAGATGAACCAGTTGGTGTGAAGATCATCGGTGACATAGATAATAATCGGACATGCGAGCCCAAAGAGCACAAAACTCAACCAGAGTCCGTACCCACCCGGCAACACGGTCATGCCGGCGGCGAGTAAGATGAACACCGCGGGCGCCACCAGACTGCGTCGCAGATTATCAAGAATCTTCCACTGCGAAATGAGGGTGAGCGGGTTGCGCACACGCGCGCCGGCCGCGTTATGCAGTGTGGAAAAAAGCCAGGGGAGGAGCTGCCAATCGCCGCGCACCCAACGATGCATGCGGGCGGCGGCGGCTAAATAGTGCGCGGGGTAACTGTCGACCACCTCGATGTCGGTCACCATTCCGGCGCGGACATGTGTGCCTTCCAGCAAGTCATGGCTGAGGACGGCGTTTTCCGGGAGCGTATTGTCCAGTACCTTGATGAAGGTATCGACTTCATAGATACCCTTCCCCATATAGATCCCTTCGCCGAAGAGATCCTGGTACAGGTCGGACACCGCGGTGGGATACGGGTCGACGCCGGTTTGCCCGGCGTAAATGGATGCAAACAACGAACGGCGGGCGCTGGTCACCCCGATAGCCACGCGCGGTTGTAGTACGCCGTACCCTTCGACCACCCGCGTGCCGGCGTCATTGAGTAGCGCGCGGTTAAGCGGATGCGCCAGAGTGCCGATGAGACGTTTCGCTGCGTCGCGCGGGAGCTGCGTATCCTCGTCCAGCGTAATCACAAAGCGTGCGTCCTGGAGCATCGCCAGATCGCCGACGATGGCGGTGAAACTCGTCTCCGTATTTCCGCGCAACAAGCGGTTAAATTCTTCGAGTTTCCCCCGCTTACGTTCCCAGCCCATCCAGACGCCGGCAACCGGATTCCATTGCCGTTGGCGTTGGAACAAATAAAAGATTGCTTCATCGCCGGGATATTTCTCATTCAGCGTTTGCATCGCCTGTTGGGCGAATTCCAACAGCGCGTTTTCGGGCGGCAGCAACTGGTGGGGAGCGTCCGGAAAGTCTTCCAGTAAGGCGAAATGCAGGTGCTGTTCCTGGTTCGCCAGATAAAAGACTTCCATCTGGTTGACCAGTTCCTGTGTCCGTTGATTGTTGGTGAGCACGGAATGGATGACGACGACGGTGCGCAACGGCGCCGGGATGCCGTCCTTCAATTCAAGTTTGGGCAGGCGATGTGGCGGCACCACATGCATGACCAACCAGGAGAGAAAATTGATCGCGAGATCGCTGGCGGGAATAATCAACAGCGCAAGCGTCCACCACCAACTCGCCACCGTGGGGGGGGCAGCCAGTGCGAGCATCACGGCCACTACCAGTGCGGTCACCAACAGAATAGCGGCGGGATAGAGAGGTTGCGCATGGCCCCGCAACAGGCATGGCAGACGCCGGAGGGCGCCGGGTGCGCAGCCGCGAATGCGCGCACACAGGACTTCACGCCCCTGGTCAAGCAGATAATACCCGATGTGGCGACGTTTCTCCGGCTCGTCACCGCGCGTCGTCGCTTCCTCGGCTAGGGTGACGGCGAGTCGGGCGACATGCGTCTCGACGCTGCCGGTGGACTTGGCGACAGCCTCGATGGCGTGCCGGTAGCGGTCACGGGTGGGAAAATCCATGCGCGCATAGATGCCGGAGGGGTCTTCGCGCAGCACGGCTTCTACCCGACTCACAAACTCGAAGAAATCCGCCCAGTCGAAGTCAGCGATAAAACGCAGACTGGTGATGCAATTGCTGACGGACGTCAGGTTCGCGGCCTCATTGGTATAGGTGATGCGTGTTACATCGTCGAAGGTCATCCCCTGGCGCGCCAGGCGGTCATCGAGCCAATGCAGCAGCGGGGTTGCCGCCGGTCCCTGGTCGAGGAACCGTTGCAACAGGTGCACGGCAAAGACCGGGTCCAGCGTTCCGGACTGGTTCTCGTACTGGGTAAGATTCGCGGCCAACTTACCGGGATCATCGCCGGCGATCTCGAACAGTTCATTCGCCCACTGATCCGCCAGGATGCGTTGGTACTGTCCGTCGACGATTTGCTGGGTCAGCCGCTGCAGGTTTTGCACCAGCGTGATTTGCATCATAGTCGACAGCGCCCACAACTCACCGCTGGAGAGCGTGGTTTCCGCCTGATACCCGCGGATAAAGTTGTGCAGATGCTCCGCGTCGAGCCGGCCATCGGTATGCGTGACTAATTCAAGTGCGATGCCATATACGCGCGGGTATCCGCGTAATTCAGGGGCGACCAGTTTGGGTAATTTCCGGTAGAACCCGGACGGCATATTCCGCCGAATGTCGCGCACTTGTCCGTGGATAATGTAGGCGTTGTCCAGTAACCATTCGACGGAGCGACTGAGAGGAACACGGGTGCGCACCCATGCGGAGATCGTCTGTTTTGCAGTGTTGAGCGCGCGATAATCCGCTTCAAGGCGCGCCAACAACCGGTAGGAATGGCGCATGTGTTGGGTGACGATCTGCGTGCGCGCCAATTGTTGAGCATATGCTTCGAGTTGGTCTGCCGGTATGATGACATCTCGCATCGGCTGCTGTGAGGCGTTCACCAGCTGCCGTCGTTGATATTTGTTGGCGTCAGAGAACTTCATGATGCGCTCGCCTTTCTTTGCTCCCGCATGACGGAGCGCTGCCACATCTGAAGATCCATTCCCGCACTGCCGACGATGTCATCTTTGGGATCAACAATGATGAGACTACATAACATACTTACTTTTGCCGGGAACCGGTCGGGGGAGAAACACCTCGGAAGGTATACCATCACCTTTTCCGTTTGTATACTATTATACCCGATTCAACGTCCGGTAACCGCAAGGCCTATCTCCGGAACGGCAACCCGACAATCAATTCGATCATGAATAATCCAGACTCCGCGCGCAACCTGAAGACACGCTGCGCTGGCGACGCCTTAGAATTTCTTCATTGCCTCCACACCCGGAGCACTCATATATACTTTCCCGGTCACTTCCGTATCGAGCGCCGGGTCGATTTGGATGGTAGCGCCCAGGCGCGCCTTCAACCCGCCTTTATCTGGGTCGCCGGCCGCGGAAACCCCGTTCCACTCTTTATCCGCTTTACCGAGGGTGCCTTTCAAGGTTCCGCTGGCGAATCCATCGCTATCTTCGGTGACTTTCCCATTATTGAGATTAAAGCTCGTTTTCGACCCGAGCATTTTGGCTTCACCTTCGATTTTCGCTTCCAGGGGACCAATTTGCACGCCAATGTTGATGCGCGCGGACAGCGCCGTCGAGGTAGTGACGACATTGTTATGAAAATTATAATCCACTTTCCCACTCAAGCCGGGGATATAGGCTTCGAACTCGATATTGCGCGCGGTGATTTTGATCGCCAGGAATTCGCAGGCCACTGAAAAGACCAGCTTGTCTTCCAACCATTTGGGCAGCAGGTTGTCCGCGGATTTAATTTCCGCATTATATTGGGTTTTTTTAGTTTCCGCTTCCAACTCCGCCGTATGAATCGCGTCTTCCAGTTGTTGTACTTCTTCTTCCGTACTGCCGTCGTAACTGAACATCCCGCCGTCGCTGAGATGCCCCGCAGCCTGTCCCACATACGTCCAGTACGTCTGTTTGATCTCCGCGTAGGAGCGCTTCATGATTTTCGGATCGTTCATGTTGCGGACATACAATGCCGAGACGTACCAGTAATGCTCGAGCATCGGCTTCATCTTCTGGGTATATTGCGGCATATAGAGATTCACCCATTGCCGATAGAACCCACTGCCGAGTTCATCGCATTTGCGGATATGCCGTAAGCGCTCTTTCTTGCGTCGCAATTCGAATTCCGAATTGTCAAAGGCCATGGCGCCGGCTCTCGTCGCCTCCTCCCGTGCGTGATCTTCATCCGAGCGAATCTCGTTCACCATCTGCTCATCGACGGTTTTTTCCTCTTTGAGTAATTTCGCATAGGCCTCGCTGATCGCCGACACTTTGCCGGTATAGTCCTGAAAGAATTTGAGAAAGTACCGTTCATAGGACGCGCGAATACGCTCGAAATCGCGGTAGTTCTGCTGGGAGAATATTCCGCCGGTGTCCGTCACATTACTCAGATCGGGGGGCGCCATGCCTTGATCCCCGTTCCCTGCGGCGTCCGGAGATGCCGGGTCATCAGCAGATTTCGCGGTGGTCGACAGGTGGATGCCGTGTTCCTTGGCAGTCTTCACCATATCGCGTTCCGCCTTGTCGATTTCATCCTGGCTGACACCGGGCAAATTCCTCATGGCCTCGATCATCTTTTGTGCATTCGCCAAGGCATCGCGTATCTGTTGTTCAGCCTCGGTATCGGCTTTTTGTGCCGCCACGGCATCGCTATCGCCCGGCGCTACTCCCGTCTGGAGATAGACGGCTTCCTTAATACCCGTTTCCGCGCGTTTGGCGATAGTATCCACCCAGGCGTTCAGGATGGGGAGGTTCGTCACGTAATCTTTCAGATCATTGGTTTTGACATCCGGGAGCAACGGCAATCTCACGCATTCATTGTCGATGAGCTTGCCGACATGATCGCGGATCTTTTGCGCGATATCGGGGAAATCTGGTTCAAGGACATCAGCGGTGCTCAACGGCACCAGATCTTTCATGTCCTCGGCCTTCTGGGCCAGAATATCCAGCGAATCGTCCGGCGCGGCTTCGTCCTTTTCCGTCTTCTTGTCGTTCTCTTTGCTCTTCTTCAACCGGGCGCCATTAGGCGCCGCGGCTTTCATCAACGCATCAAGCGTTCGGCGATTATCGCCCTTTTTATACCAGTAGCAGGCCAGCATGCGCCAGGCGCGCTGGTTATTGGCATCCAGGGCCACGATGTGATCCAGCAACGTTTTCGCCTTCTCGTTCTTATTGGCGTTCAGATAGGCGCTGGCCAGATTGAGCATCGCCGAGATGCTCTTCGAATCGAGTTGCAGGGTATATTCCAACAAGGTCACGGTATCTTCCCGTTTCGGAATCACCGCCACAATGTTCGCCAATAAGTTCGTGGTGCGCGGGTTGGTCGGCGCGGCATGCACCAGATAGGCCGCGGCTACGGTTAACTCTTGCAATGATTTTTGTGCGGCCAGTTCGACGGCAAATTGACTCACGCGGTCGCTGATGAGTTGTTTGCGGAAGAGCGGCTGATTTTTCGTCGTCTCCAGGTCGAATTTCAAGGCGTTGATCGCCTGGTAGTCGTCGCCAATCAACTTCGGCACGATCGCGGCGATATACCCGTCGGCCATCGCCAACACTTGCGCTTTGGTCGGCGGCGTGGGTGTCGTGAACTTCGGCTTGGGGGTGTCAGCCCACCCCGGGGACAAGACCACTCCACAGAGCAGCCAGAATATCGCGCATCGTGTATTCATCATCGGACCTTTCTGGAGTGTGCCGGAGCCGTGGTCTTGCGGATCGCCAGCGTTGGTTGCAGGATGACCGTCTGTTGCTCCTCCACTGCGCCGCGCAGCAGACCCAACATCACCCGCGCGGCTTCCTGCCCAACTTCGCGCAGCGGCATGTGGATCGTCGTCAAAATATTGTTGCGTTCCTCATCGAGTAAGAGATCGACATCGTCGCATCCGATCAGGCTGATCTCCTCAGGTATGCGAATTCCCAGCGCCTTGAGATGGTAAAAGACGCGGATCGCATCCGCATCGTTGATCGTCGCGATCGCGGTCACTTCGGGGTGCACCACTAGAAACTCCGCCAATTGGCGGCGGAGCGCTCCTTCGTCCTCCGGCAGTGTTTCGGGAGAAGCGGCATCCCCGGCCAGGGCAAGGGGCGCAAGCCAGCGCGCGGGTTTCAGCATGGTGAATAGCGCATCGTCCGGCGCAATCCCATACTCCCGGAACGCCTGGTGCACACCGCGCAGGCGATTGATAGGCCCCAGTCGCCCTTGTGCGTCGGGGGGGTAGGCAAAATGCAAGATGGCGCGATGACCGAGTTCAAAGAGATGGCACAGCGCCAGATAGGACCCGGTGCATTCATCGATGACCACCGATGGCGTCTGAGGCGCGTGATGCACGATCGAGACGATCGGCAGTTCCGGTACACCGCCACGCGCGGTTAAAAACGACACATAGCCGGCCGGGGTGATAATGCCGTCGACCTCGCCGCGTCTGATGACCGGCAGTAAATCATCAGAGGTGATCTCATACGGGGAGGGGAATTGTGCGGTGACGACGCCGAAGCGCTCGGACTCCAGTGCATCGAGAATGCCGTAAAATAAGCGCGTCCAGTAGGGGTAACGATGAAAATCGCTGGAAAAACCCAATGCGATGAGGTGATTCAACTCGCGCTGCCCATATTTCAACCCGATCAACCGGCGCGCCGCGGCGTTGCGCGTGGGATCGTACCCCATTTCACTCGCCACCGCGCGAATGCGCGCGGCGGTCGCCGTGGGGATGCGCGGATTGTTCTGAAAGACCAATGAGACAGTCGTGAAATGTACGCCGCACCTCTCGGCAACCTCCTTCTGGGTCACCGGTTTTCGCGTGCGGACCGACGCCGGTTCTACTGGTTGATCCGTTGGCATACCTGTGCAGAATACCGCGATGCTGTGACATCAGTCAACAATGACTTCGCCGACTTCGACATCAAGTAACGCATGGGGCGTGAGGGCGTGGAACCTTGAGGCGAAGGATGGAAGGATGCTCTTGATTTTGAATTTCCACGAACGGTGCTCGCAGGAAGCGGTGATCATGGTCATCGTCTCATCCTTCTCATCCTGGTTCAAACCACGTATGGGAGACATGGTAAATAAGTATCAGACAAATGTTTTTACCGACTGTACTGATGGGTTCGTTCGCAAACCATTGCAGGATACCGTGATGCCGTGACATCAATCAACGATGACTTCGCCGACTTCGACATCAAGTACCGAATGGGACGGAAGGACGTGGAACCGTGATGCGAAAGATGGAAGGATGCTCTTGATTTTGAATTTTATCACGAACGGTGCTCGCAGGAAGGGGTGATCATGGTCATCCGCTCATCCTTCTCATCATGGTTCAGACCAGGTATGGGAGACGCGCATGTTGTATGAAGATATCACCAAACGCATCATCGCCGCGGCGATGCAGGTGCATTCCACGTTGGGGAATGGATTCCAGGAGGTGATTTACCAACGGGCGTTGGCACTGGAACTGCCGCATCACGACCTGGCCTTCGCGCGGGAACAAGAAATGCTGATTTATTACCGCGAGCAGGCGATCGGCTCGCGCCGTGTGGATTTCTTCGTGGAAGGCGTGGTGATGGTTGAACTCAAAGCGCTTGTCCAGCTCGAAGATGTCCATCTCGCGCAAGCGATGAATTACCTGGAAGCCTATGCCATGCCGATAGGACTCCTGATTAACTTCGGCGCACGGCGATTGGAATTCAAACGCGTGCACAATAATAGGTTGCTGAAGGAAGGAAAATAGGGACAACAGGGGGCCAGTCACCTATGTCCGTTCCCCTTTCCACCTTCCACAATGATTATCTTAAGGTTCGTCCGAGGACTCTTTTGATTTTGAATTTCCACGAACAGTGCTCGCAGGAAGTGGTGATCATGGCCATCCTCTCATCCTTCTCATCATGGTTCAGACTACGTATGGGAGACATGGTAAACAAGTATCAGACAAATGTTATTTATCGACTCTTCTGATAGGCTCGTTAGCATACCATTGCAGAATACCGCGATGCTGTGACATCAGTAATAATGACTTCACCCATACTCTTGACATGTGAGCAAATAAGTTTACTATATGCGTAGTCTTACGCTAGACTAACCATCCGCAGAGATATCAGGTATGTCGTATCGATCGCTCGCAAGGAGATGTCATGCGCTCAATATTTCACCTCCCCGCTTTCCTGGTCGTCACTTTCACTCTCTTGTGTCTCGGGTTGTGCGTCGCCGCGCGCGCGGCGGACGTGGATCTCCCGGCGCTGCTGGCACAAGCCAAAGCCGGCACGCTGCAGTTACCGGCGGGCATGTTCCGTGTTGGCGGCCTGCGGGCGCCCAGCGGCGTCCACCTGAAAGGCGCCGGATACGATCGTACGATCATCGATGCCGGTGGGCAGGACTACGGCTTCATCCTCAAGGACGCACGAAACGCGACGATCTCGGATTGCACCGTGCAAGGCGCGCGCGCGGCTGCGGTACGTGTTGATGGCGGTGGTACGATCACTGTCGCCAACCTGCGTCTGGTACGCAACATGAGTGGCATCAACGCGGTGAACACGGACGGCCTGCGCATTGAAAATATCGTCGCCGCGGTCAATCGCAACGGCATCATCCTGAACGACATTGGCGCCGGCAGCGTCGCCAATTGCACACTCACCGGCAATACGGCGATCGGTCTCACGCTCTCCGCCTGTCGCAACATCGTGGTCTTCAACAATGTCATGTCGGGCAACGATCTGGGCCTGTACGTGCCGCAAAACAATACCGCGTTGACCATCGACTATAACCTGTGGACCGATCGATCCATCGGCAAACTTGAAGGCGAGTATGTGCGCCATACCGTCCCGGCCTGGACGTCGCTGACTGGCTTCGACCAGCATTCCGTGAATTTACCGATCAACTACGCGAACCCCGCGCGTGATGAATACTGGCCCGTGACGCCGATTTCCTGGCGCTTGTCGCACGCGGTCACCGCCGGCTGGGGCGTGGCGGTGTGCAAGGGCGTGCCGGCGCCGTTGACAGATATTCGCGGCGTAAAGCGCGGACGCGAAATCGATGCCGGCGCTTATGCCACCGGTCGCTTGAATGTCGGGCCGGCGGATGGACGCTTGACCATCACCACCGACGACGGCGTGAAAAGTGCGGGGGTGTTCTGCAAGGACGGCACCCTGGTCTGCTACCTTTTTCAGGGTTTGCCGCTGCGCAAAGGCGTCTACGACTTCTGGCTGCCGGCGCGGGATTTCCTCTCCCGCCCCGTGCGCGCCGGCGATTATGCAGTTCGTCTGGTCGAGAGTCCGGTGACATGCGAACACCTGGGCTATGTCGCGAACAAAGGACTCGATAACGACTTGCTGAATGCCAACGACATGCACGTCCAGGTACTCACCTATGCGGATGATGGGCGTTTAGTCCTCTGCAATGGGTGGCAGGAAAAAGGGATCATCATCTCGGACATGGACCCGGTCACCGGCAAAGCCTCCTGGAGTCTGGGGGGCTCAACGTATATGGATGGGGTGGCCATTGGCGACAATCACCTGGCGTATGTGTTGAAGAATGGCCCGAATAACCTGGAGCTCATTCAACTGGATACGCGCACAGGCGCGGCCAAGGCATGGCCCGACCAGGATTACAAACAGTATTTCTCGCAGCTCAAGCATGTCGATTATCAGAACCGTCTGGCCTTCCTGCGCGGCCAACTGTTCGTGACGGACGCGGCGACGAACAAGGTATATTTCACCCCGGCCGCAGCGCCGACATTTACCGAATCGTTCACCGTGCCTTCCCCTACATCTCCGGCCGGCGATGAACAACATGGTCTCCTCTGGGTAATCAGCGACGGCAAGACGCTGCTGGCGTTGAATGCGCGAGGCGAGGTGCAGCAGCGTTTCACCGGTGTTCCGCAGCCGGTTGCCCTGGCGGTCCGCCAGGGGCGTCTGGCCGTGGCGTCGGCAGCAACCGGCAAAGTGCATCTCTCCGAC
>Ga0118677_10005151_pt1 | contig 23103 bp, 18 predicted proteins | sample AliMusrvi5mmetaG_FD_86154 | JGI IMG/M metagenome (GOLD analysis project Ga0118677, IMG submission 86154)
ATACCATTTTTTTAAGTAAAGATCATTAACGTAATTAACATTGTAGTGAGTAAGTTTAATGAAACGTAATTTTTTGTTTGCCTGGTATCAAACTCCAAGAGGTAAATTATTAAAAGAGCTTGAAACAGATTATTTAAAAAAATCCATCACTGTTAGTTGCCAACAACATATTCTTCAAATCGGTGGTTTAGGCTGGGAAGGAGATTTTATTGATTGTTCCTTATACAAGAATTATACCATACTGGACGCGAAGGGGCTGGGGTGTGAGAATGCTAGAAAAGTAAGGGCTAAGGCTTATTGCTTACCAATACAGGCAGACAGCATGGATATGGTGATCGTACCGCATCTATTAGAGTTTGATACCCATCGGTTTCAAACCATGAGAGAAATTGAGAGGGTTCTAAAACCGGAAGGTGTTTTAGTTGTTTTAAATTTTAACCCTTTAAGCTTCTGGGTCAGGTATCAATTTTTATGGGATAAGAAAATGGCAGACTCTTGGGGAGGACATTTTATTTTTCGTGCAAGAATTCTGGATTGGTTAAAATTATTGAACTTTGAAGTGGCAATATCTTCAAAATTTAATTTAAATTCCGTTACTTCTAAACAAGGCAATTTTATCAATGAGGGTTATTCATACTTCTATACTGCTTATGCTGTTAAGGCGATAAAACGCCGTTATAATATCATCCCCTTAACGCCTGTGAAGAATGCTAATACTCGCTTAACCTTAGTGAATTCATTGAATTCAGTCGCTCAAATAGAAAAACATGATTAATGTAGTAATTATTTATACCGATGGCGCTTGTCGTGGAAATCCGGGGCCTGGTGGATGGGGCGTGATATTAAACTATAATGGTGTACTTAAAGAAATGTATGGCGCGGAAAAACAGACGACTAATAACCGGATGGAGTTAATGGCTGCAATACAGGCATTGGAGGCCTTAACAAAGCCTTGTTCTGTCCAGCTTAATAGTGATTCCAGTTATGTACTGAAAGGTATTACGGATTGGTTACCCAATTGGAAGAAAAGAGGTTGGAAAACCGCTTCTAAGACGCCTGTAAAAAATGAGGATTTATGGCGGCGACTGGATTCAGTGATAATAAAACATAAGATTGAATGGAAATGGGTCAAAGGGCATTCGGGAAATGCCGGTAATGAAAGAGCGGATGCCTTAGCTAATCTGGGTATCGATTCATTACCTTAGTCCGCAAATGCCGATTTTGGACATTATTATTTTTTAGTACCCAATAAGCTTTTTAGATCTGCAAAAGGATTGTGGGTTGCTGTATTCGTGCTAGATTTACCGGATTGAATGCTGCTATAGCGCGTTTCTTCATAGCGAGAATGTTCATTATCGTGGCAATAAAGGCAAAGCAACTCCCAGTTACTGCCATCAGAAGGGTTGTCATCGTGGTTGTGATTTTTATGATGTACAGTCAATTCAGTCAGACTAGTATGAGTAAATTCACGTGCGCAACGACCACATATCCAGGGATAAAGTTTAAGCGCCTGACCACGATAAGATTGTTCTCTTAGTTCCTGGTTGCGTCTGGCTTCAGTAACAATTTGGTTTAGTTTATCTTTATTAGGTACTGTTCTTTTTAGTGTCATAAAGTGAATGAGTCTATGTAAAAGAATGTTATGAGAGTTAGTTACATAAAGAAAAAAGAGGCTATATAAAGACCGCTTAACGTCATTAAACCCAGTTTTATTTTGTCATTGAAGGATAAGTCATGCCAATACAGTCTTACTCTGGCTTTATTAAAAGCCCAGGAAACGAGCATTTTATCTTGCAAGAAAAAATAAAGTCGTGGCATCCGACGTGCCAAGAAATAAAGTGGCCCCGCTAAAATAGTCACTATTACGTAAAAAACGATAGTTTGTGTTTCATGAAGCTCTGTGTGTAATTCATGTTCGATTAGATGATCAAGCATAGACTCAATCCATTCAAAACTGATATGTGCAACTTCTGCCAACACCTCAAGAATTAAATGGATTAATTCAGTTATTAATTCCATTAACACATCAGGAATGATCATTACCGTAATAATGACAAGTATCACAAGAGATCTTTGAATATGGGTACGTCTATTTAAAATCATTCGTCATCCGGTCATTGATTTTCAAAGTAGCAAGGTTAAAATAACTAGCTCAAAATATATTTGGTTTTAGTATTGTGACCATACTTTAGCATTTCTGAACATTCTCATCCAGGCGCCATAATCACTCCAGTCATCAGGATACCACGAGTTCTGGATTGATCTAAAACAACGTTCAGGATGTGGCATCATAATGGTGAAGCGTCCATCAAGGGTTGTTAAGCCAGTAATTCCAAAGGGTGAGCCATTTGGATTTGCCGGAAATGCAGTCGTTGCAGAGCCATAATTATCAACATAGCATAATGCGACCGTTTCTGCATCAAAAGCTTGTAGAGGGTCAAAATTAAATTCGGCTCTACCTTCACCATGAGCAATGGCTACTGGCATTTTAGAGCCTTCCATGTCGGTAAAGAAGATAGAAGGCGATTTTTTAACTTCAACCATCGCTACTCTCGCCTCAAACTGTTCTGAGGTGTTACGCATAAAGCGGGGCCAATGTTCGGCGCCTGGAATAATATCTTTTAAGCCTGACATCATTTGACAGCCGTTACAAACACCGAGTCCAAAAGTATCAGGACGTTGGAAGAAAGCACTAAACTCTTCTCTCGCACGTGGGTTAAACAGAATAGATTTGGCCCAGCCACCACCAGCACCTAAGACGTCACCATACGAGAAACCACCACAAGCAACCAAGCCCGTAAAGTCACGTAGACTGACTCGACCATGAATAATATCCGTCATGTGTACGTCGATACTGGTAAAGCCTGCTCGATCAAATGCAGCGGCCATTTCTACATGACCATTGACACCTTGCTCACGTAAAATAGCCACTCTCGGGCGAGTGTAGGCATAGGGCAGGGTAATATCTTCATTAATATCAAACGTTAATGAGGCAGATAAGCCGGGATCATTATCATCGGCAATGCGCTCAAATTGTTGTTTTGCACAGTCAGGATTATCCCGTAAAGCTTGCATTCTATAACTGACTTCAGACCAGATACGTTGTAATTCAGATCGGCTTGCCGAATAAATGAGATTTTCTTGATAGTTAATGGTGAGTTGCTGTACTTGGGTAATTGAGCCGATAAGATGGCTATGATCCCCTAAGCCTAATGATTTTAGCTCAGCTATGACTGTGTCATAATCAGAGTTACGAATTTGGATAACAGCCCCTAATTCTTCATTAAATAAAGCGGATAATACATCACTGCCTAGTTTATCCAGTGTTAAGTTAATACCTAAGCGACTAGTAAACATCATTTCGGCTAGGGTTGCTAAAACACCACCATCGGAACGATCATGATAGCTGAGTATTTTTCTTTGATTGTTGAGTGATTGAATAGCTTTAAAGAAGCTGATTAATAAGTCAGCATTCTCTAAGTCAGGACATTCGTCAATATGTCCGATTTGATTATAAACCTGAGCTAATACTGATCCCCCTAAGCGAGCTTGTCCTAAATCTATGATTAACAGACGGGTTCCTTCATCCTCTAGCCATTTTAATTGTGGTGTTAGCGTTTGTGTAACATCCAAAACCGGTGCAAAAACGGTCACAATTAATGATAATGGTGATGACATGGTTTTTTGGATGCCATTGTCTTGCCAGACTGTTTTCATGGACAAGGAATCTTTTCCTACCGGTATCGCAATACCCAGCGCTGGGCATAACTCTAAACCGACGGCTTTAACCGTATCATAGAGCGCCGCATCTTCACCTTGAAAACCAGCAGCTGCCATCCAGTTAGCAGAAATTTTAAGTTTACCCAGCGACTCTATTCGAGTCGCGGCAATATTGGTAACCGCTTCACCTATCGCCATACGACCAGAGGCGGCAGCATTAATAACGGCAAGCGGAGTACGTTCACCCATAGCCATTGCTTCGCCTGTCAGCGCATAAAAACCTGACGCGGTCACCGCCACATCAGCGACAGGGACTTGCCAAGGGCCGACAAGTTGATCACGAGCCACAAGTCCGGTAACAGAGCGGTCACCAATGTGAATCAAAAAGCTTTTATCCGCTACTGCTGGAAAAGATAATACTCGCTTAATGGCTTCTTTAAGGTCAACATCTGTAAAGTCTAATTTTTTTGTGTCAGGCACTTTATGTTGAGCCTGTCTATGCATTTTAGGTGGCTTGCCAAATAAAACCGACATAGGAATATCAACGGGCTTGGCATCCAATAAGTTATCATTTAAAGATAAATGTGCTTCTTCGGTCGCTTCACCAATCACAGCATATAAACAATGTTCACGCTCACAAAAAGATGCAAAGAGTTCAAGTGATTCCGGTTTAATGGCAACCACATAGCGTTCTTGTGCTTCATTGCACCAGATTTGCATCGGTGACATGCCCTTGTCTGCAATATTAACATTGCGTAATTCAAAGCGTCCGCCGCGATCACAATCATGGATAATTTCAGGGACGGCATTAGATAAACCACCTGCACCAATATCATGAATTGAGATAATAGGAGTGTTATCACCTAGCGAGTTACAATGATTGATGACTTCCTGGCAACGGCGTTCCATTTCTGGGTTTTCACGTTGTACTGAAGCAAAATCAAGATCTTCAGAGCTTGAACCTGATGCTTGTGATGACGCGGCGCCCCCACCCAAACCAATTAGCATGGCTGGACCGCCTAAGATTATAATTAACGAACCTGCAGGAATAGGGTGCTTGTCAATTAACATGGGGCGGATATTGCCCATGCCACCGGCAATCATAATAGGCTTATGATAACCCTTGAATTCATTCTCTGAATTACCGGGTGCCGATTGTTCAAAGCTACGAAAATAACCGGCTAAGTTAGGTCGGCCAAATTCATTATTAAAAGCCGCACCGCCTAAAGGGCCTTGTAGCATAATGTCCAATGCAGAGGCAATGCGTTCAGGCTTGCCGTTATCTTGTTCCCAAGGTTGAATAAACTCAGGGATTTTTAAATGTGATACAGAAAAACCAGTCAGTCCTGCTTTAGTAGACGATCCACGTCCAGTTGCACCTTCATCCCTGATTTCACCACCCGAACCGGTTGCTGCACCTGGAAAAGGTGAGATAGCAGTGGGGTGGTTGTGAGTTTCTACTTTCATTAAAAAGTGCGCATCTTCCTGCACATAACTGTATTCGCCAGTGAGTGCATTACGAATAAAGACCTGTGCTTCAGAGCCTACAGCAACCGAGGCATTATCATGATACGCCGATAAAATACCTTCAGGGCTTTGAGTGGCAGTATTACGAATCATGCTGAACAAGGATTGCGCCTGTTCAACGCCATCAATTGTCCAATTAGCATTAAAAATTTTATGGCGACAATGTTCAGAGTTGGCTTGGGCAAACATCATTAACTCAACATCGGTTGGGTTTCTGCCCAATTGCGTAAAGCTGGTGGTTAGGTAATCAATTTCATCGTCTGATAAAGCCATGCCCAGTTCGCTATTGGCGGCAACTAGGGCAGGGCGGCCTTCTTCAATGATGTTGACGATGACTAAGGGCTTTGCCGAATGTTGTATAAACAATTCAGGTTCAGCACCATCAAAGATAACTGATTGGGTCATTCGATCATGTAAGGCGGTAGATAGCTTAACCTTAACAGCATGGCTTATGTGTGTTGTAAAACTTAGCGTGTATTCAATACCTCGTTCGATACGTTTGACGGAAGATAATCCACAACGCAGGGCTATTTCCGTTGCTTTACTTGACCAAGGCGAAAGGGTACCGGATCTGGGAACAACCAGGAAAGTTTCAACGTTGGTATTCTCGTTATTCAGCTCAGCAGTGTATTGATGAGCATCAGTTAATAATTGCGTCAGAACTGCTTTATGCTGATTGTTAAAGTTCCTTTCAATATCGACAAAGTGAATAAACTGCGCTGAAACGGTCGTTGTGTTTGGTTCTATTGCACTTAGTTCAGCGAGTAGTTTTTCTATACGAAAGTCAGATAAAGCAGAGGTGCCAGAGATTTTTAACATGAGAATAACAGTGTTATTGAATTTAGGTTATTTAACAGCTTGTTCTTTTTTAAGCGTATCTTCTAAAACACTCAATAATTTAGCGCTACCTGGGTTCGAGATAGGGTTTTTATTTTCGTCTAGCACGCTAATATCAGTTTGTTGATTGATTTCATCAAGCTTGATTAGATAAACGTGTTCAGTTTCCTTATTGACGCCCAATACAGATTTAATCTCATCTAATGTTGATGTTATGTCATACCAATAAGAGGTGTCTTTTTCAGCAGGCTCACCTCCTGTTATAAAACGGACGGTGAAGATTTTTGTTTCTAAATTACGATCGATGGTTTCAATCGCATTCCGACTTAAGGCTTTATTAACCAGACGCCAGGATTTTGTCGCTGGTGTATTGAGACGTAAAATATTATTGCCATTAATCGTGATGGGTTCGACGGTTATTGGTATATCAGTAGCGTCAGTTAGGTTTTCGGGTGATATAGCGACTGGTGTCGGCGAGTTTTCAGACGCAATGGGTGGTGTAGGAGAAGCTGTAGCCTTGGCGGGGGCATCTGGTTTGGTACTGATGTAACCCGATTCTTCGACAGGGAGATCTGATATTGCAGCGGCGGCAGAGGTTGATGAACTCAAGCTGGGAATTTGACTTTTCTTTAAGTCTTCAGGAATTATCAGTGGAGGAATCTCAGTCGTATACTGGTAGTCCTTTTCTTTGTCAGGAAACAAGCTCTTTATATAGGTGCAAGCGGATAAATTAAGCAGCACCAATACTGTCATAAAAATAGAACGTATGTTTAATGTCATTTTATAATTTCAGCCTTGCGCATTGCGTTGTGAACGACTGTAAAACAGTCTTCAGATAACCAGGTTAAAGGTAGCCGAATGCCACGCTTCATTAAGCCCATTTCAGCAACTGCCCATTTAACAGGAATAGGATTGGATTGAATGAATAAATATTCATGTAAGTCAGCGAGTTTACTATTGATTGCCAGAGCTGTTTTTTTATCACCCGCCATAGCCGCTAAAATCATATCGTGAACCAGTCGGGGAGCAACATTGCCGGTGACTGTAATGGTGCCATTGCCGCCCAAGAGACAGAACTCAAGGCTGGTGGCATCATCACCCGTATAGATTGCAAAATTATCACCGACTAATTCACGTATTTTATTGACTCTTGACAGGTCACCAGTTGCTTCTTTAACACCAACAATATTGGGTACTTTAGATAGTCGTCCCACGGTCGATGGTAACATATCGCACGCGGTTCTGCCCGGGACATTGTACAAAATTTGCGGTATATCAACTGCTTCAGCAATGGCTTTATGGTGTAAATATAAGCCTTCCTGAGTTGGCTTATTGTAGTAAGGCGTTACAATTAAACAGGCATCAGCACCCAGCTCTTTCGCTCTACGGGTTAAGTTGATAGCCTCTGTGGTTGAATTTGCACCTGTCCCAGCAATAACCGGGATCTTTCCTGCAGCATAGTTAACAATAGCTTCAATAAGGTCGCAGTGTTCCTCTTCACTTAAAGTGGCAGATTCTCCCGTTGTACCAACGGCTACCAGTGCATCGGTGCCCTCACCAATATGGAACTGGACTAATCTTTTTAGACTTCCTTTATCTACAGCACCGTCTTCAAACATCGGTGTGACTAACGCTACGATACTACCTTGAATCATGAACTCTCTCGATCAGAATGGGTACGGTTACAAACGGGTGTCATTATAACAAGCAAATTGATAAAAAAGGTACTATGAGGGTCGTGTAATATGAAAAGTTATTGCACACTAATTGTGTTAGTGTATTTGATAATGGATTGTTTAAATGTGTTGAGTAGACATCAATTACGGCATTTAAAGTCAATAAATACATGACGTAGACCGGGAAAACGTTATCATTATTACTGCAAAAGTAAATAATATCAGGTACAATGGCTTCATAAACAAATAGTTCCTCGCGCTCTACGCGCATTCTAAATACTCCAAACAGGTAAATCCATGTCCAATGATGTTTCTACATTACCCACCTTCCGTGAATTAGCACTGATAGACCCTGTGTTAAAAGCACTGGATGATGTCGGTTATGAAACACCTTCGCCCATTCAGGCACAAGTTATACCCTATATGCTGCAGGGCAAAGATGTTTTAGGGCAAGCACAAACCGGTACCGGTAAAACGGCAGCTTTTGCATTACCCATACTTTCTCGAATAGATCTTCATCAAAAAGATCCTCAGGTCCTGGTTTTAGCTCCTACTCGTGAGCTTGCAATTCAAGTCGCAGAAGCTTTTCAGCGTTATGCTGCTCACTTGAAGGGATTTCATGTGATCCCAATCTACGGTGGACAAGACTACAGTACGCAGCTTCGTCAACTTAAAAGAGGTGCGCATGTTGTAGTGGGTACACCGGGTCGAGTGATGGATCACATGCGTAAGGGTACCTTAAATCTGGACACACTCAAAGTCTTAGTACTTGATGAAGCCGATGAAATGCTGCGCATGGGTTTTATTGATGATGTCGAGTGGGTGTTAGAGCAAACACCTGATGACATTCAAATTGCTTTGTTCTCTGCAACAATGCCTTCGGTTATTCGTAAAATTGCGCAAGAATATTTAACTGATCCAGAGCAAATCACCATTAAAGTGACTACTGCTTCTGCGGAAAATATTCGTCAACGTTTCTGGATGGTGAGTGGGGTGCATAAATTAGATGCACTCACCCGTATCCTTGAAGCAGAAACATTTGACGGCATGATTATCTTTGTCCGTACAAAAACGGCTACCATTGAGTTAGCAGAAAAGTTAGAAGCACGCGGTTATTCAGCAGCGGCTATTAACGGTGATATGTCACAAGCTCTTAGAGAACGTACCATTGCGCATTTAAAAAATGGTAAGTTAGATATCTTGATTGCTACTGACGTTGCGGCTCGTGGTTTAGACGTGGATCGTATTACCCACGTTGTTAACTACGACATTCCTTATGATACCGAATCTTATGTTCATCGAATTGGTAGAACGGGTCGGGCTGGGCGTTCTGGTGATGCGATTTTATTTATTGCGCCTAGAGAAAGAAAGCTGTTAGGTAATATTGAAAAAGCCACCAAACAAAAAGTTGAAGAGATGGGCTTGCCTTCAACTGAAGTGATCAATAACAAACGTATTTCACGCTTTAAACAAAATATTACGGATACCTTAGCGGTACAAGAGCTAAGCTTTTTTACCCAGTTGATTGAACAATACCAACTGGAACATAATGTTTCAGCATTAGAAATTGCTTCTGCTTTAGCGAAACTGGTTCAAGGTGATACGCCGTTATTATTACAAAATCTACCCAAGAAAACCTACGACAGTAGAGAAGACAGACCACAAAGAGACAGAGATGATCGTCCTAGAAGAGAAGATCGTGCAGGAAGAGAAGATCGCCCAGACAGAGAACGCAAACCTAAGCGTACCTTTGGCGCTGGAGCCAATATCGAAATGGAAACTTTCCGTATCGAAGTGGGTCATACGCATGGCGTAAAGCCAGGTAATATTGTGGGTGCCATTGCTAATGAAACCGGTATTGATGGTGATCATATTGCCCGTATTAGAATTGAAGAAAATTACAGTACCGTTGAATTACCTGCTGGTATGCCCAAAGAATTAATTGAAGAATTAAAAAAGATTAGAGTCGCGGGGCAGCAGCTGAATATATCAAGGCTGGATGAAAGCAGTATAATAGCAGGCACAGATGACGCAGTTAAGCGCATAGATAAGAGTAAAAAAAGGATGAGTTCTACTTCGCGTCGTGCAAAGCCAAAAGAAGAATAAGTCAACAAAAAGGGTTAGTAGTTTCTACTAACCCTTTTTTATTGTTGTTTCTTACCGGTTCTTACCTTACTTCAACCACAAACAAGCGTTACTTGTTTTTTCAATCTCTTCCAAGCGGACTTGATGTTCTAGCAATTCCTCATCGCTACACTGTGGCACCTTAAGCGCTGGGCGGTCAGTGTTTATTTCTTTAGCGGTCATATCAGAATTGGATGACTCTAAATCAGAATGAATATCATCTAATAATGAGGATTGTCCCCCCGTCATTAAGATGAATACATCGGCAAGGATTTCAGAGTCTAGCAACGCGCCGTGTAATTCACGGTGACTATTATCTATACCATAGCGTTTGCAAAGAGCATCCAGGCTGTTGCGTTGTCCAGGGTGCTTTTTTCTGGCATAAGCCAGGGTATCAAATACCTCAGTATAGTCTTCGATTGTACCCATTTTATGCTTGAGTAAAGAGAGTTCATGATTCAAAAAGCCAACGTCAAACGGGGCATTATGAATCACTAATTCAGCGTCTTTAATAAAGGCTAGAAAATCTTCAACAATATCCTCAAAGAACGGCTTGTCTTTTAAAAATTCATTGGTAATACCATGAACGGCAATAGCTCCCTGATCAATAATGCGATTAGGATTAATGTAGGCATGAAAACGCTGACCGGTTAACCGACGTTTAATCATTTCCACACCACCAACTTCAATGATTCGATGACCGTCTTGTGGATTGAGTCCTGTCGTCTCGGTATCAAGAATAACGATACGGTTGGTAAAGGTGCGGTTACTCATCGTGCTTTCTAGTGCTTAAAGATAACCCTGAGGGTTTTTGGATTGCCAATTCCAGGTATCAGCGACAATATCATTTAAGTTTTTTTCTACTTTCCAGTTGAGTTCTTTTAAGGCCAGCTCAGGGTTAGCAACAGATTCCGCAAGATCACCCGCGCGGCGAGGAGAAATCTTATAATTAATCTTTTGCCCGGTTACCTTTTCAAAAGTAGCAATAATTTCAAGTACACTGTAACCTTTACCTGAACCCAGATTATAAGCTTTGCAGCCACCGTCTTTAAATTTGTCACTATTCAATGCGGTAATCGCACTCAGATGACCTTTGGCTAAATCAACCACGTGAATATAATCTCGAATACCTGTACCGTCGGGGGTTGGATAATCATCACCAAACACCGACAATTGCGGTAATTTTCCAACAGCTACTTGAGCTACATAAGGCATCAGGTTATTAGGGATACCATTAGGGTCTTCACCAATCAGGCCACTCTCATGGGCACCAATAGGATTAAAATACCGTAATAAAGCTATTTTCCAAGGTGATCTATCGGGTTTATGCTTATCTGAGGCAGAAAGATCTCTTAAAATATCCTCAATCATCGCCTTTGAACGGCCATAAGGGTTAGTAGGGCCGAATGGGAAATCTTCACTGTATTGGGACAAGCTAGTTTCGCCATAAACAGTGGCAGAAGAACTGAATACTAATTGTTTGACACTGGCTTCAGTCATCACTTCTAATAATATCACCGTACCATAGATATTATTATTGTAATACAGCAGAGGCTTTTCGCAAGATTCACCTACCGATTTTAAGCCCGCAAAGTGTATCACTGTTGAGGGCGATTCTTTAGCGAAAATCTCGGTTAAAGCCGCTTTGTCACGAATGTCCGCTTGATAGAACGTTAATGTTTTGCCGGTGATTTCCTGGACTCTGCGGAGTGATTCAAACTTACTGTTATCCAAGTTATCAACTACAACGACATTAAAGCCGACTTGTAATAATTCGACACAAGCATGGCTGCCGATATAACCGGCTCCCCCGGTGACAAGTACTGTTTGATGACTCATGAAAATTCCTCTATTTGCTGATTTTAAGTTTAATAAGGTGTAAGCGTCTATTGTCCGCTCGGATAACTTCAAAGCGCATGTTGTCAACAACAACACTTTCGCCTTTTTTTGGCATATGTTCAAGTTGGCTTAAGATAAAGCCGCCGATGGTGTCATATTCATCGGTGGTGAAATGAGTAGAAAAATATTCGTCAAATTCTTCAATCGGTAGCAGCGCCTTAATCATATACTCATTCGAGTTGCGCTGAAAAATATAACCTTCGTCTTCATGGTCATCGTGTTCATCTTCAATCTCGCCCACGATTTCTTCCAGGACATCCTCAATCGTTACCAGACCGGATGCCTGACCGTATTCATCCACGACAATTGCCATGTGATTACCATTAGTACGCAACTCTTTAAGTAACACATTGAGGCGTTTACTTTCAGGAACCACACAGGCAGGACGCATGATGTCCTGAACAGTCATGGATTTATTTTGCAAAACTCTTGCTAGAAGATCTTTTGCCAGTAATACACCGACTACCTTACAGCGATCTCCATCAATGACAGGGTAACGGGAATGACAAAACTCAATGACCAGTGGGAAAATAGTCTCAAGTTCTGCATCTTTAGGTAAGACAACCATTTGCACGCGAGGAATCATAATATCCCTTACCCGCATCTGAGATACCTGCAAAACACCTTCAATCATGGATAAGGCATCGGTATCCAGTAATCGGTTTTCTCTCGCTTCTCTTAAAATTTCGAGAAGATCGTCCAAGTCGTGAGGCTCCCCGGAAAATAGTTGGCTAAGTCTTTCTACCCAACGTTTACGGGGGGCGGTTCTACTCGGAGGTTGATCATCGCTCATGCGTTTTCTTCCTGTATATAAGGGTTTTTTATACCTAAGTGACTTAAAATAGTGATCTCTTTAGCTTCCATTAATTCTGCTTCATCATCTTCAATATGGTCGTATCCCAATAAATGCAAAACGCCATGGATGACAATGTGTGCCCAATGATCTTGTAAGGCTTTATTTTGATCTAAAGCTTCTTTTTCTAAAACGGGTGCACAGATGACTAAATCTCCCAGTAAGTTGAGTTCAATTTCTTCAGGTATTTCAACAGGGAAGCTGAGTATATTCGTTGGGCCCGATTTTAAACGGTATATTTCATTAAGCTCAGTACTTTCTTTTACATCGACAATACGTACAACTATCTCGGTATCGTCTGGATAATCTGTTAATGCGGTATCAACCCAATGTTGAATTTCTGTATCAGTGGGTTGACCGGGTGACGGATGGATAGTTTGAATTTCGACAAAATTCATAGTTCAGTTTTGTTCTTGTTCTCATAGGCTTCATAAGCCGAAACAATGCGTTGAACGAGAGGATGCCTAACAACATCACGAACCGCAAAATGAGTAAAGCTGATGCCTTCAATATCTTTAAGCACTTCAAGAACGTGTCTTAAGCCTGACATTTTTTCTGAGGGCAGATCGATTTGGGTAATATCCCCGGTAATCACTGCAGTGGAGCCAAAACCCACACGAGTAAGAAACATTTTAATTTGTTCAGTCGTGGTATTTTGTGCTTCATCCAAAATGATAAAGGCATCATTTAAGGTACGTCCACGCATAAAGGCCAGGGGTGCAACTTCGATAATACCTTTATCAATCATTTTCTCAACCCGTTCAAAGCCCAGCATTTCATATAAGGCATCATAAAGCGGGCGTAAATAGGGGTCAACCTTTTGAGCCATGTCACCCGGCAAGAAGCCGAGCTTTTCTCCAGCTTCAACGGCTGGGCGGACCAGAATGATTTTTCTGACCTGTTCAGTTTGCAAGGCTTCAATCGCACAAGCAACCGCCAGATAGGTTTTACCTGTTCCAGCAGGACCGACTCCAAAGTTAATGTCGTGTGTAGTGATTTTCTTTAAGTAGGCCTGTTGATTGGGGCCACGACCTTTGATCAAACCGAACTTTGTTTTTATGGCAATCGGTTTTTCAATCTCTTCATCTGGTTTGGGTGCTTCCAGGATCAGATCGATAGAAGAGTCTTGCATAGCCAGATGAATCAATTCAGCGGTTAACTCTTCATAAGCCGTACTTTCAAAGAGTTTTTGCATGACTGCACAAGCGGCTTTAACTGAACACTCCAGACCGGTTACTTTAAATTGATTACCACGATTGGCGATTTCAACCTGTAGTCTCTTTTCAATTTGTTTTAGATGGGTATCCAGTTCACCACAAAAGTTTGATAATCTTTCATTATCGGCAGGGAGTAAAGAAATTTCCTGGGATGTCGTCATTATGAGCAATTAATTGGTAATAAGTTTTTCAAGGGAAGATTCAACCATTCTGCCTCGCAAAGAATTTGGCAATGCTTCAGCAATATGTACATCAACAAACTGACCTGCTAAACGAGGATGACCAATAAAGTTAACAACCCGATTATTTTCCGTTCTACCTTGCATCTGCAGAGGATTCTTTTTAGATTGGCCTTCAACCAAAACAGTCTGAACGGTTCCAATCATTTGATTAGAAATTTCAGTAGCCATTTCATTAATGCGATTCTGGAAACGTTCTAGCCGGATTTTTTTTACTTCAGCAGTCACATCATCGGGTAACTCAGCCGCGGGTGTTCCTGGACGTTGACTATAGACAAAACTAAACGATAAATCAAAGCCCACTTCGTTAATAAACGCCATTGTTTCTTCAAATTCAGCATCAGTTTCACCCGGAAAACCAATAATAAAGTCAGATGATAAACTGATGTTAGGACGCACAGCACGGAGTTTACGAATGGTTTCTTTATATTCAGCGACAGTATGCCCCCGCTTCATCATTTTAAGAATTGAATCACTCCCGCTTTGAACCGGTAAATGTAAATGATCAACCAATTGCGGAATCTCTGCAAATGCTTCAATCAAACTATCCGTAAACTCAACCGGATGAGAGGTGGTAAAGCGTAAACGGTCAATGCCATCAATTGCAGCCACATAATGTAATAACAGTGAAAAATCGGCGATGTCACCATCTTCCATTTCACCGCGATAGGCATTAACATTTTGTCCTAACAGGTTGATTTCACGAACACCCTGTTTAGCCAGGGAAGTAATTTCAGCGACCACATCATTCAGAGGACGGCTGATTTCTTCACCACGGGTGTAAGGTACAACGCAAAAAGAACAATATTTACTGCAACCTTCCATCACTGAAACAAAGGCCTTTGAACCTTCAGCACGGGGTTCGGGAAGGGCATCAAACTTTTCAATTTCAGGAAATGAAATATCAACCACTGATTTATGCTGATTACGCACTTGATCCAGCAGTTGGGGTAAGCGATGTAAGGTTTGTGGGCCAAATACCATGTCAACATAAGGCGCACGCTTTTGAATGGCGGCACCTTCCTGACTGGCTACACAACCGCCAACGCCAATAATCACATCGGGGCGCTTATCTTTAATCTTGCGCCATTTGCCTAATGCCGAGAATACTTTTTCTTGCGCTTTTTCGCGGATTGAACAAGTGTTTAACAAGAGAACATCGGCTAATTTTGGATCATCAATCAATTCAAAGCCGTGTGATGCTTGAAGTACATCCCGCATTTTGTCGGAATCATACTCGTTCATTTGGCAACCGTTGGTTTGAATATAAAGTTTTTGTGTCATATTTTATCTGGATAACTCATAAGTACTGCAACATACCCCCTGAAAAGGGTTATAAAAAATTATTATTGGCTAGCATTATAACCCGAACAAGGATTAAGCAAGAAAAACGTTAATTGAATCTTATTAAACTAACTGAGCGCTATTGTTGTTAGGCTTTAATATGTTTGATTTTTGGGAGCTCCACTTAAATAAGCTGAGACGGTTTAAGGTAGTTAATGTAGGTTATTTTCCTGAAAATGGTATGAGTATGCTCATGGCTTGTTTCACCTCTGTTGTGATCATCTATTCAGGTAAGTCAGTCTCATCATTTGACGTCTTGCGGGTTATTCTATCAAAGGGCTGATATGCATGAAAGAACATTGTGTTATATTTGGCATCATAGCAAATGTTAATGGATCAATTAAACCAAGCTATTAAGGTCGTTGACAAGAGGAGAGCAGAGTCCTGACCTTAAGAGGTCATAAAATTAAATAAGTTGGAGAATAATACCAGTGGATATTTTGAAAAACGCCTGAGTAGGCCTTGGCAAAGCGTATAGACCGCGCAGATAATAATATCATTTCATCACCAGCATTGTCAGTAACGCAAGTCTCTTTGTTATACGAGTAGCCGATTTATGTGTTGTAGCATGCTGAGTAAGCAAAGGTATTAGCCAAACTTTAAATAGTTAGCTAATACCGTTTTGATTATCTAATGGCCTGATTTATTAGGCGATTATAAAAGCATCTCCGTTCTCCAGTGTAACATTATTGACACCCGTTAAAGTAATGGATTCTGCTTGATTGGCTACGGTATTAAAATAAGTCAATTGATCGCTGACGTTATTAAAAGCCCATTCACCCACACTTATTACGCTTCCAGCCGTTCCTAAATTATCGCCGGTCAGGGCAGCAATTGCACTAGCACCATCAATATTAACCGTATCACCTAACTGCAAGTTATTAAGTGTAGTGCCACCGTTTTGAGCGGCACCGAGTATAAATGTTTCATTAACACTCGTAGATGCAGTAATAACATCATGCCCTGAGCCATTTAAAATGATGCTAGAAAAGTCAGAAGTCCCCAAATTAACAGTAATATCATTATTAGAACTATTACCTAGTATCAATGAGCCACTGGTTGTAAAAGCATTTAGTGTTCCCAAGTTACCCGTATCAGTTACATTGACATTATAGTTGCTTGAGAAACTAATACCGTCAGAGCTAACGTCGGTTTGAATATCTGCGAGAGTCCCGCTAATGGTTGTCACTGCTGTGGCATCAACTGTCAAAATACTGTTGTCATCAATAGTAAACAAGTCAGTAGCTTGAGCAGTTCCGGCATCAACAATTGAGGTAACCCCAACAATCAGATGATTAATCGTATCTGATGTAAGTACCGTAGCAAGATCCGCAGCGCTGCCAGTAAACGTATGGGAATTTGTGGCATCGATGGCTATTGATGTTTTTGCATCCAGGGTTAATAAGTTTGCAGCACTGACACTATCATCGGTTATAGACATGTAATAGTTTTCATTAGATCCATTCAATGTCAATAGGCTCGCTACATCCCCATTACTCACAAGAGCAGTGATGACGCCTGTTGTTGCTGTAGTAATAGTATTCAAATCAGTTACCGAAGCATAGTCGGAGATCGTCACTGCATAGTGAGTACTAAAACTGATGCCATTTGAGGTAATAGCTGTTTCAACGTTGGCTAGTGAACCAGTGACTTCAGTCACTGCTGTAGCATCCACATTGCCAAGGAAAAGATTATCGTCAATGGTATTCAGATCAGCCGCATTTGCAGAACCTGCGTCGACGGTTGCGTTCAAGAACACAATATAATCCACAACACCCGAAGCGACGACACTGGCAATGTCAGCCGCAGAGCCAGTAAAGGTAGAGACTGCGGTAGCATCGATATTCACGGTTGTTTCACTGACCAGTGTTAGCAAGTCCGCCGCTGAAACAGTATCGTTAGTGACGGTAAATGACAGGTTGTTAGCTTCTCCAGGATTTGCCGGTGTAAAGGTCAATAAGGTCGAAATATCGTTATCGCTGACGTAAGCCGTGAGGACACCAGACGTTGCCTTAGCAAACAGATTCAGGTCTGCCACTGTTACGTAAGTCGAATCTGATACGGTGATGGCATAGTCAGTCGCGAAAGTAATGCCACTTGAACCAATAGCCGTTTCAATGTCAGTTACCGTTCCAGTGACTTCAGTTACCGCTGTTGCATCCACATTACCAATGAGAAGGTTACTGTCAATGGTATTCAGATCAGTAGCATTCGCAGAACCCGCATCGATCGTTGCACTCAAGGACACAATATAATCCACAACACCCGAAGCGATGACGCTAGCAAGGTCAGCCGCAGAGCCAGTAAAAGTAGATACTGCGGTAGCATCGATATTCACGGTTGTTTCACTGACCAGTGTTAGCAGGTCGGCCGCTGAAACGGTATCGTTGGTGATGGTAAAATACAGGTTGTTAGCCACCCCAGGATTTGCCGGTGTAAAGGTCAATAAGGTCGCTATATCGCTATCGCTAACGTGCGCAGTGATAACACCAGAAGTTGTTTTGGCAAACAGATTTAAACTATCCACTGTCACGTAAGTCGTATCTGATACCGTGATAGCAAAGTCAGGCGCGAAAGTGATATTGCTTGAACCTATAACTGTTTCAATGTCAGTTACCGTTCCAGTGACTTCAGTCACCGCTGTAGCATCCACATTACCAAGGAAAAGATTATTGTCAATGGTATTCAGATCAGTAGCACTTGCAGAACCCGCATCGACCACCACCAAGGACACAATATAATTCACAACACCTGAAGCGATGACGCTAGCAAGGTCAGCCGCAGAGCCAGTGAAGGTAGAGACTGCGGTAGCATCGATATTCACGGTTGTTTCACTGGCAAGCATTAGCAAGTCAGCCGCTGAAACAGTATCGTTAGTGATGGTAAATGACAGGTTGTTAGCCACCTCAGGATCTGCTGGTGTAAAGGTCAATAAGGTCGCTATATTGCTATCGCTAACGGTTGCAGTAATAACACCGGTCGTATGTGTAGATAGTGTGTTCAGGTCAGTTACAGAAGCTGCATCAGATACCCTTACTGCATAGTCCGTTGCGTACGAAATATGAGTAGAAGATGTCGCGGTCTCTATAGTTGATACAGAACCGGTAATTTCGCTGACCCCTGTAGCATCAATAGAACCAGTGGTATTCGCTGCGATAATGAGCAGCGTATCCGCAGAAACTAAGGTATCACCTATTATTACACCTACATTTGCTGCTGTGTTAATGGTTGAGGCGCTAATAGCCGTAGCAATATCAGTAGCTGAACCCGTCAGAGTGGTCACTGCACTTGCTTCAACTACCTTGGAGGTATTTGAAGCTATTGTATTTAAATCAGCAGCGGATGCTATGCCCGTCGCTACAGTCACAGCAACATTTGCCGCTAAGTTAATCGTCGTTGCGCTTATTGCAGTGGCAATATCTGCCGCTAAGCCAGTCAGCTTGGTAACGGCAGTGGCAATTATGTCAATAGTGGTTTTGGCATCTAAGGTGTTCAGGTCGGCTGCATTAGCTGTCGAGTCTGTTACAGTGATTGTATAAGCATTATCGGTGCCGATTAAGGTGTTGAGTGTACTAATATTACGCTCAACGACTATTGCCTTGATAACACCTGTTGAGTGAGAATCAATGCTATTTAAATCCGCCACTGAAACAGCACCTGACAATGTTACGTTAACAGTAGGTGATATGCTAATGCCGGAAGAGGTATAGAGTGCTTTAACCTGAGCTGCTGTACCGGTAATTGCCGTAACAGCGTTAGCATCCACTAAGGCGGAGGTTTTTCCATCAATCGTACTCAAATCAGTTGCAACCGCTGAGCCCGCATCAATCGTGATTCCGACGTTTGCAGATTTAGTGATGCCTGTTGAGCTAAGGGCTTTGACAATGTCTGCTGATGTACCCGTGATTGTAGTGACAGCAGTTGCTCCAACAGCGGTTGTGGTTTTGGCATCAATGGTATTTAAATCAGTTGCTGTAGCTGAACCAGGATCAATCGTTACTCCAACGTTTGCAGATTTAGTGATGACGGCAGTGTTAAGAGCTATCGCAATTTGTGCCGCCGTACCCGTAATCAAGGTCGCTGAGGTGGCAACAATTTTGCCCGTTGTAATTGCGTGAAGCGAATTCAAGTCGTTTGCATTAACTGAAAGATTACTAATTGTTACACCAACACTAGCGGATTTCGTAATATCTGTTGAGTTAAGAACCGTTATAAGTTCTGCGGCAGTGCCGGTTATCGAAGTCACTTTGGTAACGTTAACTACTTGAGTTGTTTTAGCAACAATAGCATTTAAATCAGTTGCCGAAATAGAACCGGCAGATACCGTTATGCTCTCGGTACCTGAGGTATTAATGCCGGAGTTTAACGCAGTGGCTATCGCAGCAGCAGTCCCGGAAATAGCGGTCACTGCGCTAGCATCAACCATGCCAGACGTTTTAGCATGAAGGGTGTTTAAATCAGTTGCAGCAACAACAGAGCCAGCAGTTCCAGCAGTTATGGTTATGTCCTCAGTACCTGAAGTACTAATACCGACAGACTTTAACGCAGTGGCAATCGCAGCAACCGTTCCGGAAATAGCGGTCACTTGGGTTGCATCAACCACGGTAGACGTTTTGGCATCAATGGTATTTAAATCAGTTGCTGCGGCTGATCCAGCTGCAATTGTTACTCCAACATTTGCGGCTTTACTGATGCCAGTGGCGGTAAGGGCTTTTGCAATATCTACAGCCGTTCCGGTAAGCCGGGTTACTGAGGTGGCAACAATTGTGCTCGTTGTAATTGCGTCAAGCAAATTCAAGTCGTTTGCATTAATTGATAAGTCAGTGACTGTTGCTGATGCTAAAGATGCGGGGGCACCTGTCGTGTTAGTTCCTAAACGGATTGCATTTAGTTGGTCGATAGTTGCTTTATTATCGCCGCCAGCATTTTTTATGGTCAGCGTATCTCCCGCTTTCCAGCCAATTCCGTTTGCCAAGTTAGCGGCTGTATTGGTAACACTTGCTAATACTCCAGTAAATGCTTGTTGTGCATCAGCGCTAAACGGTGCGGCTATACCCTTAAGTGTCCAGCTACCGCCTTTCTCAGAATTGCCCACCAAGTTGTTTGCTGCTACAATGCGTGCGCCAGTCGTTTCTGCGACTGCTTTAATAAAACTGTTTCCTGCATCGCCTGCACCCGTATGGCAACTCCAAAAAGCGATATCAATATCACGTTCGGCTACACCATCAAATTGTCTACGAAAATCTGCGGCAGTAATAATTTTACCGCCTAAGCTGATTTGGCCGGGGGCACCGTGCGCAAGTATATGAAGAGTCTTAAGTCCAGGTTCTGCAAGGGCTTTTATAATCTTACTTATGCCATTGGTATTTTCATCTATTAGCGTCACTTTGATATTGGGATTGATGCCATTAAGTAGGACATTTAAGTCCGAAATAGTAGCATCAGCAATAAGAATTTCGACTGGATTTGGCTGTACATTCTGATGAAGCATATTAAAAGTACCTTAAGTTAGTAGGTTGTTATGAATAAATAGTTTTTTCCATATTCACCAAGTCCAATAGCTTGGAATATATTTGCATCCCTAACAGAATTATACAAAGCGAATATGACAATTCTAATATCATGAGATGATTTAATATCATGAGGTGATTTAATATAATTAAAGCAAACAATGTGCCAATAATCCGTAATGGATGTAACAAGGGGGTATCTTTAAAACCAGAAATTTTCGCGAGTAAAAGACTAGGTGATATGACCTATTTTGTGTGTCATATAACCTATTTTTTTAATGATGCTTCGTTTTGATAATTTCGTAAAACGATAGATCAGCCAAATTTAATACGTTTTGGTAATGAGTTAATAAATGACTGTGCAATTCTCTTAAAGACTCATAAAAACACCTTAATATTTGTATCTAATTGATTATATTATTACTAATAGATTTATGGTGCTTTAAGTTGATGATTGATCAAATCAATTTAAGTTTTGTTAAAGGGTAATATTGACGGTGTTTTTGAAAGTTGGCACGAGTAGTGCTTTATTGTTAATGTCAGAATGCTTTCTGCATTTAAGATAAAAATGACATTAACTAAAACTACATGTCCTCAGGAGGACTTATATGATTGATTCAAAATTAAAAGGCTTAGCCTTTTTTTCTATAGTTAGTTTATTTGCAGCCGGTCAAGCAATGGCTCACACTGGTGTTAGAGATCAAGCAACTGCAGGTGTTGGTAGTTACAATGGCTTTACGGTTACTCATGGTTGTGCCGACTATGTTGCGGGTGGGCAGCAATATCCAGTGGTTGGTCAAGCCGCTTTGTTTCCTTACGGTGCCAGTGCAGTGTGGAGAGAGTTAGGCACTTCATCAGTTAATGGGACTGTTATTGCCGATCCAACTACTATAGTAGGAGCCGCTGTTTATAACCTGGCTGTTACTGGTTATGCCAGCGTGGCTTCGGCTTTTCCATCAAATACTGAAATCGTTGATAATCTGGGTAATGTTCATGGCTTACTCTGGAAAGACGGCGGTATGGAGCCTAAGTCAAACACGGTTACACCCTTTAAAATTACTCATCCAGCGATTATTGATAAATGTATTGCCTCGGTTAAAGTGCGTGTAGGCGTTATTAACTTTTGCGATGTTCAAAAAAATCAGGCTAATGATGCTACAGGCCCTTATGCAGCACCTAAAGATGCGTTTGGACGTCCATTACACAACACATCTGTTGCAGGTGGCATTCAAGCTAACGTAAGTGCAACGTCACCTAACTTTGTTGCGCTGCCCGCTGGTAATGGCGATCATAACCGTGCTGACTGGTGGTTTACTGATCTCTATCCTTCAGGCAGTTCAAATTTCAGTGACTCAGCTATCCTAAGTGAAGGATTAGGCTTGTGGTCTGCTGGTATTACGGTTAATAATCCAAATGCTTATGCTGCAACTGATTCGAATTATGCTGCGTGTCCAGGTGGTAAAACTAGACAAGTGACAGTTGAGCCGCCAGCTGCTGATTTTGATGCTTATTTAACTGCGGCTAATCTTCAACCATTTGTCAAATTGGGCACTGTAAACAATTATTAAAAACGTCTTGATGCTACTGCTTAACTAATACCTGTTAAGTCTGTCATTAAAATAGCAGTCGGTTAAGCCATGAGATATCCGTGCAACGCGGATATCTCAGGGTTTTGTCTATAAAAACTATGTTATATAACACAGCAATTGTGTTATATGACGTAGTTATTAGTTTAATTTGCCATATAAATAATATTTCATAGGTCTGTTTGGTTTACGCAATTAATTATTTGCTATGGTTTTTTTTGATGTTAATTTCCCTCGTTTATCTTTTATGCTTATGTAACAGATTGATTTGGCAATATTTAATCATTCTTCAGGCTTTCTTATCATCTTATGAAATAAATAACCCATCAATAGCTTATCGAGTTGTCACTGCTAGTAATTCAATGTTTGGCATAAATAGTGCCTTATTGTTTAATAATCTTGTTGATGATTGCTGGCGTGTTCGCTGTTATCACTGTTTGATTTGCTTCTAGCTTGAAGTAAGTAGGGAGGTATTTTTAAGGGGTAAACTTTATAAAATACCAGTTTAGGCCGCTTTTTAAGGATAAAAATACGGTATTTAATTATGTTTTATTGGTGTACTACCAATATG